>Ga0209347_1000494_pt1 | contig 98404 bp, 86 predicted proteins | sample AutmiccommuBRH23_FD_187382 | JGI IMG/M metagenome (GOLD analysis project Ga0209347, IMG submission 187382) | Deep subsurface microbial communities from Mt. Terri, Switzerland - Autotrophic microbial communities BRH/23 (SPAdes) (version 2) | ecosystem: Environmental > Aquatic > Deep subsurface >...
TCGTTTGCTCATCGTCAGTAGTTTGTCCATTTCTTGTCCCTTCAAAGGGGACATTTTAACTTTGCAAAAAGGGGACTCTACTACTTTGCGCTAACATTTTTCAATGCATTATACTTGACTTACCCATACCCCTATGGTAAACTACCGTCCGCATGGTCCCGTGGTGTAGCGGCCTAACATGCGGCCCTGTCAAGGCCGAGATCGCGAGTTCAAATCTCGTCGGGACCGCTGAAATCCTCCAAATTTCTTTGGAGGATTTTTTTATCATACCTTAACAAGAGACCTTCGAGTTCCTGTGGTATTCTTTTTGAACACAGATATGCCCGCTCTGTTCAGCCGGAAGCGGCAGCCATGGAGAAGGATATTGCCTGTGAAACAATTTCTGTCTTTCAAGCTGGGTTCAGCCTCTCGAAAATTTGCAATTCTTCTACTCACAGGCGATTTCGCCTTCGTTCTTATTCACCTGCTGCATAAATTTTCAGCCTGGTTGCCAGATAGCCTGTACAGCCTCACACGCGATGGGGGTTATGCCGAATTCTACCAGTACACCAAGGAGCTCTGGATCATCCTGCTGCTGGTAGGGCTGTCGATCTCCATGCGCAGACCGGTTTTTGCCAGCTTTGCCGGTTTATTCAGCTTCTTTCTCCTGGATGACTATTTCCAAATTCACGAAAAGGCTGGATTATCCCTGGCGAATTTTCTGCAAATTCAAACGAGCTTTGGTTTGCGCCCCCAGGATTTTGGAGAGCTGGCAATATTCGGTTTCTTTGGGATGATCTTCGCTCTGGTGATTGCCTTAACCCATTATGGGAGCGATTCTCCTACTCGGCTGATCTCCTGGCAGATTATAGGCCTTGTTGTTCTTCTGGCTGTATTCGGAATTGTATTTGACATGCTGGAAATCAGCGTGGATCACCCCCTCTTTGGGCCAATTTTTGCTATTTTAGATGACGGCGGTGAGCTGTTGGTAATGAGTGTCATTGCTGCATATCTATTCGATCTCTCCCTCAAAAAAACCGGGCCAGTACAGGCTGTCACTCCGCCTTAATCAGCCACCAGCTCGCGGGCAGCCTTTTCCAGGATCCAGAATCCGAAGCGGACCAACTGGTCCAGGCGCTCTAGATCAGCCGGGAAGCATTCTTCACCGGCTTCGACCTGGACATCGAGCTCGTCCAGCAGCTTCAAGAGATTGCCACGTACTCCGCTGGCGCGGCGCGCCCAGCGCGAGTCTGGAGAGAGTTTTTCCAGGCGCATCACCACCAGACGTCCTTGCTCGATGTGCTTACGCAGCAGGGTTGGGTTCAATTTTTCTCCAAAATTTATTTATTCACGACTTACGCATCTGGTTGGAGGTTCCGGGACTGCGTGAGTCAACCACCATTTTGCCTTGACGCGGGCACTTGGGGGAGGTAAACTTGGTTTATTGAAAGTAGTTTATCAAATATTCTCAAAAAGGAGGCGCACAAGTGACATTTACCCGCAGTGCTGAATATACAGTCCTATTTGTGCGCCTGTACGCCGGCTGATACCTCCCCTGGTATAATCAGTTTTGTTACCACAGGCAGCACGACGCCTGTGGTGTTTTTGTGCCACAGGCCAGCAGAGTCCCTGTGGCTTTTTATTTTGCCACCCCGAGATAACAGATCTGAGGATGAGGTTTTGTTAAATGCCTTCGAAGACATATATCGATGAATTTGGCGATGAGCTGGCGGAAATCCCTTACCGCCATATCCGCAATGCACGACGATCCAGCCAGAAGAAAGGGCCCCGCCCGGTAAAACGGGCCGTTCCAGTCGCCATGCATCCCCCGGCGAGCATTGCGAGGCAGGATGGGGACAGCCTGGCAGAAATTGAGCTGACCTACACGCCTTCTCGCCACGAACGCGGCTGGATTCTGGACTCGCTCAGCGATTTTTACGATCAGGAATGGTTCAGCGATATCCTGCGCCAGATCAAAGGCGGTAAAGAGGCTTCGGTGTATCTGTGCCAGACAAAGACTGCCCTGCAGGCACCATTGCTGGCAGCCAAAGTCTACCGGCCGCGCCGCTTTCGCAACCTGAAGAAGGACCATATCTACCGCGAAGGACGGGAGAACCTGGACGAGAATGGGAATCCCATCCGCAATGCCGGGATGCTGCATGCCATCCGCAAGAAGACAGACTATGGCAAGCAGCTAACCCACACCGCCTGGATTGAATACGAATACCGCACGCTGCAGATCCTGCATGCAGCCGGGGCAGATGTGCCGGCACCTTATACGCGCGGTAATAACGCCATCCTGATGGGCTATATCGGCGATGCAGACCAGGCCGCCCCAACCCTGCACGAAGTGCATCTCAGCCAGGTGGAAGCGCGCCGTCTGTACGTACAGGCCTTGCACAATGTCGAGCTCATGCTGGATCATCACCTGATCCACGGCGACCTTTCGGCGTTCAATATCCTGTACTGGCAGGGAGAGATCACGCTGATCGATTTTCCCCAGGCGATCCATCCGGATCAGAATGTGAATGCCTACTGGATTTTCGAGCGCGATTTAATGCGTCTGTACGAATACTTCGCCGGCTACGGCATCCGCGGCAACCCCAAACGCATGGCCGCTGACCTGTGGAAGAAGCATGGGCACCGCATCGAGCACCTGGTCGACCCGGCCTACCTGGACGCGGACCGCCAGGAGGACCGCCGCTATTGGAAACAGATCAGTGAAGGTAATCACTAAGTTGCAGGTTGGACGAAAATTTGCTATATATATAAATGTGATCCAGGATTACCGGCTCGATGACAGGTACTGTTATTCTGATTTATAGATAACCAGGAAAGGAGGCTGCTATGGCACGCGACCGCGACACGATCTGGTGTGATGGCTGTGGAGTGGAGTTCACCTGGGCGCCTGTGATCGATGAGCAGTTCGTATACTGCTGCGAGGATTGCCATGCAGGACTGCCCTGCCAGTGCGGGGAGCGCATGGAGCAGGAAGACGAGTATCGCGGGCATGGACAAAACGTCGAACTGCCTGCCTGGTCCGTTATGTAAGCCTGCGGTTGTTCTGTCTCAGGCGCAGACCGACCGCGATTAACCACACCGCGCCCATGCCCGCCAGGATGGGTAAGATCACCTGCCAGATATGACCGCCGGTTCCCGATACGGTAAGCGACAGATTCCCATTGCCGGGCTGTTCTACATAGCTATTAATTTGATCCACCGCAGCCTGCTTTTCAGCGCGGCCGGTTGAATAAAAAGCTGTCAGCGGAATCACCACCTGCGAATCGCTGACGAGCTCCACGCGATAGCTGCAGTCGCCGTCCTCGTCACAATATTCGCCAACCTGTGCCTGCGTGATACCGCTCAGTTCCTGCGTGGATATTGGGAACCTGTTGAACCAGGAAGTCCGCAGGCAGCAGTTCGTCTTCTGCTGCAGAGGACTGCTGCAATCGAGCCGGGCGGTATTGCCCATGAAAACCAGGAACACCAGCCCCATAAACAGGAGAAAAACCCCGACCAGGATGGCCAGGCAGCCTGTATAACGCAGCAGCTCTTTTCGATCTGTTGTAGGTGCTTGCATGTCTCACCACCCACGCCGGGCAGTCGCTCTACCTGGCTTGATCTTCAATACTCAGACAAGTTTAACGCAAACTGGGTGGCTCTGCATACCAAATCTCACGCCTACCAGGAAAGTTCTCCAACTCCAGGCAGGATGAGACTTACACAGGCTCAACATCAAAGTTAGCGAGTTTCAAGGCACCCTGAAACAGATTCGGCCCCTGAAAGCGCTTATAATAGCCCCAGTAAACGGCCTGAGGAGGTATTGGATGGGTTTTCATGGTGGAGCTGGTTGGTGGAGTTACCTGCGTTCTGGTGATGAGCGTCCCAAGGTTACGCGCGCTCTGTTGGGGCGCGTACTGCGCTATTCACTACCCTATCGCTGGCATATTCTGAGCACGCTATTCCTGATCCTGATCAGCACCGGACTGACCCTGCTGACCCCCCTGATCTTACGCGGCATGATCGATCAGGCCATTCCCAATGCAGATATCAACCAGGTGATTCGCCTGGCGCTGGCTTTGTTGGTGATCCCGGCAGTCGGAGGTGGGCTGACCGTCATCCAGCGCTTACTGAACGCGCGTATCGGCGAAGGGGTGATCTACGACCTGCGCGTGGCCCTGTATGCCCACCTGCAGCGCATGTCGCTGCGCTTCTTCACCCACACGCGCGTGGGTGAGCTGATGAGCCGCCTGAATAACGACGTGGTAGGCGCTCAAAACGCGATCAGCAACACCATTGTCGGCATCATTACCAATATCATCCAGACGATTGCTGTGCTCAGCGTGATGATCTCGTTGGAATGGCGTCTGACCCTGATCAGTATTGCCATCCTGCCGCTGTTCATCCTGGCAGCCCGCCAGCTCGGTGACCGCCTGCGCGACATTGCACGCGAGCACATGACGGTGAACGCCCAGATGAACGCCATGATGAACGAGACCCTGAATATCGGCGGAGCCTTGCTGGTCAAACTATTCGGGCGCCGGCAGGACGAGGTGAATCGCTTTGAAGACCGGGCGGCACGCGTACGGGATATCGGCATCCGCCGAGCGCTGTATGGTGTGGCCTTTTTTGTGATCATCGGCCTGCTGGGGGCTATCGGGACAGCCCTGGTGTACGGCATCGGTGGCGTTCTGGCCATCCGCCAGGATTTCACCATCGGCACCATCGTCGCCTTCGGCTCCTATCTCACCGCCCTGTATGGCTCCCTGCAAGGCCTGGCAAATGCGCCGGTGGAATTCGCCACCTCCGTGGTCAGCTTCGAGCGAGTTTTTGAGGTGATCGACCTGCCTTTGGATGTCCCGGAACAGCCAGATGCGCAGCAATTAAGCGATGTGCGCGGCGAGCTTGAATTTGACGGCGTCAGCTTCAACTATGAAGGCCCCTCTCAATCCGTCCTGAGCGCGGTTGCCCGCTATGGCAGTATGGATGATGTGTCCACGGTCATCTCCGGCAGCGTCCAGGCTGGCTCGCAGGCCAGCGCCAGTGACGAGACCAACAATGAGGCGAGCAGCGATTCCCCGCGCAGCCAGGCACGCGAACAGGCCCTGAAGGAGATCACCTTCAAGGCCAATCCCGGCGAGCTGGTTGCCCTGGTAGGGCCCAGCGGGGCGGGTAAAACCACCCTGACTTACCTGATCCCGCGCCTGTATGACCCGACATCCGGCGTGGTGCGCCTGGATGACTGGGACCTGCGCCAGGTGTCCCTGGATTCGCTGGCCCGGCAAATTGGCATGGTGACCCAGGAAACCTACTTGTATCACGATACCATCCGCACCAACCTGCTGTATGCGCGCCTGGACGCCACCCAGGCCGAGCTGGAAGCGGCGGCTCAGGCAGCCAATATCCACGATTTTATCCGCGAGCTTCCTGAAGGCTATAACACCATCGTCGGCGAGCGTGGCTACCGCCTAAGCGGCGGAGAGAAGCAGCGCCTGGCTCTGGCGCGCGTGATCCTCAAAAATCCGCGCATCCTGGTGCTGGACGAAGCCACCAGCCATCTGGATTCTGAATCCGAATCCCTGATCCAGGACGCCCTGAAGCGCGTTATGGCAGGGCGCACCAGCATCGTCATCGCCCACCGGTTGAGCACCATCCTGGCGGCGGATTTGATCCTGGTCATGGATCGCGGCCAGATCGTCGAGCGCGGGCGCCACCAGGATTTGCTGGCGCAGGGTGGGCTGTATGCCAGCCTGTACGAGACACAGTTCAGTCGCGAGGTTCCACAGGCCTGACAAGATTTAACGTTAGATCGTCCATGAAAAAATATTTACATGGATATGCAGGATACACAGGATAATTCCATCGCTACCTGATCAGGGATTTATTTTTCAATATCCTGAATATCCTGACTATCCTTATAAATAAAAAGGAGTTTCCTTGCCGCTCACAGAATTCCAGCGCAGTCTGGTCGAAACGCCTCTCAACCAGCGTATTTTCCTCGAAGGGCCTGCCAACTGCGGGAAGACCACGGTGGGCGTGGAGCGTTTACTGCATCTGATGCAGCATGGCGTGCCTGCCGACTCCATCCTGCTGCTCTTACCGCAGCGCACGCTGGCGGGGCCTTATCTGGAAGCCATCCACCATCCGGGTGTGGTCTCAGGCGGGATGGTCACCCTGCTCACGCTGGGCGGCCTGGCGCGCCGCATGGTGGATCTATTCTGGCCTTATGCGGCTCAAAATGCTGGATTCAATGACCCGGAAAAGGTACCGGTATTTCTGACCCTGGAGACTGCCCAATATTATATGGCGCACATCGCCGGCGGCCTGCTGGCAGAAGGTCTGTTCAGCAATGTGCCATTGGAGCGCAATCGCCTCTACAGCCAGATCCTGGACAATCTCAACAAGGCCGCCGTGGTGGGTTTTCCGCATACCGAAATCGGGGCGCGCCTGAAAGCTGCCTGGCAGGGCGATCCGGGTCAGCTGCGCATTTACGAGGATGTGCAGACCTGCGCCAGCCAATTCCGCGCCTTCTGCCTGGAAAACAATCTGCTGGATTTTTCGCTGCAGGTAGAGCTGCTGCGTGATCAGCTTTGGACGCGGCCGGATTTCCGGGAGTACTTCTTCGGGCGTTTTCAGCATCTCATCGCCGACAATATTGAAGAGGATGTGCCGCTTACGCACGATATCCTGGCGGAATGGCTGCCCCAGGCCGAATCAGCCTGCCTGATCTACGATCAGCAGGCGGGCTTCCGCAGCTTCCTGGGCGCAGATGCTGAGAGCGCGTATCGCCTGAAATCCCTGTGCGACCAGCCAGCCGAGCTGCTGGAACCCTGGGCAGTAGAGCCAGGCATCGATAGCTTACGCCAGGCGCTGCACCATTCCATCCAGCGCCCTCTGGCAAGCCTGGGCGGGCAGGCGCCGCCGCCCAATATTCTGGAATGGGCGGACGCTGAACAAAAAGCGCATACCCGCCTGGCTGTGCGCTACACCTATGAGCGCTATTACCCGCAGATGCTCGATTGGGTGGCAGAGCAGGTGGCAGCCGAAATCTACGATAACCAGGTCCCGCCGGGTGAGATTGTGGTACTGGCGCCCTTCCTCTCGGATGCCCTGAGGCACGGCCTGACGGTGCGCCTGGAGGCGCAGGGTATTCCTGCGCATTCGCACCGCCCATCGCGCTCGCTGCGCGAAGAGCCCGCCGTACAGTGCCTGCTGAGCCTGGCGATGCTGGCTTACCCTGAATGGGGCTATGTCCCCAGTCCATTCGATGTGGCCTACGCCTTGCTGCAGTCCATCGGAGAGATCGATCTGGTGCGGGCGCAGCTTTTGGCCAGGATCGTGTACCGGGTCAAAGACGGGCAGGCGCAGCTATCACCATTTGATATCATTCGCCCAGAAGTGCAGGAGCGCATCACCTACCGCCTGGGGGCGCGTTACCAGCGCCTGCGCGACTGGTTGGAGGGCAGCCAGAGCGGGGGTGCAGTTGAGCTGGATATTTTTTTCAGCCGCCTGTTCGGCGAAGTGCTTTCCCAACCCGGCTTTGGCTTCCACACCGATTACAATGCCGCCCAGGTGACCGCCAACCTGATCGAATCCATCCAGAAATTCCGCTGGGTGACCGGCGATATCCTGCAGGCGCAGGAGATTCCGCTGGGCAAAGAATACCTGCGTATGGTGCAGGAGGGCGTGATCGCCGCCCAGTACCTGTACAACTGGCAGGCAGAGACCACCGATGCAGTCTTCCTGGCCCCGGCGCATACTTTTCTGATGTCCAATCGCCCGGTTGAGGTGCAGTTCTGGCTGGACAGCGGCTCGCGCGGCTGGTCGGAACGCCTTTACCAGCCGCTCACCCATCCCTATGTGCTCAGCCGCAACTGGCCCCCCGATCGCATCTGGAGCGAAATGGATGAGCTCAAAGTCAATATCGACACCATGGACCGCCTGACCAATGGACTGCTGCGGCGCTGCCGGAGCCGGGTATACCTGGGCTTGAGCGAGCTCGGCGAGCAAGGCTTTGAACAGCGCGGACCTCTGCTGCACGCCATCCAGCGCGTTTTACGCCAGTTGACGGAAGGGGAAAGCGCATGAGCACCCCGCAAACTCCCCCGCAGGAAATCCGTTTACGCTCCCACCAGAAGCAAATCCTGCGCTACCGGCGCGGCAAGATGGGCATTGCGGCTGTGCCCGGCAGTGGAAAGACCTTCACGCTTTCGCTGTTGGCCGCCCAGCTCATTCGCTCAGCTCCCCTGGCAGACGATCAGGAAGTACTGGTCGTCACGCTGGTCAATTCTGCTGTCGATATCTTTTACCAGCGCGTCAGCCAGTTCATCAGCTCCTACGGCCTGCTGCCCAGTCTGGGCTACCAGGTGCGCACCCTGCACAGCCTGGCGCATGACATCGTGCGCGAGCGGCCCGGTTTGGTGGGCCTGCCGGAGAACTTTTCCATCATCGACGAGCGCGCCGCCGACAGTATCCGCAATGAGATCGCTGTCTCCTGGTATCGAGCGCACCCGGATATTTTAGAAGGCTATATCAAAACCGATATTGAAGAGAATAAAGCCATACAGCTGCGCCGCAAAGATATCCCCGAAATGGTCCAGGACCTGGCGCTCACCTTCATCCGCAGCGCCAAGGATCGGCAATTGACACCTGAGCAGGTGCTGGATCGCCTGGACCAACTACCGCTGCCGCTGCCCCTGGCGCAGGTTGGCGCTGAGCTGTACGCGGATTACCAGCGTGCCCTCACCTATCGCTCGGCGGTTGATTTTGATGACCTGATCCGCCTGGCTTTGCAGGCGCTGCAAACCGATCCTATTTATTTAGAGCGCTTGCAGTACCGCTGGCCTTACATCCTGGAAGACGAAGCCCAGGACAGCAGCCGCCTGCAGCAGGAGATCCTGAGCTTGCTCAGTAGGCCGAAAGGCAATTGGGTGCGGGTGGGCGATCCAAATCAGGCGATCTACGAGACCTTCACCACCGCAAACCCACGCTATCTGCGCCAGTTTATCCAATCACCTGGTGTGCGCTCGGCCGAGCTGCCCAGCTCGGGACGTTCCACGCACAGTGTGATCCAATTGGCCAATTTCCTGGCACAGTGGACCAGCTCCAGCCATCCCATCCATGGCGTGCGTGATGCCCTGAGTGCGGCTCCCGAGATCCAACCCGTGCCGCAGGACGACCCGCAGCCCAACCCGCCTGACCAGCCCGAGCAGATTTACCTGCACGCCAGAGCTTTTTCACCGGAGACTGAGATCAACGCGGTGGCTGACTCACTGGCACGCTGGCTGCCCGAGAATCCCACGCGCACCGTGGCAGTGCTTACGCCCCGCAACGTGCGCGCCAATGAGCTGGTAGATGCCCTGAAAGCGCGCAGTATTGATTTTGTAGATGATCTGCTGCGCAGCACTTCTGCCACGCGCCAGGCAGCTGGCACGCTGGAAACGGTGCTCAAAGCCCTGGCTGACCCGCAAAGTCCACGCCTGCTGGCAGATGTCTATATGCGTACCACGCCCAAACCTGAAGCCGACCCGCAGGCCGAAAAACGCCGCAAACGCAACGCAGAGCGCATCCGCAAGTGCCAGACTCTGGAAAATTATTTGTGGCCCGAGCCGGGCGGCGATTGGCTGGACACGCTGAACCTGGAAGAAAGCGACCCTGCCGCCTACCAGGAACTGGATGATTTTCGCCGCCAGATCCAGGCCTGGCAGAAGGCTGTGCTCCTGCCCATCGACCAGCTTGTGCTGACCCTGGGGCAGGATCTCTTCTCCACGCCGGTAGACCTGGCGCTGAACCACAAACTGGCGGTGCTGCTGCGCCAGGCCAGCCAGTCCAACCCCTCCTGGAAGCTGCCCGAGCTTTCCGTCGAGCTGGATGTCATCGCCAGCAATGAAAGGCGCTTTATCGGTTTCAGCAGCAGTGACTCGGGGTTCAATCCTGACCTTTATCCGGGTAAAGTCGTCGTGTCCACCATCCATAAAGCCAAAGGCCTGGAATGGGACCGCGTGTACGTGCTTTCAGCCAGCCAGTATGATTTCCCCGGCGGTTTGCCGGGCGAGAGATTCATTGCCGAAAAATGGTTCCTCCGCGATCAACTCAACCTGTCTGCGGAGACTCTGGAGCAGTTGCGCATCGCCTTTTCCAGCGATGAAAACGAATGGTACCAGGAAGGCGAAGCCAGTCAGGCGGCGCGCCTGGATTATGTGCGCGAGCGCCTGCGCCTGCTGTATGTCGGTATCACGCGCGCCCGGCGCGAGCTGGTCATTACCTGGAACACGGGCAGGCATAAGGATCAGCGACCGGCCGTGGCTTTCGAAGCCCTGCGCGGCTTCTGGGAACAGCAAATGGCCGGGCGTGAAGCGCAGGAACAGGAGGATCGCTGATGGCCTTTCCGGCTGATTTTTCCTTCAACCAGAGCAGCCTGCAAGATTACCTGGACTGCCAGCGGCGTTTCGAGCTGCGCTACCTGCTGCGCCTGAGCTGGCCGGCTGTGGAGATTGAGCCAGCCCTGGAGAACGAGCGCTTCCTGCGTCGCGGAACAACTTTCCACCGCCTGGTGCACCAGCACCAGATCGGCATTCCCGAGCCGCGCCTGGCGCCCTACGCCGATGAGCCAGAGCTTGCCCAGTGGTGGCAGGCGTATCTGCAGCAGGCAGGCAGGCTGCTGGATGGCTGCCTTTCAAAGTACCCGGAGACGATGCTCACCACCGGGCTGGCCGGGCAGATCCTGGTGGCGAAATACGATCTGCTGTGCCTGCTGGAAGATGGCTCTTTGCGCATCATCGACTGGAAAACCTCGCGCTTTACACCGCAGCGGCGGCGTCTGGCGGAGCGCATGCAAACGCACATCTATCCGTTCGTATTGGTGCGTGCGGGAGCCAGCCTGCTGGGGCGCGAAATCCAACCCGAGCAGGTGCAGATGGTCTACTGGTATACCAGCCAGCCCGAGCAGCCGCTGATTTTTGGCTATGATCAGGCGCAATATGAACGTGACGAACAGCTCTTATCCAGCCTGATCAGCGGCATTGCCAGCCAGGCCAGCGGTGAATTTCCGCTCACCAGCCATGAGGAGCGCTGCCGCCTGTGCACCTACCGCTCATTATGCCAGCGCGGCGTGCAGGCCGGGGGACTTGAAGAATTGAGCGCTGATACAGAATCAGACACAACCGGCCTGCTGGATGCGTTGGATTTTGACCAGATTGGTGAGATTGAATACTGATATGGCTGAGTGGATTGAACCCTATCCGGTAAGCGTGCCGGAAGAGCTGGTCGCTGCTGCCAGTGGCAATCCCCTGGTGGCGAAAGTGCTTTACCAGCGCGGCTTCACCCAGGTGGAGCAGGTTCAAGCCTATCTAAATCCCGATCTCTACCAGCCAGCTTCAGCCTATGATCTACCCGATATGGATCGCGCTGTAGAACGCCTGCAGCGCGCCCTGCAGCATGACGAGTGCATCTGCGTGTGGGGCGATTTCGATGTGGATGGGCAGACCTCCACCACCCTGCTGGTCGACAGCCTGTGCCGCCTGGGGGGAAAGGTCACTTATCATATTCCACTGCGCGCCACAGAAGGCCACGGCATCCAACTGCAGGCGCTGGAAACCATCCTCGACCAGGGTGTGGACCTGCTGCTGACCTGTGACACCGGCATCGGCGCGCATGCATCTATCGACTATGCGAATTCTCGCGGCGTGGATGTGATCGTCACCGACCACCATGATCTCTCCGACAGCCTGCCGGCTGCCATGGCAGTCATCAACCCCCACCGTTTACCCGCAGGCCATCCGCTGTCCTACCTGCCTGGTGTGGGCGTGGCTTACCAGTTGATCGCCGCTCTGAGCGCAGCCTGCGGGCAGCCGGAGATCGCCGATACCCAGCTCGACCTGGTTGCCCTGGGGATCGTGGCGGACGTTGCGCTGCTGCACGGCGACTGCCGTTATCTCCTGCAGAGGGGTCTGGCGCGCCTGCGCGCCGCTGAACGCGCCGGTCTGCGCGCCCTGTACGAACGCGCCGAGCTCAATCCCAGCGGGATGAGCGAGGAACACATCAGCTTTGTGATCGCCCCGCGCCTGAATGCCATCGGCCGTCTGGGCGATGCCAACCCGGTCGTGGATTTCCTGACCAGCGACGACCTGGTCCAGGCGCGTGTATTTGCGCTGCAGTTGGAAGCGCTCAACGAGCGCCGCAAGCTGCTCAGCGAACAGATCTTCCAGGGCGCGCAGGCGCAGCTTGAGCAGGACCCCGAGCTGCTGGGGCATTCCGCCCTGGTACTCGCCCATCCCCAATGGCCTGCGGGGGTGATCGGCATCGTCGCCAGCCGCCTGGTAGAACGCTATGCCAAACCGGTGATCCTGCTGAATGGCCCAGGAGAAGGGCCCTGGCGCGGTTCGGCGCGCTCCATCCCGCCGGTGCATATTACAGAAGCCATAGCCGCTCAGGCCGACCTGCTGGAAGGCTTTGGCGGGCATCCCATGGCGGCCGGGATGCAGGTCAAAGCCGGCAAACTGGAAGAATTCCGCCGGCGCCTCAGCCAGACAGTAGACGCCCAGCTGGCGAAAACGCCTTATGATGCGCGCCTGAGTATTGATGCTTACCTGCCGTTATCAGAGCTCAATCTCGCCTGGGTGCAGGAGATTGAACGCCTGGCGCCGTTTGGCGCCGGCAGCCCGCCGCTCACCCTGGCCACGCGCGACCTGAACGTACAGTCCTCCAGCCAGGTGGGGCGCGAGTCTGAGCACCGCATCGTCAGCGTGGCAGATGCTGGCGGCGCCACCCAGCGGGTCTTGTGGTGGAATTCTGGCGGTCTGCCCCTGCCGCCCGGCAAGTTCGATCTGGCCTATATCGCCCGCACCAGCACATTCCGCGGCCAGCTGGATGTACAGGTGGAATGGCGTGCGGCGCGCCTGCACCCGGAAGAGGCTGTAATCGAGGTCGTTCATTCTGAAATTGAGATCAGCGATGTACGCCGCCACCCCCACCCAGAAGAACTGCTGCGAGAGCTGGCTGGCGAGCCATCTACGAGCATATGGGGCGAGGCGGTGCGTTTGGAAGGCATCCAGTTTAGCGATCGCAACCAGCTTACGCCAGCAGAGCAATGGGTCATCTGGACCACCCCACCCGGCCCGCAGGAGCTGCTCCGGGCAGCGCAGAGCGTTTCCCCCACGCGCGTCTATCTCTTCGCTATCGAACCAGCGCTGGATCGCCTGGAGCCTTTTATGCAGCGCCTGGCAGGCTTGATCAAACACACCCTGAGCAAATACGCTGGGCTTGGCGACATACCCGCGCTTTCAGCGGCATTGGCCCATCGTACGGAGACGATCCTGTGCGGGTTGGACTGGTTCGTAGAGCGTGGTTCTATCAGCTACACGAAATCTGATGATTTGCATGTGCAAATTCAGCCCGGAGACAATCTGCGCAAGCCCGACCTGGCAGCGCGCGAGGCAGTCCTGAAACACCACCTGGAAGAGACGGCTGCTTTCCGCAATTACCTGCGCTGGGCCGATCCTCAACAAATCGCCAGTCTGTTCGGCTCGGCGGCAGAAGCCAGCAAATTGACAACGCAATAATTCTATCTAACACACGCGGGAGCTATTTATGAGCGATCAACAGGTCATTTTTTCGATGGTAAAGGTCGGGCGGGTCTTTCCCTCAACCAATAAACAGGTGCTGCGGGATATCTCGCTGGGCTTTTATTACGGCGCCAAGATCGGCGTGCTGGGGTTGAACGGCTCCGGCAAGAGCACCCTGCTGCGCATCATCGCCGGCAAAGACACTGGCTACAACGGCGAGGTGACTTTCTCCAAAGGCTACTCGGTCGGGCTGCTGGAGCAAGAACCGGAACTGGACGACACCAAAACCGTGCGCCAGGTCGTCCAGGAAGCCGTCCAACCCATAGTGGACATGCTGGCTGAATATGATGACATCAACGCCCAATTCGCTGAACCAGACGCCGATTTTGATGCGCTGATCGAGCGCCAGAGCAAACTGCAGGAAGCCCTGGACCATGTGGATGCCTGGACGCTGGACAGTCGCCTGGAGCTGGCTATGGACGCCCTGCGCTGCCCACCGCCAGAAACACCCATCAAGATCCTTTCGGGCGGCGAGCGCCGGCGAGTGGCGCTCACGCGCCTGCTGCTCACCGAGCCGGATATCCTGCTGCTGGACGAGCCCACCAATCACCTGGACGCCGAGTCGGTCGCCTGGCTGGAGCGCCACTTGCAGCAGTACGCCGGCACGGTCATCGCCGTCACGCACGATCGCTACTTTTTGGATAATGTCGCCGGTTGGATTCTGGAATTGGACCGTGGATTCGGCATCCCCTGGCGTGGGAATTACTCCTCCTGGCTGGAGCAGAAAGAGGAACGTCTGCGCCGGGAGGAGAAAGCCGAGAGCAAGCGCATCCAGACCCTGGAGCGCGAGCTGGAATGGATCCGCATGTCGCCCAGGGCGCGCCAGTCCAAAGGTAAAGCCCGTTACACCGCCTACGAAAACCTGCTATCGAAGGAGGCTGAACAGCGCCGCGAAGAACTGGAAATCTATATCCCGCCCGGCCCGCGCCTGGGGGATGTGGTGATCGAATTAAACAAAGTCAGCAAAAGCTACGGCGAGAACCTGCTGATCGATAATCTGGATCTTTCCATCCCACCTGGCAGCATTGTGGGCGTGATCGGCCCCAACGGCGCTGGAAAAACCACGCTGTTACGCCTGATCACCGGACAGGAGCAGCCCGACAAGGGCAGCCTGCGCATTGGCGAAACTGTGCAGATGGCGTATGTCGATCAAAGCCGCGCCAGCCTGGATGCAGATAAAAATGTCTGGGAGGAGATCTCCGGCGGCGAGGAGCTGTTCGACCTGGGCGGACGCAAGCGTAACAGCCGTGCCTATGTATCTTCGTTCAATTTCCTGGGCTCGGACCAGCAGAAGAAAGTCGGGACGCTCTCAGGCGGGGAGCGCAACCGGGTGCATCTGGCAAAAACATTACGCACCAGCGCCAATGTGATCCTGCTGGATGAGCCTACCAATGACCTGGACGTCAATACCCTGCGCGCCCTGGAAGAAGCCCTGAATAATTTCGCCGGCTGCGCCATCGTCGTATCGCACGATCGCTGGTTCCTGGACCGCGTCGTCACGCACATCCTGGCTTTCGAAGGCGATTCGCAGGTGCGCTGGTCGGTTGGCAACTGGTCGGATTACGAAGCTGACCGCAAGCGCCGGTTAGGCAAAGACGCCGAGACGCCCCACCGCATCAAATATCGCAGCCTGACACGTTAGCCGTGCAAGCAGGAGATCATCATGAATAAAGTTCGCTGGGGTTTACTTTCGACTGCGAATATCAACCGCCGGGTCATCCCCGCCATGCGCATGAGCGCGCGCGGCGAGCTGGTCGCGGTCGCCAGCCGCGACCTGGACAAAGCCCGCCAGTACGCTAAAGAATGGGAGATCCCCCAGGCATTCGGGTCTTATGAGGAAATGCTCAATTCGGGCGGCGTCGATGCAGTCTACATCAGCCTGCCCAACCACCTGCACGCCGAATGGACCATCAAAGCCCTGGAGGCCGGGGTGCACGTGCTGTGCGAAAAGCCCTTCGCCCTGACCGTGCGCGAAGTCGATGAAATGATCGCCGCCAGCCAGCGAACGCAGCGCGTCCTGGCGGAAGCCTTCATGTACCGCCACCACCCCCAGACCAAGCTGCTGGGCGATCTGGTGCAGAGAGGCGAGATCGGCGAGCTGCTGGCTGTACGCGGGGTGTTTAATTTTGCAGTTGCCAACCGCCACAATATCCGCCTGGAGCCGGACATGGGAGGCGGTTCATTGTGGGATGTAGGCGTATACCCGCTCAGCCTGGCGCAGTATCTGATGGGTTCGACGCCAGATTGGGTCAGCGCCTCCCAGCATATCGGACCCAGCGGTGTCGATGAGAGCTTTTATGGCCTGCTGCACTACCCCAACGGCGCCACAGCCCAGATCATGTCCTCCCTGGAATCTCCATATTTCACTTTGGCTGAGATTATCGGCACCCAGGGACGCCTGGTCCTGGACCAGCCTTTCACCGGGCAGGATGAAAACACCGTCATCCACCACCATACGAAAGATGGCGCATTGCACAAGATCACTGTCCCCGATGAATACCTGTACCTGGGCGAAATTGAAGACCTGCAGGCCGCCATCCTGGAAGGCACACCAACCTTTATATCACTTCAGGAGAGCCGGGATCATATCCGCACCGTGGAAGCACTTTACAAGGCTGCTCGGCAGCACCTGATTGTTCATCTGTAATCCAAAAACTATTCGACAAGCGATAGCTCTGGATTTGAACCGGTTTTTTGATCAAACCTGGATTACAATTCAGACAATATCAGTAGAATTAGAATAGCCAGTTTGATCGGGGTTGTGCTAAAAGTATGCTATTCGTCGATTGACTGCCAGCGGTTGGGGCGAAGCAGTGCGCTGAGTACCATCTGTGGCGGGCGTAATACGCTCCACCCTTCTTTTTGGACAACCCTCACTTAGAGGTAGTATGGACACGCGCATTGAGACGGTAGTTATCGGGGGTGGTCAGGCGGGTTTATCGGTAAGTTATCTTCTTCAGCTAGCCGGATGCGAGCACCGGGTACTGGAAGCCGCCGCACAACCGGGCAGCGCCTGGCGCAGCGAGCGCTGGGATTCATTCACCATGAATACACCCAACTGGGCTTTTCGTCTGCCCGGCTCGGAATACAGCGGTGCCGACCCACATGGATTCATGCCCCGGGCAGAGATTGTGGCAGTCTTCGAGCGCTATGCCAGCCAGCACAACCTGCCGGTCCAGTACAACACACGCGCGAACTCAATCACACACAGCAATTCTGGCTACAAGGTGGAAACCAGCCAGGGTGATTTCCTGGCGCAAAATGTGGTCATGGCCACTGGTATTTTCCAGGCGCCCAAAATTCCTGCCAGCAGCTCCAACCTGGGTCCTGAGATCGTGCAGTTCCCCAGCGGAAAATATCGCAATCCCCAAACCCTGCCGCCCGGAGCCGTGCTGGTGGTCGGCTCCGCCCAGTCCGGCTGCCAGATCGCAGAGGAGCTTTATCAGAGTGGGCGTAAGGTCTATCTATGCGTGGGCAGCGCCGGGCGTGCCCCACGCCGCTACCGCGGCCGGGATATTTTCGAATGGATGGACCTTTCCGGGATCTGGTCTCGTCCGGCGTCCCAACTGCCCTCGCCCCGGGCGCGCTTTGCCGGGAACCCTCAGGTGAGCGGCACCCAGGGCGGACACGATATAAACCTGCACCAGTTTTACCGGGATGGAGTTGTGCTGCTGGGCCGTCTGCAGGATATCTGTGACGGCGAGCTGATCCTGGCGCCTGACCTGCATGAAAACCTGCACAAAGCTGACCAGTTCGAGCAGGAGCTGCTCGGGAAGATCGACGCCTTTATCGATACGAATTACTCAGGAACGCCCGCGGAGCGAATTCCAGTGCTTAATGACGCCTACCAGATGCCCGAGATCTCCCTTCTCGACATCGAAGCCGCCGGGATCACCAGCGTGATCTGGGCGCTGGGCTTCAATTTTGATTACAGCATGGTAAAACTACCGGTTTGCGATCAATTTGGTTTTCCGGTGAGCGTGAAAGGCGAAACCGCTTTCCCTGGGTTGTATTTTACCGGTCTGCCCTGGGTTCCTTACCAGAGGTCAGGCCTGCTGCTAGGGGTTGGTGAAAGCGCTGCCCAGGTTGTCGAGCTGATCAAGGGATAATTTCATCCTCGTGCTGGGCGATATCATCGCGCAGTACACCTTCCATGGGGATGCCTACCCGGTATGCCGCGGAGCTGGCGGCATGGCTGATCACCGGACCCGTGAACAACAGGATCACAATCAGGATCAAGCCCTTACCGAAACCGATCAAATCCAGATTCACGGCCGCGATGGTGAGCAGGACCACACCAAAAACACCGACTTTTCCCGTGGCATGTAAGCGCGTGTAAACATCCGGCATTCGGATAAAACCCAGAACACCGAGGATCGAGAAGCTCGTCCCGATTAGAATTGCCAGTATCGCCAGAAGCTGGCGAACCAGCGTAAAACTTGCATTGTAATCCATCTTACAGCCTCAAAATATCGATTGGTCAACAATGTAACGCGCCAGCGCCAGCGTGCTCACAAAGCCCATCAAGGCCAGCACCAGAGCAATGTCCAGGTACAGGCTGGAATTCCGCAACAGGGCCACCAGTACCAGCACTGCCACCGAAAGTGTAACCGCCAGATCCGAGGCGATCAGGCGATCGATTACATTTTCGCCGCGCCACACCCGCCACACACACACCATCAACAGCAGGATATGGATCGCCAGAGCAATTTGCAAGCCATTCGTCAGAATCGATTCCATGGATCAACCTTCTCTAAAACCCTATTCAACCATCTTACTCAGCAGCTCCTGGCGTAGTTCCTGGGCTTCATGTACATATTCCTCGCTGCGGCGCACATCCAGGCAGTGTACGAATAATTCGCCATCTTCGCTGATCTCCATGGTGATTTCACCCGGTGTGACGGTCAACGCATACGCGCTTAAGGCTGCGCCCAGGTCATTACTGCACTGGGTGGGGATGCGGATAATACCCGGATAGATGGGCAGGCGCGGTGACAAAACTATCTGTGCCACTACCACCCCACTTTTGATAATATCCACGACCAGGACTGCCAGGAAGCGCACCAGTGCCCAAAGTGCCTGCGGTAGGCGCCTCAGGTTGTGTACGACCTTTCCAGGCTGCACGAAAAAGATCACCAGACCCGCCAGGAGCACCCCAAGCACGATATTGCCAGGCTCGATATTGGCGGTCAGCGCCAGGTAGATCAACAGCAGGGGCAGTATGGCCAGCAGCATTCGCAGCATGCGATTAACCTCCCAGGACCAGCGCAATATACTGCGCCGGGTCGATCATCCAACTGGCCGCGGCATGCGCCAGCTCTACCAGGCGTTCAGGCCACAACCCAAACAGGATACACAGGCTGATCAGCAAGGCTGGCGCCAGCAGCGAATCACCCTTTTTCACCTGGCGCTCGCTCTCATCAGCCTGCCACCAGATCTTTTGAAAGGCGCGCAGGGTGTAGATCAGGGTCAGCAAACCCGAAAAGCCAATCAAACCCAGGATCCACAGGTGATCTGCTTCCACCCCACCCTTAAACAGCCAGAATTTGCTGATAAAACCGTTCAAAGGCGGCAGGCCGGCCAGCGCCATGGAGCCCAGGAAAAACAGCACCCCGGCAGCAGGAAGCTGCCGGCCCAGGCCGGTCAGGTTGGTGAACGCGGCGCCTTTTACGGGAGCCCGGCTGGAAAGGTTGCCGGCGATCATCAACATCGCCGATTTGATCAGGCTGTGATTGAAGGAGAAAATCAAGGCTGCCGCCAATGAGACTTCCGTCCCCCAAGCAATGCCGACCAGGATGAATCCGATCTGTGCCAGCGTGGAATAAGCCAGCATGCGTTTGGCATTGTAGGTGCCAATCGCTGCCAGACCTCCCAAAACCACACCGGCTACCCCCACGACGATCAGCACCCCACGCAGTACCGCCAGGGCCTCCGCCTCCATGAACAACAGTGTGCTCATACGCAGAAAGCCATAAACTCCCAGCTTGACCACGATCGAAGAGAGCATGGCGCTGACCGGTGTGGGGGCTGCGGTGTGGAAATCGGGCTGCCAGAAATGAAACGGTATGACCGCCCCTTTGACCATGAAAGCAGCCAGCAGAAAGATCATCGCCAGGGAGGCATACGGATTGTCCGGTGATTCAGATATGCGCCGCGCCAGATCGGCCATGTTCAAAGTGCCATACGCAATGTACAGGCTGCCCACCGCCAGCAGCAGGGTCACCGAAGCCAGCAGACTGATATAGAAGTACTTGTAAGCTGCCTCCACCCCAAAGCGGTCGTCGGAAATAGCCGTTAAAACCGTTCCTGAGATGACCACCAGCTCGGCAAACACAAACAAATTGAACAGGTCGCCGGTCAGGAAAGCTCCGCTCAGGCTGGCAGAAAGCATCAGGAAGAACGGGTAATAGGTTGGATAGCTGGCGCTGTACTCTTTGCTCCCCAGGGAGTACACAAAACCGGACCACATAACAAACTGCACCATCAACAAGAAGAAAACCGAGACCGGATCGGCCACCAGACTGATGCCAAACGGCGCAGGCCAGGAGCCCAATTGAACCGCCAATCCTCCCGGGGCGCTGCGCAGGTTCCAGGCCAGCCACAGGCTGACCAATAAAGCCAGTGAACTCACACCCAGCGCGAAATAGGACTGTAAACGATGGTTGCGGCGCAAAAATATCGCCAGGGGTGCACCCAGCAAAGGCAGAAGGATAGGTAAGGTAATCAGCAGTACTGGCGACATCGGTTAATATTTCAATTCGTTGATCTGATCGGAATCACTGGTCTTATAGCGCACAGATAGCACGTATAACAGAGCCAGGACCATGGAGAATCCGCCCATGCTGATGACGATGGCAGTCAGGATCAATGCCTGCGGGAGGGGGTCGCTGATCTGCTGGCTGGCGGTCGTATAAGCAGCCACAACCCCATCGTAAGCGCCGGTGGATAATAAAAACAAATTCACCCCATTCGACAGGATCACCATCCCAATTGCCGAGCGGATCACGTTACGGCGTAAGATCTGAAACATACCAATCCCGAACAGCGTGCCCACAGCCAGTGCCATCAACAGGTTCATGGGTTCAGGCTCCCTTCCGGTGTATGCGAAAGCAGCTCGCTGTCGCCCTCGTCATCCTTTGGATGCCCGAGGGCGCTCAAAATGGATAGAATGCCGCCCATCACCGCGATACAAATCGCCAGCTCAAAGAACATGGATGTGCTCAGGCCAACTCCCCTGGGGAGAGGCAGACCCCACATCTTGCCGAAATCGATATGGCTGAATACGCTTTGACCGAATAATAAGGGCAGCAGCGCAGTACTAACCGCCAGCGTGAGTCCAGTTGCGATCAGGCGTGCGGGTTTGACCCAGAACAGGCGCGCGCGGGTTTCATGGTAGCCATACACGATGTACCACAGCCCAACACTCAAGCCCACAATAACCCCGGCGGTAAAGCCATCGCCTGGCTGGTCATGTCCATAGAGAATATGCGTGAAAGCCAGCAGGATCGCCACCGGCAGCGCAAAAACCACCAGGCTGCGGATCAATGGGGATAGGTGTGCGCCTCCCATACCCGATGAGTGCAAGGGCTTGCCCACCGCCGAGATCACCTGATCATCACGGTCCCCGGCTTTGCGTACGGCGTAGCGCAGCAAGGAGTAAATCCCATATCCGGCCACGGAAAATACGGAGATCTCGATCAGCGTGTCGAAGGCGCGAAAATCCACCACAATCGCGCCGACGATATCTGTGGCGCCGGTCATGGCCTTGGCATTCTCTGTGTAAAAGGGTGTGACCAGGCTCTGCCGCGGGCGTGAAGTTAATGCCCCTAAAGTCATCAAAGTCATGAAGATCCCCCCACCCACCGCCAGGACCAGGTCGCGGGCCAATCCAATGCGTCCCTGGCGATAGGTAAATTCACTGGCTTCCTGGCGCTGCAGGCGCGGCAGGCGGATCAGGGCCAGCACCAGGATTACCGTCGCCAGGAGGTCGACCACAACCTGTACCAGGGCGACATCGGGGGATGGTTCGAGCACGAAAATCAGCGCAATGCTCAAACCGGATATGCTCATGGCGATAATGGCAAATAGATCACGGCGTAATAACACAGTCGCAATGGCGGAAACAATTGCCAGGCCCATGGTGAATATGCGCAGCAGCAGTAATTCCAGGCCGAAATCGAAACTCGGCACGCCCAGCGTGATGTGGAAGACAGGGATCTCGCCAAATAACAGCAGCAAAACGCCCACTGCCGCCAGCATGGTAGCCAGGTAATAGCGCAGGGTGCCGCTTTGCAAGCGCGTCACCCGGTAAGCCAGGCGATCGATGCCAGCGATAAAGCGATTGTAATAAAGGTGCAGATTGAGCTCCGGCAATATCCGGCGCTGGAAGGCGCTGAAATGCCTGCGCCAGATAAATATGGCGCTACCCAGGCTAACCGCCACAATGCTTAATAGCAACGGTACATTGATCCCGGTCCATAACGCAAACGACACCTTGACTTTATCCCCATAACCTACCTGGGCAGCCTGGGCCAGAAGTTCAGCCACGGGTTTGGGCTCGGGGATCACAGACAGCAAGAAAGAAATCAGCGCAGGAATGGCCGGCGCCAGCCACATCATCCACGGAGCTTCATGGATAGGAGCACGAGCTTGTTTTTGCACCCCCAGAAAGGTCTCTTTAATCAGCATACCAGCAGTCGCCAGCAGCATGGCGCCGCCTGCCACCACACTGATGGTCAAAATGCGCCCCATAATTTGTGGCACATCCGGATGGATCACTGTCGCCAGTAAGGTCTCTTTCGCCAGAAAGCCAAACAGCGGCGGCAGCCCAGCCATGGACAGTGCCGCAATGGTTGCCACCCAAAAACTGCGCGGCATCTCCTTCCGCAGACCGCCCAGCTTACGGATATCGCGCGTCCCGGCTACATGATCGATACTTCCAGCCACCATGAACAGGGCGCTTTTATACAGTGCGTGCGCTAAAATACCCACCACCAGTGCTTTGAAGGCGATCTCCGAATCCTGCCCCAGCAGCATCACCAGCACGCCCAACTGGCTGATGGTGGAATAGGCCAGGATGCCTTTCAAATCGTGCTGGCGCAAGGCATTGTAAGCGCCGACCAGCATGGTCAGCATGCCCACGGAAGTCAACAGCCAGAACCACGGCAGCGTATCACCCAGCACCGGGTGGAAGCGCGCCAGCAAATACACGCCCGCTTTCACCATCGTGGCAGAATGTAAAAACGCGCTGGCAGGTGTGGGAGCACTCATGGCGTCTGGCAGCCAGATATGAAATGGGGTCTGGGCGCTCTTGGTGAACGCCGCCAGACCCAGCAAGCCCAGGATCCACAAGTAGTACTCGCTGGCCCGGATGTGCTCACCCGCGGCTAAGATGTGCGCAAAGCTCACCCCATTGGCTGAGACTGCCAGGATCATCAAGCCCATCAACAGGGCAATCCCACCACCACCGGTGATGATCAGGGCTTTGAATGCACCCTGGCGCGCAGCTTCGCTCTTCGTCTTATGTGCAATCAGCAAAAATGAAGTAATGCTGGTCAGCTCCCAGAAGATGAATAGCAAAACGATATCCGCCGCCAGCACCACCCCCAGCATCGCCAGCATAAACCACAGTAAATAGAACAGAAAGCGCCCTGCATCTTCATCATGGGCGAGATAGCCACTGGCATACACCAGCACCAGCGTGCCAATCCCGGTGATCAGCAAGGCAAACAGCAGACTCAATCCATCCACAGCCAGGCTGAGGCGCAGACCGAAATCGGGGATCCAGTTAAAGCTCAGGCTGACCGTATCGCCAGCATTGATTTGGGGCACAAAACGTAGGAAATGAATGAACAGCCCCCCACTGACCAGGGCCAGAAGCGCCGCCAGCCTCCCGGGAGACAAACCTGCGAACCCGCCCTTGAGGTGAACAACTAAAGGGAGTATTGAGAAAAGCGCAAGGATTAAAAATGGTAGTAGAAGGTCAAACCCACCCAATCAGGCCTCCTGCTGTGTGTTGTTAAGAACTGACTGGGAATAACTATACCATTTATTGGTACGTTATGAAATGTCTCCCTTACGAATTACCAGTGCTCCCATCACTCACTGCATGGGCTGGGATTCGCTGAGTCATAGCATGTGTATTCTTCGTTGGCGCTTGCAGTGGAAATCACATCCCTAACTGTCTGCGCATGTTCAGATAATTGGTTACATCATCTGAGGAGATCAGCCTGATCTGCCCTTCGCCATCATATACTGATAGAAGGTCGTGCGGCGCCTGCTGCAGCAGCTTAAGCGTATCCATAACCGGCAGCTCAGCGTCGACCTCCGTTAATCTGGCCAGTGGCACCATAATCTGTGAAGCGGTTGTGAAGCGCCATTTACTCTGCGGTACTATTTGCAGGTTCTTGATAGAGACAACGCCAATTGGCTGGCCGTTCTCAACCACCAGGAAGCGGCGGTAATTTCCTGCCAGGACATACTGGTGGACAAGCTGGTACAGCGTGCTGAGTGGGCTGATCGAAGGCATCACGCCTCCGGCAATCTGCCCGGCTTTAACGCCCTCTAAAGTCTGGCGCATTTCCACCTGCTGGTTAGCCGAACTGGCAATGCTGCGTAAAAACCAGCCGATAAAGAGAAAGTACAGGCCGTTCCCCAGATTACCCGTAACGGACATGAAAAGCCCCAGAGCCATAAACCCGAAGCCGAACAACTGACCGCCCGCCGACGCCAGGCGGGTCGCCCGTGTAAGGCTGCCCGTCAGCTTCCAGACCAGCGAACGGAAGATGCGCCCACCATCCAGTGGAAAGGCAGGAATCAAGTTGAACAGGGCCAGCATCAGGTTCACCTGCGCCAGGTAACCGGTAGGTGCTGCCAGCATGGGATATTCCAGGTCAATCCAGTAGATCAACCCAAATACGCCTGCCAGAAGCAAGCTGACCAGTGGTCCGGCAATGGCGATGCGAAATTCCACACCTGGCGAGCGCGGTTCTTCTTTGATCTGCGCCACGCCGCCAAAGATGAATAATGAGATTTTTTCGACTGCAATGCCATTACGCAGGGCCAGGATACTGTGCCCCAGCTCGTGCGCCACAACCGAGGCAAAAAACATCACGCTGGTGATACCTGCCATCAGCCAGTAAATGGCTGAGCTGTAACCAGGCGCAGAAGCGGGTAAAGTATTGCTCGCCAGTGACCAGGTCAGAAATGCAAAGATCAAATACCAGCTCGAGTGGACCCCAATCGGGATACCCCAGATCCTACCTAAACGCATTGTGTTTTCCATCGCTTCTCCACAAACTTACTACCTGTAAAACGCCTGGAATGCAGACGATTTTTATCAAACTATTCTAATATATTATAGTCAGGGGGTGAAACCGCGTCAATATAAATTGACGCTTCTTATATGATTCTTATACATTTAGTGTATTTTGTCCTGTAAGCCCCCTGAGTTCTAATCAATGCCGCTGAATACGAGTACAATTAAAACCAACAAACCAGAAAGGAGACTGGTATGCCCCACGATCCTGAGATATATCGCTTTTTAACTGCGCACCTGGAAGGCATATTCGCCAATAACCTGGACAGCTACCACCAGACCACCCATCCCGAGCTGAGTCTGTATGAATGGTGGGTTACGCCCCACCGCATCGATGGCCTGCCATTTCACGATTACATGATGGAATCCAATGCCCGCCTGGGCAGCGTATTTGGGCTCGACCCACAACAGGGCAGCGAACCACGCCCCCGCTTTGACCTGGCCAACCTGCTCATCCAGCGCTTCGAGAATACCGCCATTGCCAGCTACACCCTGCTCACCAGCCGCACCACCGAAAGTGGAGTCGTTGTGCGCGCCCACAATGAAAGCCGGGTGATGGTGAAATTTGAGCACGGCTGGCAGGTGGTGCATGTGCACAAATCCCCGGCCTGGAATGCACCCTACCAGCCACCGGTCTGAGATCAACCTTGACTGTCCGGGAACGAAATATGCAGAAAAACCGTTTATTAATAAGAATTACGCTCTTTTATTTTGATCATTGATAGTTTGAAGGTAGACTCAGCGCATGCAGCCCAGATCAAACCAGTCCAATCCACCCGCTTACCCGCCCCGGGTAAACCAGCCACCTCAGCCAGGCATGCGCCGGCGTGCGCGTGGAACAGCTTACTCGAGCCTCCAATCGCTCATCGACCGGCTGGCGCCGTGGTCGTTCTGGCTGGCGATCCTGGCAGGCTTTTTGGCATTGTTCCTGCTCGTGACCGGCGCGTTTAGTTACTTTGCTTACTTCCAGATCACCGATCGCATCACACCGGGCGTCCAGGTTGCCGGTATTGACCTGAGCGGCAAACAGCTCCCCGATGCGGCGGTGGAAATCCACCAGGCCTTGAACCTGGACCGGAAAATCGTGCTGGATGATGGAGTGCAGCCCCTGACTTTGCCGCCTGCCGATCTGGGCATCCAGGTGGATGCGGTCAGCACAGCCCAGCAAGCGTTTCTGCTTGGACATCGCAAAGATGTGTTCTTTCGCATGGGCGCTTTTCTAACCGGAATAACCCATGGGGAGCACCTCTCACCGGTAATTCTGTTCGATGAAACGCGTGCCCGCCAGACATTAAGCGACATTTCAGCCCAGATCACCGTCCCCGCCCAGGATGCCGCCATCCAGGTACAGGATGGCCGGCTGGTAGCACTGCCGTCCAAAATTGGTTACACGCTCAATATCGAAGAAACTCTCGCCCCAATACTGGCCTCGCCCGAGAAACTTTTGCTGAGCGGTTATTCGAAATTGGTGCTGATGCCCCTGGCGCCGCGGGTCGAGGACGCCACAGCGCAGCTGCAGGTTGCTCAGGCATTTTTAGATGTACCTCACGCCTTGCAGGCTTATGATGCGGTGCGTGATGAAAGTTTCACCTGGGAGTTGGACCCCGGCTTACTGGCAACCTGGTTGGCGGTAGCGGCTTACGAGGATGGCGTCCAGCTTGATCTTTCCACCCCTGCGATAGAAGCATATCTGGCGACGCTCAGCGCTCAAATGGGCGATGGGCGCAGTCTGGATCCAGTCCAGGATGCCCTACGCGTGAAAGCTGCCCTGTTGGCGGGTGAGACCGCCAGCGTGCGTGTGGTTCACGATCCAACGACCTATACGGTCCAATCCGGGGATACCTTGCTGCGCATCGCCTGGCATGTAGGGCTGCCATTCTGGAAGATCATCCAGGCCAACCCCGGGATGGACCCCGACCACCTGACGCTGGGCCAGACCCTGACCATACCGTCTCAGGATGAGATGCTGCCTCTGCCGGTTGTACCCAACAAGCGCATTGAGATAAACATCGGCCAGCAGCGCTTGTCGGTCTTCGAGAACGGTGAACGCCTGCTTAAATTTGTGATCAGCACAGGAATCGACCGCTCTCCCACGCAGCCAGGCATCTTCCAGGTCCAGACGCACGAGCTGAGCGCCTATGCCTCGGTGTGGGACCTGACCATGCCGCATTTTCTGGGTATCTACGAAGCCTGGCCAGGATTTATGAACGGCATCCACGGCCTGCCCACGCTCTCCAATGGGCGCCGTTTGTGGGGCAGTATTCTGGGGAAACCTGCCTCCTACGGCTGTATCATCATGGATCTGGATGCTGCCGAATGGCTGTACAACTGGGCGGAAGCCGGCGTCGTGGTCGAGATCCAACCTTAACTGCGCTTTTTTGGCCTGGCCGGGCGCAGGAATATCCCCTCTCCAAAACGTTCCTCCAGCTCGTGCAAAGCACTCTGCAGGCGCTGCTGGCGCTCATTGGGCGCATCCCACAAGGAGAGCTGGCGCGCCTGGCTCTGCAGCCCACTCACCCCAACCCCGATCAAGCGCACGGCACGGCCTTCACGCCACTCCTTCATGAACAACGCATGGGCAGCCTGGCTGATGATACCGGGCTGGTCGGTGGGAGTTTTCAAGGAAAGCTGGCGGGTGAGGGTGGTGAAATCCGGCCAGCGCAGCTTGATTTTCACCGTGCTGCCGGCCATGTTTTTCTGCTGCAGTCGTTTCGCCACTTGCGCGGCCTGCTGATCCATGACCTTGAGCAGCTCCGGCAGGCTGCGCACGTCGCGCACAAAAGTAGTCTCCTGGCTGATGGATTTGGTTTCATAAAACGTAATCACCGGACGCTCGTCCAGTCCGCGCGCGTGGCGCACCAGCTCGTAACCGTGTTTGCCAAATTTCTGAGCCAGCTCGATTTCACTGCACGCCGCCAGCTCGCCGATGCTGTGAATGCCCAGTGCATCCAGGCGTTCAGCGGTCTTGGGTCCCACCCCCCACAAAAGATGCACCGGCAGCGGCGCCAGAAACTGCGCTTCCTCCCCCGGCGGCACAATCGTGATGGCGCACGGTGGCTGGTCCAGGAGTCCGGTCTCACCGGCTTGCGGGGCATTGCGTCCGCGCGCCTTGCCGACATCCGTGGCAATCTTGGCGACCAGCTTGTTGCTGGCTGCCCCTAAAGAACAAGGCAGGCCAAGCTGCTCACGGATCTGCGTTTGCAGTTTCCGGCACAGGGTATCCAGGTCATCCGGATGTGTCGAAACGTCCAGGAAAGCTTCGTCAATCGAAATTTGTTCCAATAACGGTGTGGCTTCCCCCAGGATCGCCATTACCCGGCGCGAGACCGCAGAATACTCCCCATGCCGCCCGGAGAGGATGATTAACTCAGGGCACATTCGCAGGGCGCGCCCCATCGGCATTGCCGAGCGCACCCCAAAGCGCCGTGCCGCATATGAACAGGATGCCACCACGCCGCGCTGATCAGGCCTGCCGCCGACCGCAAAGGGCTTACCCCTTAGCTCAGGTTTGCTTAATTCTTCCACAGAACAGAAAAATGCATCCAGGTCCAGATGGATGATGCGCCGGAGTGTCAGTGTGCTTTGTGTTTCTTCCACAATCAAATTTTAGCAGAGATTATTCGTCCGCCAAGGCTGCCTTTAGCATGGCTGGCTGCCCCTTTAGAATTGCAAGCTGATGTATAATTAATTCAGGCGTCTAGATGGGACTGGAGGTGAAAGATGGATGAGCCGGATCCAATCCACCGCTGGTCGATCACCCTTTCACGTGCGATGGGCAGTCTGGGAGAAGAGATTGCTGTCCTGGTCGCGGGGCAACTGAATTACCGTATTGTGCGCCAGGAGCTGATCAATATGGCCGCCAGACAGTCCGGGCACCCTGAAGTGGCTCTGGCAGAAATCGACGATCTGGGCTTGCTCAATATCAGCCCCGGCCCACAGGTCACTCGCGCTTACCAGCATGCCCTGGCGCAGCTCATGCTTGCCGAAGCCGAACACGGCGGGTGCATTATTATCGGGCGGGCCGGGCAGGTGATCTTGCGCACGTCTCCGACTACCCTGCACCTGCGGGTTACCGCACCCTTCGACCTGCGGGTCGAACGGATTGCAGAGCGCATGGGGATTGCCCATGCGGCAGCCCAGGAGCGCGTCAAAGCTACCGATCACAACCGCCAGTATTATGTGAGGCGTTACTATCACAGCCATTGGGATGATCCCAACCAGTACGATCTCGTCTTAAACACCGCCCGCCTGGGCACACGCCAGGCTGCGGACATGATTGGCGCTGCCCTGCGCGCCCGTGTGCGTTGAACCAGACCCTGCGCCTCGAGGTCCTCTTTGAGCCTGCCAGAAAAAACCCATCCCCAATTCTCTCATCCCGTTGAAGAAGAGTTCGCCCGCATCCTCGATTATTACGGCATCGAATGGGAGTACGAACCGCGCACGTTTCCCTTGCAGTGGGACGAGCAGGGCAACGTGACCGAAGCCTTCACGCCAGATTTTTATTTTCCACAACAGGAGCTGTACGTGGAATTAACCACCTTACGCCCGAGTCTGACAACCCATAAAAACCGCAAGCTGCGCCGCATGCAAGAGCTCTATCCGGACATTCACGTTAAACTTTTCAAACGCCGCGAAATGCGTAACCTGATGGTTAAATACGGCTTGCAGCAAGCAGCCGCCCGCATCCAGGGTACCGATGCGCAGGAAAACTCATGACCCAACCCAAATTCCACCCTTATGCTGAAATTTCCAGAGATATCCGGGAGGTTCTGCTGACGCCCGAGCAGATCCAGGCGCGTGTGAATGAGCTTGGACGACAAATTTCCTTAGACTACGCCGAGCGCGATTTACTGATTGTGGGCGTGCTGAAAGGCGTACTGATGTTCATGGCGGATCTGCTGCGCCAGATCACCATCCCGGTGGCGGTTGATTTTATCGCCGTTTCCAGCTATTCAGCCGAGGCGCGTGACCGGGGTTTTGTTCGATTGGTGAAAGACCTGGACATCCCCATCACGGGACGCGATGTGATCTTTATCGAGGATGTCATCGACACCGGACTGACCTTGAACTATCTGCTGCGCAATCTGCGCGCCCGCAGCCCTGCCAGCCTGGAAGTGTGCGTGATGTTTGATAAGCCGGTGCGCCGCCTGGTGGATATTCCCTTGCGCTACAAAGGCTTTGAGCTGCCTGACCAATTTGTGGTGGGTTACGGGCTGGATTATCGAGAAAAATATCGCAACTTGCCGTTCGTGGGCTTGCTGAAAGCCGAAGCATTTTAGGGCTGCCGGCAGTTTAAATACAAACAGGGGTTCCAAGTAACCATCATACGATCCACCAAAGTTTTCTCTCTTCGCTTAACCTCTCTGTGGAACTTACCAACCAGAAAGGAACTGCAAGCGAGCTCGAGATCATGCTTTCCGCTCTTGGCCTCTGTCCTTTACACCATAACGGCTCTTATCGAGCAGTTGCTTGGCTTCTGACCTCGAGGTCGTACTCGGAAACCACTTGCCAGGGTTACGATACGGGATCTTCTCGGATATTACCTGGAGAAAATTTCCCCGACCCAAACCTCTGCAAGCTATTTTAAGGATCGTCGTCCAATTTCTTGGAACTCCCTGCACTTTCAGTATAGACAAATTTATAAGCCGAGTCAAGCAGTATTGAAAAGATTCGAGAAACGTTAATCTTTAACCCACGCGCAACTTCACAGGCACTCGCTGCGTAAGTATATAATAGTAGCCTGTCTCAGGAGGTCCGATGTCCCAACCCACAGCCTGGCAGCCCCCAGATGGTTTTATCCCGGTGGATACCCAGCTGGAAGGCATATCGGTTTTCGCTCCCCGTCCAGCAGTTGTCGAGAAAGCAGCGGTTGCAACCTATAAATGCCCCAACTGCGGCGCCACCACCCGGTATGATGTCGGGGCGGGAGGGGTAGCCTGCGAGCACTGTGGTTTCAGTAAACCTGCTGAAGTCAGACGTGTAGGGCGCGCAGCCGATGAATTTGAATTTATCGTGGAGACCGTTGCAGCCGCCGAACATGGCTGGGGCGTTGCCCTTCAGGAGCTGCACTGCGACCAGTGTGGCGCCTCACTCGCCATCCCCGAGGGTGCGCTCACCGTCACCTGCCCATTCTGCGCCTCCAATCGGGTGAATATTCGCCAGGCGCCTTCCGACATCTTACGCCCGCGCTTCCTGATCCCCTTCAAGATCCAACCTGCTGAGCTGCGCGCCAGAGCAAGCGCATGGCTGCAGCAAGGCTGGTTCCATCCGCCTGAGTTATCCGCCAGCGCAGTGCTCAGTCATTTCACAGGCATTTACCTGCCTTTCTGGACCTTTGACTGCGCCATCCAGGCGCAGTGGAAAGCCCAGGTTGGGTATGAGCGCACCGAACGCTACTACGACGCTTCTTCCAAGGACTGGAAGACGCGCACCCGCATCGACTGGCGCTGGGAAGACGGGCAGGTGGGGCTGCACACCGATGATTTGCTGGTGGTCGGAACCACCCACCTCAGCAAGCTGATCCTGGAACGTGTCAGCCAATTTAATTTAAGCGAATTGGTGAGCTATTCGCCAGATTTCCTGGCAGGCTGGCAGGCGCAGGCTTACAACATCCCCCTGGCAAACGCCTGGGAAGACGGCAAAGCAACCCTGCGCGAGCGCGCCAAAGACGCCTGCTACAAGGATATCCCGACCTCGCATGTACGCAATTTCAGCATGGCGGCTGATTTTCAGGATGAAACCTGGCGCTTCGTTTTGCTGCCCATCTATCTATCCGCCTATCGCTTTGAGGGCAAAGTCTATCAGGTGATGGTAAACGGGCAGACCGGTGTCATTGCCGGGCAGAAGCCAGTCGCCTGGTGGAAGATCTGGCTGGCCATCGCCGCGCTTCTATCACCCGGTGTAGTGTTGGGGCTGGTTGGCCTGGTAACGCTGATCTTTGGCGGCATCGGAGTGATTCCTCTGATCCTGGGAGCTGTGCTGCTGGCGATCGGTGGTGGGCTGTCATTGATGATTTACCGCCAGGCCGTACAATCGGAGGCTGCCTGATGACTGGTCCAACCCTTCCAACTGTAGAGATCGTCGCTGAAGAAAGCCAGTTATGGGGAACTGGCCTGCAGCCGGCTGGCTGTCCGGTCTGCGGGACTGGCTTTCTGGTTTCTATTCAACCCGGCGAGCAGCGCTGCCCCAACTGCTGGCGCGCCAACCTGGCTGCCCAACCGGCGCGCTTGCGCCCTGAGCCGCCAGAGTTAGTCATCCCATTCCCCAAAAAAGCCCGGGACTATCTCACGCAGGCGCAGAATTTCGTTAAACCCGTGTGGCTGCGTCCTAATGATCTCGAGCCTGCGCGTATAATCCAGCGCGCTGTGCCGGTATTTCTACCGCACTGGCTGGTGGACGGCAACCTGTCCGGGAACTGGCAGGCGCAGGTTGGATATGACTACCAGGTGCAAAGCTCGCAGGAATCCTACGGGAGCAGCGGCTGGAAGACGCATCAAGTGGTAGAGACGCGCATCCGCTGGGAGCCGCGCCTGGGTCAGATTGTGCGGCGCTACGAAAACCTGGCTGCGCCTGCCTGCAGCGAAGCCCCCCAACTGGCAAAGCGCATCGGCCAGCCCAACCCCAAAGAAGGCTGGCCTTACCAGCCCGATTTGTTGGACAAAGCAGTCTTACGGGTTCCGGATATGCCCCCCGAAAGCGCCTGGCCGGCAGCCCGTACGCAGTTTAACCAGCATGCCGCTCGGGACTGCCAGACGGCTGCCGCTGGGCAGCATATCGATCAATTTTCCCTGAACGCTGAATATGAATCCTTAAACTGGACACAGCTTTTACAGCCCTACTACAGCACAGCCTACCAGGATGACGATGGGCGTCTGCACACCATCCTGATTAACCCCTTCAGTGGGGCGCTGAGTGGGCCGCGCCTGGCCTCCACCCGCAAAGCCTGGCTGTACAGCGCCATCTCTGCTGGGATCGCCATCATCCTGTTGATTCTGGGTGCGGTGCTGCTGGCTGGCGCGGCGCTGGCTCCACCGTTGAGCGTACTTGGTGCGCTGGCCATTATCGGCGGGCTGGCAGCGGGTATCTTTGCGCTGGTCCCGGTGCTGTGGGCCTGGAATTGGAACCGCCAGCAAGTCATCAGCCCGCTGATCAAACCAACGACTGCCTGAGGAGCCTGACCATGCAAAATTATTCAGTTTACCCCCTGGCTACAGTAGAAGATATCGCCCGTATCCGCCGCCGGATTACCGCCAGCGGTCTGCCTGCCAAGAGCACGGACCAGAATCTGATCATTGGCACCTGGAATATCCGCGCCTTTGGGGCAGTTTACTCAAGCTGGATGCCCAATCCGAGCAGCCCCAAGCGCAATCTGCGCGCCCTGGCTTCGATTGCGGAGGTCATCCGCTGCATGGACGTGGTCGCCATTCAGGAGGTCAAGCGTGATCTCTCGGGCCTGTATTTGCTGTTGGACTGGCTGGGACCGGATTGGGGACATATCGTCAGCGATGTGACCGCCGGGGAAGGCGGCAACACCGAGCGTCTGGCGTATGTTTACGACTTGCGTCGGGTAACGCCTACCGGTCTGGCAGGTGAGATTGTCCTGCCGCCCAACAAAGACGGTTTTCCTTTGACACAATTTGCGCGCAGCCCCTTCATGGTGGGATTCCGCGCCGGTGAAGAACGCTTTACCCTGCTGACGGCGCATATCAAATATGGGAATATTCCCCTGGATCGCATCGGGGAATTACAGGATCTGGCCAGCTACATCGCCAAAGAGATTCGCGATCGAGCCACCCAGGCGCCTGGTGGTGAACCCAACCTGATTGTTTTGGGCGATTTCAATATCGACAAGCGCGGCGATAACCCGCTCTTCCAGGCCTTCATCTCTTCCGGTTTACAGGTACCGCCGCAGCTGGAGGGTCTGCGCACCGCGTTTGGCACGGTGCCCAAGTATTACGACCAGATCGCCTGGTTTATGGGTCAAATGAACATGAATTTGATTGACGCGGGGACAATCGACTTCGCCGGTGCATGTTTTCCCGAGATCACCCTGCAGGCGACATCCTTCCGTATATCGGATCACCTGCCCCTATGGGCGGCATTTGATATCGACCACAGCGCCGAAAAGATGGCGCGCACCCTGGGCATAGACCCTGGCATGCCCGATCCTTTATCGGTGGTGCCAGACTAGCACATCCATTTGTGAATAATAATTGATCGGCTACACGAAATACCCCGTGCACTAATTCGTGCTCGGGGTATTTTTCTTGTTCCAGGTTTCGTCATCCACCAGGGTCACCACCCGGTAGGCTTCGGCGTATTCCATTTCCTTACCCGCCGCAGCTCCCGCCGCCCATTCACGAATCATCTTCTCCGGATCCCAGTCGCCCATCTGGGAGACATGCGCGCGCAGGGCGTCTAATTTCACCTGGATGGTCTCGTCAATCGCCACAAAGGTATCCCCACCCTCCCACACCGTGACATACACTTTGCGCGGTTTGTGGGCGCTGAAGCCTTCATCGGCCAGCTCTTCAAATAAATTCGGCTGCCCGGCGGCTGGGAAGGTGGCGTCCAGGGCTGCCATGGCCGCCGCGCGGTGATCGGGATGGTTGATGTAATCCTTGCCCGCCCATACAATCGTGGGGTCGCCGGTCACGACTACCTCCGGACGGAAGCGGCGGATCTCACGCACCAGCTTCTTGCGCAGTTCCAGTGTGGCAACCAGCAGGCCATCTGGCTCACCCAGGAAAATGATCTCTGCTGCTCCGATGATCTGCGCCGCTGCACGTGCTTCAGCTTCACGGATTTCTCTGGCACGCGCGCGTGTCATGCCTGCTTCATCGATGCCGACATCGCCGCTGGTACACAGCACCAGCGAGATGCGCGCTCCGGCTTTCGCCCAGCGCGCCAGGGTCCCGGCGCAGCTAAACTCAATATCATCCGGGTGCGCCACAATCGCCATAGCACTTTCAGGAGTATAAATAGTTTTCATAAGCCCCAATCTTATCAAATTTAGCGTAATTCTGATAGATCAGAATCACTCTCCCGAGCAATCAACACCGGCCAAAAGTAACTTCATCTCCTGATCATGCTCGGGGTCCTGCAATTGCGGTTAGAATCGCAGTATGAGCCAGACGACCCTGCACCAGCAGCTCAAAGCCATCTACGCCGCCCAGGGCGGCAGGACAGAAGCCTTATTAAATGGCTATTTGATCGATGTGCAGCTCGATGATCTGCTGATCGAGATCCAGACACGCAATTTCGCCGCCCTGCGCCCCAAGCTGGAAGCCCTGCTGCCCACCTACAAGCTGCGCCTGGTCTACCCCATCGCCCAGCAAAAATGGCTGGTTAAAGTGGACCGCCAGGGCGAAATCCTGGAGCGCAGGCGCTCGCCGCGGCGCGGGCGCTGGGAGCACCTCTTCCAGCAGCTGGTATTTTTACCGGCTCTTCTGAAACACCCCAATTTCAGCCTGGAAGTACTCCTGATTCAGGAAGAGGAGCTGCGGCGTGATGACGGTCAGGGCAGCTGGCGGCGCGGCGGCTGGAGCATTCTGGACCGGCGCATGCTCAGCATCCTGGAGCGGCGCATGTTCAATCAGGCGACTGATTTTCTCGGCCTGCTGCCCGATCAGCTCGGTGAGCCATTTTCCACCCGCGAGCTGGCCAAAGCCAGCCGGCTGCCATCCAATCTGGCTTATAAAATGATGTACACCCTGCGCGCCCTGGAGCTGGTCACCCCGGACGAAAAACGCGGCCGTACACAGCTTTACCGCCGTAAAGAGAACGGGTTATAATCCTCTCGCTTATACAAGCATATTTGCATGTGAAGGATTCCCAGGATGCCCGACGACCCAAAACAAGCCCAGTTTTTACCTTTTCACGCTATTAATGAATTCATGCGCCCCGACTTCCGCAGCGAGGTGGTGCGCTCAGCACTGCAGGCGGTTGAAGCCTCCAGCGAAAACCGCGGCCGGCTGGACCAGCTCACGCGCAAGCACGTATCTGTACCCGGTTTTCGCAACAGCGCCAAAGCTCCTTTGGGGCTGCGGGTCAAACCCACTGCCGAAGCCTTTGAAAAATCACCCCAACTGGTGGCTGCCATCCTCAGCGCATGGGCGGCTGCGCGTCCCGAGCTTGCCGGGCGGGTACACCAGTTGTTAACCGAGCGCGACTGGAAGGTTTTGCCCCTGGAAGCAGAGCGCGCCAGACTGCCCGGTTTCCTGACCCACTGGCCCAAAGGCGAAGATTTCGAGATCCTGGTTCAGGCCTACCAGGCTGCCTTCCCCGAGGCCACAGAGACCAGCGATGAAATCAGCCTGATGGTGGTCTGGATCAGCGACCGCCTGCCGTATGACCTGGACGAAAACGACGACCAATGATCACGGTTTATGCGCAGCAGCACACGCTGCATGCTACCGATCAGATCACGGTCAACGGTGAGCCCTGGATCACTGAGGAAGTACCCGCCCGGGCGGAAATTATCCGCCAGGCGATCACAGAAGCGCACCTGGGCGAGATTATCCCACCCCAGGATTTTGGTATGCCTCCGATTCAGAAAGTGCACGATCCCGGTTTGCTGGCATATCTGGAGAATATATACACCACCCATGCTGCAGCAAATGGCGGGGATGCTGCGCCCGTGTTTCCTACCACGTTTGCCACGCGTGCGCCGCGCCACACCACACGCAGCCCGGATGGATTGAAGGGGTATTACTGCTTCGAGATCTACACCCCTGTTTTGGCCGGCACCTGGACAGCAGCCTATTGGAGCGCGCAGTGCGCGCTCACTGCCGCCGCTTTGCTCGACGCAGGCGCTCGGTCAGGTTATGCACTGTGCCGCCCGCCGGGCCATCACGCCGCCTATGACCTGTACGGCGGGTTCTGTTACCTCAATAATGCTGCCATCGCGGCCCGCTCCCTGGGGGCGAGCACGGCCATTCTGGATATCGATTACCATCATGGCAACGGCACCCAGGAGCTCTTTTACCAGGACCCGCACACCCTGTACTGCTCGCTGCACGCCGATCCGGATGAAGAATATCCGTACTTCTGGGGCGGCGCAGACGAGACCGGTGCAGAGGCCGGGCTGGGGACGAACTACAATCTACCCCTGCCACGCGGTACCGGCGACGAAGCTTATCTGGCGGCCCTGGAGCTGGCCCTGAAACGTATCCAGGAGTTTGCCCCCCGTTACCTGGTGGTCTCGTTGGGGCTGGATATTGCGGCAGGTGATCCGGTAGGCGGCTTTAATATTTCCGTGGAGGGCATGGCTGAAATTGGGCGCCGCATCCAGGCTCTGGAACTGCCCACCCTGATTGTCCAGGAAGGCGGCTATCATCTGGACGTTTTGGGCAGCTATGCCCTGGCTTTTCTGAGCAACTTCAAAGGTTGATCTACCAGAAAAAGCCGCTGCCAGCCATCCAGATCAACACCAGGATGCCCAGGGCGCAGCTTTCGATAACCAGAAATACGAACAACCCAAAAATCCAGGTGTTGAGTGCTGCTCTGGATTTCCCATTTCGTAACGAGTGAAGAGATTCATCTTCTGGAAGCATGTTTCACACTGAAACAGAGTCTATGCCCCAACTAGCTGCTTACCGCACGATCCTTTTTCACAAGCCTGACCTGGTCATGTGCCAGTTTACAGACGAAGAAGGACGCGCCACACTCTCTGATTTTATCTCGATCCCTGCTATCTATCCAGCCGGGCGCCTGGATTATCGCAGCGAAGGGCTGTTATTGTTGAGCAATGATGGGGAGCTGGTGCATCGCCTGACTGACCCGCGCTACGCCCACCCCAAAACCTACCTGGCGCAGGTGGAAGGGCTGGTCGAACCAGCCGCGCTCGAGCGCATGAACCGCGAGATTCTGCTGCCTGGGCTACAAACCCGTCTGCCTGTGGTCAGCATAAGCGCGGCTCCGGATGTGCCCGAACGCGAGCGCCCGGTGCGCGATTACCATCCCACCACCTGGCTGCAAGTTGTTCTGGTTGAAGGCAAGAAGCATGAAGTGCGCCGCCTGACAGCCGCGGCGGGTTACCCCACTCTGCGCCTGGTGCGCACAAAGATCGGCAGTTTAAGCCTGAGCGGGCTGCAGCCAGGCGCCTGGCGTGATCTGACCGAGGTGGAAAACCATCTTCTGCGCGCCAGCCTGAGATTGGACAGGCCAACCAGGAGGAAATCCTGATGGATCATGATCTTATTTTTACCAGCGCTCAACTGCGCCGTTATGATGGTGATGACGGACCGGCTTATATCGCCTATAAAGGCATCGTTTATGATGTCAGCAAGTGCACCAAATGGCGTGGCACTATGCATGAAGGACAGCACTTTCCTGGTCAGGATTTGACCAGTGAGCTGGTCGACGCCCCCCACGGGGAAGAAGTTTTTCGCCATCCGTGTGTTCGCCGGGTCGGAATTTTGATCGGGTGATAAAATCAAATTCAAATCTTAGACTGCGAGAGCGCCATTTATGACCGTCAATCGACCTGATTTAAGCAAGCTTGACCCGGAAATCCGGGCTTACATTGAACATCTCGAAAGGGAGATCCAGCGCAGCGCACCGGGAGTCACTCGCCGGGCTGCTGCGCCAAGAAGTGTGCGGGTTTCAACAACGGAACCCGAGGACGATGAACCCATCTCGCAGACCAGCGAACCTGCCGAACCACCCACGACGATCAGCCTGATCAGCGCCACCGCCAACGGACTGGCGAAACGCACCCTGCGCCATTTCTACAACCGCCAGCATCGCGGCGGGATGGGTGTATTTGACCTGGAAACCCCCAAGGACAGCCATCCCTCGCTGCTGGCCCAGGCAGACGCAGGCCAGTTCTTGATCGTCATTACCGACCAGGCCAGAGCCTTCCGCATGCCGCTGGATACAATCCCCGAGACCGGCATTCGCGGGCGTGGCGAGCTCATCACCGGACGCCTGAATCTGGATGAAGACGAGCGCCTGGCGGTCATCATCCCCGATCAAGTACAGGGCTATATCGCCTTACTGAGCCAGAGCGGAATGGTGCGCCTGCTACGCCACCATGTATTCGGGGAATACATGAAACCCGGCACTGCTGTGTATGATTACCGGACTTTTGGACCGCTGGCTTCTGCCTGCTGGACGAGCGGCAGTGATGATCTGTTTGTCGCCACACGCGCCGGAAAAGCTATCCGCTTTGCTGAAAAAGCCCTATCCCCCCAAGGCGGTCTCGGCATCCGCCTCAACGCCGGCGATCAGGCAGTCGCCATTACCGGTGTCGACGAGGATGGCGCGGTATTTTTGCTGGGCGCCGATGGGCGTGGAACGATCCGCAACATGGCATCCTTCCTGGCCAATAAGGCTCCGGGGGCGAGCGGTAAGGTCGCCATGGCTACCGACTCGCTGGTGGCAGCCGCTGCCGTAACGCCTGGCGATGACCTGGTGGTCATCTCCCGCCTGAGCAAGATTATTCGCTTCTCGACCTATGATGTGCCGATCAAAGATGGCGTCGTACAGGGTGTGAACTGCATGGCTTTACGGGCTGATGAAGTGACAGCCTTATTGGTTTGCCCGCCCTACGACCGCATGTAAGCACAAGTGAATTTATTGTCAGGAGGTGAACCATGCCTGAAGTCCCGATGATCCCGCTTTCCAATTACGTCGAATACCCGCCTTCCGAGATGTCTCTGCGTGCGGAGCTCTTGCTGGAGGAAGCTCGCCGCCGGCGCACCGTGCGTAAGTTTTCGGACCGCCCGGTCCCCATGGATGTAATCTACAACTGCCTGCTGATCGCCGGGACGGCCCCCAACGGGGCCAATAAGCAGCCCTGGCATTTTTGCGTGGTCGAGGACCCGGAAGTCAAAAAACGCATCCGCATCGCAGCGGAAGCCGAAGAAGTCGAGTTTTACACCAGGCGCGCCTCTGAGCACTGGCTGGAAGATTTGATCCCCTTCGGCACCAACGCCGACAAGCCCTATCTGGAAACTGCCCCGGTCCTGCTCCCGATCTTTGCCCGCTCAATCGAAGTCCTGCCGGATGGCAGCAAAGAAAAACTGTACTACGTACAGGAATCGGTTGGCATCGCCACCGGTATGCTGATCTATGCCCTGCACCATGCCGGACTGGCCAGCCTGACTCACACCCCCAGCCCGATGAAATTCTTGAATGAAATTCTGGACCGTCCATCTAACGAGCGCCCGTTCCTGCTCCTGGTAGTCGGTTATCCGGCCGAAGATGCCGAGGTTCCAGACATTCATAAGAAACCTCTCTCCGAGATCATGACCTATTATTAGAACTTGTCTTAGAAAAAGAATGTTGGGGGAGTTTTTCGGCGGCAGGCTGCTGGAGCCATGCCCTAGATTGCTGTCCAGCTTTGCTGACAAAACGGTATAATTGAATCTGCTTTCGTTTCAACTAACCTGATGCAGACATGTGTCCATCTGATCCACTAACGGAGTTTCCCCCATCTATGAGTCGTCGCGCGTTTTTGCGCTTTTCCAGTGTGTTCCTTTTTAGCTTGCTGACCGCCTGTGACCTGTTAATCCCGGTTTCCGAAACGCCTCCATCCCGCGCCTTAACCCAGGCGCCGAGTGCCACATCCATTCCCTTTACACAGACACCCCGCCCGACGCGCCTTCCTGCAACCGTCACCCAGCCACCTCAGCCGACACCTACCACAGCCATCGATCTGGAAGTAATCGCCGCAGAAAACGCAGATCGCCTGGCTCTGGGGTTGCAGTTCGATACTGGTTCCGCATTGGACTTTGCCTGGCTGCCAGAGGATCAAGGCCTGGTGATAAACACTTCGGAACAGGCTTTAACCACCAGCGAGCAGGCATTTGCGCCAGCGGCCTTTCTTGAAGCATCCAGTATCACCCAGTTTCTGCTTGCTCCGGACGGAGAAAAATACGCCGCCATTCAAAGCAGCCAGCAGGTCATGCTGGGCGAACTTACGCGCGGCATTACGCAAACCCTGGCTGCACTGCCTGGCTCTGTCACCAGCCTGGCCTTCTCACCCGACAGTACGAGGCTGGCGGTTGCTTCCAGTGACGCCAACCAGATCGTCATCTGGGATACGCGTGGCGGTGTAATCCTGGCGAATTACACCCTGCCCTACTGGCTGAAGGATCTGGCGATCTCCGCCGATAATGGTCTTCTGGCTGGAGCTGATATCACCCAATTCAGCCTGCTCTTCCTCGACCCGGCTACAGGCGCAGTCCTGCGCAGCTTGCAGTGGACTGAATCCGCCAGCCCCGCCTTGTATGGAGCAGTCCTTTCTCCGGATTGGTCGCAGGTTGCCTGGTATGCGCGCGGCACCCTGCAGTTGATGGATGCCGACAGCGGCGCGTTAGGGCCGGGGCTGGAGCACGAAGATTTTATATCCGCGGTTGCCTGGTCCCCGGACAGCCGTTTAATTGCCAGCGCTGCTGCAGCAACGGTCGCAGAAGAATTTTTACCGGTTGTGCTCTTATGGGATGCGTTTTCAGGTGAACAATTAGCTGTGTTAGCGTTGAAAAACCCCGTCACTCAGCTCAAATTTAACCCCGCAGGCACGCAGTTGGGGATCCTTACCAGTGACGGAGGTTTTCAGTCATGGATAGTACAGCCTTAAACATGCCGATGTCAGCCGGCAGTCTCATCAATCGCGCCATTTTGCGATTGATTGGCTGGAAGCTGGTGGGCAAGCGGCCTGAACATGCCAGATATGTGATGGTTGGTGCGCCGCATACCTCAAATTTGGATTTCTTCCTGTTTCTACTACTCATTGGCGGATTTGATGTCAAAGCCTACTGGATCGGGAAAGATTCTCTCTTTCATGGCCTGCTGGGCAAAATTTTAAGCGGCCTGCGTGGTATCCCGGTGAACCGCCGCGCCAGCACAGGTTTTGTAAAGCAAATGACCGATATCTTTGCCAAGCACAAAGAGATCGTGATCGCCATCGCCCCGGAGGGTACGCGCCAGCTCACCAAGCTGTGGAAGACTGGATTTTATTACATCGCCCTGAACGCTCAAGTGCCGATTGCCATGGGCTTTCTGGATTCGAAGCGTAAGGAAGTAGGTTTTGGCCCAACCCTGATGCCTACCGGAAATATTGAAGCCGATTTTGAGATTATTCGTGAGTTCTACCAGGAAAAAGTAGGTCTTAACCCTGCTCAACAGGGTATGGTGAAGATCAAAGACACTCTGTGATCTAGCTGTAAAAGATTCACGAACAAGAAATTTGCACGCGCTTGAACCTGTTTGCCGGCTACAGCCAAAATACATGCCAACCCAGAGGAGTTAAACCAAAGTATCCCCCATGAAACAATTCAAAGTTGCACTCCTGGCGAATTTAAAAAAGAATGCACCCCAGGTTGAAGGACTGCCCCCCGACCAATGGGATGATCTTGATTCAGAAAAAACCATCCAGGCGTTAACAGAAGCGATCAAAGCGGGCGGTCACATCTGTGAATTCTTTGAAGGTAACCTCAAGCTGGTCAGTGAACTACCTAAATTCAAGCCCGATATGTGTTTCAACATTTGCGAGGGCCACTACGGCACGGCGCGCGAAGCTCATATCCCGGCCATCCTGGAAATGCTCCAGTATCCTTACACAGGCTCGAATGTTTTTACCCTGGCATTGGCTTTAGACAAACCCATGACCAAGCGGGTATTAAGCTATCACGATCTGCCCACTCCCCCATTCCAGACCTTCGAGCGTCCCAATGAACCGCTCAGCGAGGATCTGAAATTCCCACTTTTTGCCAAACCGAGCCGCGAAGGCACCGGCATGGGCGTAAGTTTGAAATCTACCCTGCACAATGAGGATGAGCTGCGCGAGCAGGTTAGCTTCCTGCTGCAGAAATACCAACAGCCCGTATTGGTCGAGCGCTTCATTGAAGGGCGTGAGGTAACCGTAGGCGTGGTAGGGAACTTGATCGGGCCTGTGGCGCGCCGCTTGCCCGAAAATCTAAACGCACCCCGCATTGACGCCGGGCTGCGCTTCTTCCCACCCATGGAAGTTGACCTTAAACCCTACCAGGAGACAGATGGCGTATACAGCAACCGCCTCAAGGTCGAGCTTGCCGACCAGCTGAATTACATCTGCCCTGCAGAGCTCGAAGCGGAGATGGTAGATGAATTGAATTGGCAAACTGCGGCGGTATTCCGGGTAACCGGGGCCAATGATGTCTCGCGCGTGGATTTTCGCCTGGACGCAAACGATAATTGGAAACCCTACATCCTGGAGATTAACCCCCTCCCCGGGTTGTCACCGGGCATTTCTGATCTGGTTATCGAAGCGGCTGCTGAAGGCGTGGGACATACTCATCTGGTAAACATGATCCTGGAAACGGCTCTGGAAAGATATGGACTTATTTAACCATCACCCGTATCTATTACCAATATTTTCCGTCTAAGCTAATGGAGTAACAAATAAATATTGTTTCGTATCAATCTCCGCAAGCGGTAAATAAACTAAGTACCGCTTATGTTCTTCCCTCCCAGTTCAAGGGTTGTCCAGGTTTCCCCGGCCCGGACAACCCCCGCAATTATTGTTTGTACGCCGCAAAACCTCCCAGCAATGGGAGGCTTTGCGTTAATTCCTACAAATATTACTGGTAACAGTAGGGGAAAGCATCACCCGTTTTGAATCATGCGCTCAACCCGCTTGCTCATCCAACGACGATTGACTGAAGCAATATCGCGAATCGCTTGCACCAACATCTCGGGGACTTCATCCTTGATCATATAGCCTGCAGCACCCTGGTCCAGCATACCCAGGATATACTGCCGGTCATCATAAGCGCTTAACGCTAATATTTTTACGGCTGCGTGCTGGTCGGTTAGCTGCCTGGCAACCGCCAGGCCGTTCATGCGCGGCATTTCCACATCTAAAACCACAATATCTGGCTCCAGCTCTTCTACCAACTTAATTGCCTGCAAGCCATCACCGGCTTCACCTACAACCAACATATCTCTGGCTTTTTCGAGCAATCTGCGCACACCCGTACGCACAGCGGCATGGTCGTCAACCAACAATACGCGGATTTTATTTCTTGGTTTGGTTAACCTCTCCTTGGTCATCTCCTGTTTGCCTTATTCCATTTCTCATTGCATTCACAACGGTTTAGTAAAACGCCGCAAGATACTTAACCGAATCTAACTTCTTGCCAGGCGATTTACTCAAGTAATTCGCTGTTTGAGAATTCGAACTATCTTGCTACCTTTAGCGAATGACACAATCATCTTAAAGACTTTAATACAAATTGGCCAGATGCTCAATTAGGAATGTGCCCAATCCGGGTAGGGATTACCCTACTCACTTATCGGAAGCTTTCGAGGGTTCGATCTATAACCAGCCTCCGCGGACCGCCATTACCGCCGCCTCTACCCGTGAAGCCACACCCAGTTTCGTGAAGATACCATCCAGGTGTTTCTCGACGGTTTTGACGCTGATCCCCAGCTGCAAACCGATCTCCTGGTTGGTTTTGCCATCCACCACGCCCTTCAATACTTCCAGCTCGCGGTTAGATAGTTCACCCGGTGTGAGGCGATCTTCCTGCATCCATTCGGTCAATTGGGCAGCAATTTTGCGGCTCACCCAGCCGCGCTCGCCGCGCGCCACCCCCCGCACCGCCTCTACGATATTTTCTGGGATCTCTTCCTTCATCAAATAGCCCGAGGCGCCATTGGATAAAACTTCTTGAATATACATGCGGTCATCGTGAGCGCTGAGCGCCAGGATGGAACACGGTATTTTTTGCTCGCGTACGCGTAAAGCAATCTCATTACCTGACATCCCGGGCAGCTCCATATCCAGCAGCACAACATCCGGTTTAAGCTCAAGGATCATTTCCAATCCCTGATTTCCATCACTGGCTTCGCCAATTACATCGATGCCAGCCGAATGATCCAGCAAATTTTTTATGCCGCTGCGCACAATCGGATGGTCATCCACCAATACAACCTTTATACGCGCCATACCTCACCTCCCCGACTGATTCTCCGCTTCTGCATCCATTACAGAACGCGGGATTGTCACCTTCACCAGCGTGCCTTCTCCAGGCTGTGATTCCACGATAAATGATCCACCCAGCGCTTCAGCCCGCTCGCGTGCTCCTACCAGACCCAGATGTCCTTCGCGAACGAGTTTTATCCAGCGCTCTGGTACGATAAAGCCCTTCCCATTATCACTTATTTCCATGTAAACCTGTTCATCTTCCAGCTTAAGTTTGATATTGACGAGGTTGGCATCGGCGTGGCGCACGATATTTGCCAGGGATGTCTGGTAAACCCGGTAGAAAGCCAGGCGCAGGTCCTCTGGCAGGGTGCGGCGGTCAGCATCCAGGTCCAGCTCAACCTGAATCTCTGGATGAGTTTCGCGGAATATTTGCAGGTGGGAGCGGATCGCTTTTTCTAATCCAAAAGGAGCCAGGGTTGGTGGGCGCAGGTCGCCAATCATGCCGCGCAGCGTGGAGACAACTTGCTGCAGATTACGCTTCATCTCTGCGATCTGCGCCAGCGCTGACTGGCTGCGGATTTTGGATTCGACCGCATCCAGGCCAAAAATCAATCCATACAGGTCTTGAATTGGGCCATCATGCAGCTCCTGAGCCATATGCAGGCGCTCAGCCTCCCTGCCATCGATCAATCTGCGGCGCAGCTCAGCCGTCTCTCTCTGATGACGAGCCTGGCTTTCCGCCAGCTCAGCTTCCATCTTTTTCCGGTGAGTAAGATCCCGCGTCAGCTTGGAGTAACCCTGCAGCACACCGGAGCTGTCAACCATCGGGAAAATGACCACATCCGCCCAAAACAAGGAGCCGTCTTTGCGAACCCGCCAATCTTGTGTGTCAAAACGACCTGCTGAACGAGCTGCTTCCAATGCCAGTTGTGGTTTGTTTGTGGCAATAGCCTGGGGTGTGTAGAACACCGAGAAGTGCTTTCCGATGATCTCCTGCTTCTGGTAACCTTTTATTTTCTGCGCGCCAATATTCCAACTGGTAATTCGCCCGTCCAGGTCCAGGGTGTAAAAGGCGTAATCCTTCACACTCTCGACCAGACGGGTTAAGTGCTCCTCTCGTTTCTGTAAATACTCGATTGACTGGATGCGTTCGATGCGTTTGCCAAGCTGCTGTGCAGCTTCAGCCAACCAATCCAGGACGTAATCGGGAGGTTCAACTTGCGCTGGAGAAAACTCCAGCACTGCACCCGTAATACCGTTTACTGGCACAGGCAGTCGATAGACATTAATCCCTGCAAGAGAGTCAGTTTCCACCCAGGCAGCAGGCCATTCAACCAGATGGGTTTCCTGCTGGGATTCCCCCTGAGCCACCAGACTTCCACGCCCGTACTGCCAACCGGCTGCTTCACAAATTAATTCCAGGGTCTGCTGGAAAGCTTGCTCGATATCTTCGGCTTGAAGGACAGCAATGACGATATCCTTCAGGAAACGCGTCTGCTCCATAGGATCAGCGAGTCGCTGAAAGGAGTGGGTTTCAGGCTTCTCTGTTGATGACCTCAAAGGGCAGCCTCCTGGTGATTTTGGTCACCCAATAAATTATAGCTGTAAATGACTGCCTTGAATTCTATCAGGATTTTGGGCTCCTATACCGACTGCCTGCGGCATTGTTGATAAATCCTGTTCAAAATGGCAGCATTCTACTACAATAACCTTACTTTATTTGTAGGGGAGATAAGCTGCACACATGGAAAAACCACATCCTATCGACTTGGAAGCATTGACAGCACGCCAGGTCATTACAACCACCCTTTTGGTCGTGGGAGTCGGCCTGGCGTTCTGGTTGTTTTATTATTTCCGCATCGCTTTCACTCTTTTATTTGTAGCAGCATTTCTGGGTACCGCAATCCGCCCGCTGGTTGATTGGTTATTTCAGAAAGGATTACCGCGCGCCTGGGGAGTGCTGGTCGTGTATGTGCTGCTGATCAGTCTGGTCGTTGGGATAGGGTTCTTGTTAATTCCGTTATTGCTAGAGCAATCGGCCGAACTGGCCATTAAATTACCCATCACTTACCAAAATCTACGTGCCCAATTAATGATCTCCCCGAGCAGGGTGATCGGCATGATCGCCGCACAGCTCCCCCAGGTGCATACCTTAAGCGCCACGGCATTAGACACATCCAGTATAGATCCACTGGAACAGGTCAGCAGCCTGTTAGCTTTTACCGGAACGGCTTCTCAAGGGCTATTGGCTTTCCTGGCTATTTTTTTATTAGCATTCTACTGGGCTCTCGACAGCGAACGCACCATCCGCGGCCTGTTACTCTGGCTGCCGTCACAGACCCGCCCGGGTTTACGTGATTTGATCACGGAGATTGAAGAGAAGATCGGCGGTTTTGTGCGCGGCCAGGCGCTGTTATGCCTGGCAATCGGCCTGGCTGCCCTGGCTGCTTATTCACTGATCGGGCTGCCCTACGCGCTGGTTTTAGCCCTTCTGGCAGGCATTTTTGAAGCAATCCCCGTGGTTGGTCCTATCCTCGGAGCTGTCCCTGCTCTACTGATCGCACTGACCATATCGAATCAGGCTGTCATCGGAGTCATGATTGCCACAGCCATCATTCAGGTCTTAGAAAATTATATATTAGTGCCACGCATCATGAAGAAAGCCGTTGGTGTCAATCCGATTGTGGCGATGCTTTCCTTGATCACGCTCACATCCGTGCTGGGTATTGCCGGCGCGCTGCTGGCAATACCGATTGCCGCCATTGCACAGCTTCTCCTGGACCGGTTTTTGCTCAATCGCACGCCGGATGTTTCCAGCGCCATTCCCGGGCGCGACTACGCCAGCCTGCTGCGTTATGAATATTTGGAGCTCAGCCAGGACATTCGCAAGGTAATGCGCGCAAAAGAAGAGGACACTGATGAGGGGAGCGATGAGATAGAAGAAGAATTGGAGCGGCTGGTCATGCGCCTGGATAATCTAATCGATCAGGTTCACCAACCAGAGGGATTGTCATGAAACGCATCATCTGGCTGACCGGACTGGTGCTGGGTACGTTGGTGGGTCTGGCGCTGTTGTGGCAATTTCGCCAGGCAGTGATTGTCTTTTTGCTCTCCCTGGCGACGGCAGCAGGGATGCGGCCTATGATCAGCTTCTTCAGCAAGCGCGGCCTTAAACCCGGATTGGCTCTACTGCTGGCCTACTTATCCTTGCTGATCCTGGCTGGTGGATTGTTCGCCGTACTCGGCCGGTCTCTGCTCACCGATCTTGAGCAAATCACAGATAATCTGACAACAGCGTACGAGGGGATCCTGGACACCTGGCCTGAAAGTGATGACCAGATGCGTAAAACCATCGCGAACCAGCTGCCCCCGGCCGACAAACTCTTTGGCTCCCTGGCTGGAGAAGAAGGCCGGCAGGCTTTACAAGGTTTGATTGGAACAGCCTCCGGCGTGGCAGGATTCTTTGGCCAGCTGGTCGTGATACTGATCTTATCGGTGTATTGGGGGGCGGACCGTGTCCATTTTGAACGCTTATGGTTGTCTCTGATTCCTGTGGATCAACGCACACGCGCCCGGGCAGCCTGGCGCGCGATCGAATCCGGAGTGGGCGACTATATCGTTGGTGAAGTGGTACAGTCTTACCTGGTCGGGATAATCCTCTTCGTTGGTTTCACCTGGATTGGTTTGCCCCAACCAGCACTCCTGGCGCTCATCAGCGCTTTGGCCTGGTTAATCCCCTGGCTGGGCGCCGTCCTGGCGATTATTCCTGTGGTTGCCATGGGCATATCTGTCAGCCCTGGGATTGCCATTGCAGCCGGTTTACTGACCGCACTCACCCTGGCGCTCATGGAGCTCTACGTGCAGCCCCGTTTCTTTGCCAGGCAGCGCTTTAATTCGCTTTTCCTGGTCCTGCTGGTGATCATGCTGGCCCAGGTCTCCGGTTTTATAGGCTTGATCGTTGCGCCTGTCCTGGCTGCCGCCCTGCAAATCGCTTTTCAGCATTTTGTCGCCTCACGCGAAGTCGAATTGCAGGTAGAAAAGGTTAGCGAAGAAATAACCGAATTACGCACAATCCTGGATGGGATCGAGGAGCGCCTGCTCAATCAGGAACAGCCAGCCTCGCCGGAAATGCTTAGCCTGATGCAGCGCCTGCATGGATTGCTGCAAAAAACGACCCAATATCTGGGTTCCACCACCTTCTACATCCAGGAGAGCGCACCCCAGAAGACTGACACGTAATGAACGCGTGGAATTCAGGGGCAGCGATCCAGGTTGGCGATGGCTGCCTGGATTTGTTCCATGCGGTTTTCGGGATTGGGGTGCGTGCTGAAGAACTCTGGCGGGCGGGCTTGCCCATCACCGGCTGACGCAAGTACTTCCATTACCCGCAGCATCGAATGGGGGTCGTAACCGGCATCGTTCATAAAACATACCCCCAATAAATCGGACTCCAGTTCATCCTCACGGCCATATTTAAGATTGACCACCTGACCGATGAGCATGGCCATCTGGGCGGCTTGCGCGCTGGATGGATTCTCCGGATCATAGGCTGCGATCACTGCTGCCCCGGTCAGTCCCTGCGTCAGCTGCGTCTTGGCAAGCTGCTCGGCGGAGTGCCGCCCGACGACATGCCCGATTTCATGCGCCAAAACGCCGGCAACCTCAGCTTCAGTATTCAAGCCTTTCAGCAGCCCGTTGGTAATAAATATCTGGCCTCCCGGAAGCGCAAAGGCATTGATCGTTTGATCGTCATCCAAAACATGAAAATCGAATTGATAGGGCGATTTTTCGGCTGCCGACTCAACGACAATTTCCTGGCCAATGCGGTCAATGCTAGCCTGGATCTGTGGGTCAGGCTCAAGCCCGCCAAATTGGGCCGCCATCTCTGGTGCGGCTTGCAGTCCCAGGGCGATTTCCTGGTCCACCGTCATGGCGATATGCTGCGATTCGCCGGTTACCGGATTGTCCGCTTTAGATGTCAGGTAAGTGAAGATCGAAATCAGGGCAAAGACGCCTGCAATCATCAAGCGGGGCAGGATTTTCGATCGTCTGCGGGGTGTAGATCCTCGGTACATGGCACAACCTCTCTATAGATATTTATCAGGTGAATATATTGCGGATTAAAAACCCCCTCCCCGTTCGGGATACACCAGGGAGGGGGCAGTATGTAAATCTTTGTGATGATCTAGACCGGGGATCGCCCAGGAAGCAGGCGGACGAGGAAGATCAACACGATAGAACCCAGTGTGGCAATCAGCAGACTTTGTAAATTAATCCCGTCTACTGTCGTGCCTGCAAAGAGCAAGGTCGAAAGATAGCCACCCAAGAGTGCGCCTACGATCCCGACAACAATGTTGCCGATCACGCCATAACCACTGCCCTTCATCACCAAACCCGCCAACCAACCGGCGATCAAACCAACAACGATCCAAGATAAGATACCCATCGTAAATTCTCCTTGTAGTAGATTAGTAGTTGTTCGTACTGCTTAGCGTTCGCTTTCGCGACTCTCGACTTCTTGAATAAAGCGTTCAATTTCGGCTTCGGCCTGGGCGCGGGAGTATCCGTAACGCTCCTGAAGTCTTCCAGCCATTACATCCAGCTTACCTGCGGCAAGATCCAGGTCATCATCGGTCAAGCGACCCCAGAATTTCTTGGCTTCACCGCGCAGCTGCTTCCACTTACCTTCGAGAATGTCATTATTCATATCGCTACTCCTTTCAACTTGTAAAAACTGTTTGCTGCTTTCAACGATCTTTCTATATGATACGCGCGCAATCTTCAGCCAACAATGGGGAGCATCCACCACACCTGCTAGGGATGTGCATAAATTCCGGGTAGGGAATTCCCTACTTTTGAGCATTAAGGCTGCAAGACAGCCTGACCAGCAGCCTCCTATAGTATTGGCTGAAAGCAGCGGGGGTAATTAGATGCTATAATTATTTTATTATCCAAGTGGAAAGCAAGCCGGAGGGACAACTGCGTGCATATCTTATCTGAATCCCAGGAGAAGATCCTGAATGCCGAGAGGCAGGTACTCAATGACTTGCGCGTTGCTTTAACAGGGTTCGGTTTTTCGCAAGAGGATCAGAAAACGATCTTAGAATCCCTCGAGCAGCTGGACGAGCTGTTTCTGCTGGTTGTGGTGGGCGAGTTCAATGCCGGCAAAAGTGCTTTCATCAACGCTCTCTTAGGTAAATCTCTGTTGAAAGAAGGTGTCACGCCCACGACCACCCATATCAACCTGCTGAAATATGGGGCAGCCGAGAACCGCTCTGTGATCGATGACACCATGCACGTGCTGTCCTTACCGATCGACTGGTTGTCAGAAATCAGCATCGTGGATACACCCGGCACGAACGCCATCATCCGCTCCCACGAGCTGATCACCTCAAAGTTTGTACCGCGCTCCGACCTGGTGTTGTTCATCACCTCCGCCGATCGTCCGTTTACAGAGAGCGAACGCAGCTTTTTGGAAAAAATCCGCAGTTGGGGGAAAAAAGTTGTCATCGTGATCAATAAAATCGACCTGTTTCAGAACGAGGATGAGCTGCAGCAAGTCGAACGTTTTATCACCGAGAATGCGCTGGCGTTGATCGGCATGACTCCCGAAATCTATCCGGTTAGCTCGAGGCTGGCTCTGCGCGCCAAGCTGGGTGAATCTGAGCTTTGGGAAGCCAGCCGCTTCGCCGAACTGGAAAAATATATCCGCGAAACTCTGGACGAACGCGGCCGCCTGCGCTTGAAGCTGATGAATCCCCTGGGGGTAGCAGCCCACCTGGTTGACCGCTATTCTGGTGTGATCCAGGAACGTCTGGATTTACTGCAAGATGATGTCAGTATGCTGGGTGATGTGGACAGCCAGCTGGCGCTGTACCGCGAGGATATGCAGCGTGATTTCAACTTTCGCATGTCGGATATCGAAAATATCCTGTTCGAGATGGAACAACGCGGGCAAGAATACTTCGATGATATCTTTCGTTTTGGGCGCGTCTTCGACCTGCTTAACAAGGAGCGCACCCGCACCGGCTTCGAACAGAAGGTGGTGGCAGACACGCCCACCCAGATCGATCGCAAAGTCACCGAATTGATCGACTGGTTGGTGGAATCCGACCTGCGCCAGTGGCGGGCAGTCACAGATCACCTGGCAGACAGACGCAAAGCGCACGAAAACCGCATTATTGGCGACCCTGGTCCCGGGTCATTCCACTACGACCGCGAGCGCCTGATCGAAGGTGTGGGTCGTGAAGCGCAGCGGGTCGTCGAGACGTTTGACAAAGCCGCCGAAGCGCAATCACTTGCCGAAGGCGCGCAGGCAGCCGTAGCTGCATCGGCCGCGCTCGAGGTCAGCGCAGTTGGGCTGGGCACTTTGATCACCATCCTTGCCACCACCGCCACGGCAGATGTCACCGGCATCTTGATGGCAAGCGTGGTAGCAGCCATCGGTTTATTTGTGATCCCGGCTCGCCGCCGGCAGGCCAAGAATGAATTACGCGAAAAATTAGCTGCCTTACGCCAGCAGCTCAGCCTGGCTTTGCGCACCCAATTCGAACGCGAGATCTTGCGCAGCATGCAGCGCATCCAGGAAGCGATCGCACCCTATACGCGCTTTGTGCGCTCCGAACAATATAAGCTTGAAGACACCCTCTCCAGGCTTTCCACAATTGATGTTGAATTAGAGAGTTTGAAAGTCCAAATTGAGCAAGAAACTGCTTGACGAGTTTTACTGGCTTATGGTAAACTCATCAAGTTCTAAGCATACTCTGATGAAAGGAATGCGGAATTAAATGAACTGGATCACCTACAATTTCCCGCTCGTCCGCAGCATCGCCGTTAGCAGCGGTAATGTGATTCCTTCGCGGAGTGTGCCTATTGGTCGTTTGTAACTTTTTACACGGTTTCTTCCAGCGCCACGGGTACATTCCTTACCCCGTGGCGTTTTTTGTCTTAATGGTACCGGCATACGAACCAAAGTAAGGAGAACTGACAGTGGCTTTATCATCATCAACCAAAGAATTTGACCTCAAACAAGCCATACAACCCAACAAACTGGCCGGGTTGTGGGCTTTGACTGCGGGGTATAAGAAAGCCTATCTGGGAGCAACGGTTGGTCAGGCGCTGGCTGCCCTCTCAAAAACCGGTACCTACCTTTTACTCAGGGAATTCGTCGACAACATCCTGGGAGGGCAGGCTGCCGCGGGGGCGCTGCTGTGGATTGCGCTGGGCTTCATCGCCCTGGCAGTCTTTGAAGGCAGCTTTACCTTCTTGAGCGGTCGCCTGGCAGCTTATACTGCCGAAGGCATCGCGCTGCGTGTGCGTAACTACCTCTATAACCATATCCAGCGCCTATCCTTTACCTACCACGATAAAACGCAGACCGGCGAGCTAATCCAGCGTTCCACCTCCGATGTGGACGCCATCCGGCGCTTCTACACCGATCAAGCCATCGGGGTTGGGCGGATTATCTTGCTTTTTACGGTTAACTTCATCGCTATCCTGCGCCTGAATACGCAGTTAGCCCTGATCTCGATTATCGTCATCCCGATCATCATCGGGACTTCGATTTTCTTCTTCAGGCGCGTGACCAAAGCCTATGAAGCTTTCCAGGAGCAGGAAGCCGTGCTTTCGACTACCTTGCAGGAAAACCTGACCGGCGTGCGCGTGGTAAAGGCTTTTGCACGCCAGCAGTATGAGAAACAGAAGTTCGATAAGGACAACTGGGAGAAATACCTGCGCGGCCGCAAGCTCCTGACCATGCACTCGCTGTTCTGGCCCATCTCGGATATCGTCTGCGGATTCCAGATGCTGGGCGGGTTCATTGCCGGCGCGCTGATGGCGATCGACGGAGTGATCACACCCGGTACCTATATCGCCTATGCCGGGCTGGTTGTGTGGCTGATCTGGCCCATGCGCAACCTGGGTCGCTTAATTGTGCAGACCTCCACAGGCCTGGTGTCCTTCGGGCGTGTGCTCGAGGTGGTGCGCGAGGACCGCGAGCCCCTCACCTCCGGCGACTTTCTGCCCAACCAGGGCCTCCAGGGCCAGGTGTCCTTCGAGCAGGTGAGTTTTGAATATGATCCGGAAAGCCGCGTGCTGAGTGACATCAGTTTTGAGTGCCAGCCCGGGCAGGTGATCGCCTTGCTGGGCCCGACTGGCTCGGGCAAGACCACCCTGGTGAACCTGCTGCCGCGCTTTTACGATTACACCACCGGCAGCCTGAAGCTGGATGGAGTCGAGCTAAAACGCTATCCCCGTAAATACTTGCGCTCGCAGATCGGGATCGTGGAGCAAGAACCTTTCTTGTTTTCGCGCAGCATCCGCGAAAATATCACCTATGGCGTGGGGCGTTCGGTTAGCGACCAGGAAGTTGAAGCAGCAGCCCGCGCCGCCGCCATTCACGATGTGATCCTGGAATTCCCTGAGGGCTACAGCACCCTGGTCGGCGAGAAAGGTGTGACCCTTTCCGGTGGCCAGAAGCAAAGGGTGGCGATCGCACGCACTCTGCTGAAAGATCCACGCATACTGATCCTGGATGATTCGACCTCCGCGGTAGACACAGAGACCGAATCTGAGATCCGTGCCGCCCTCGAAAATCTGATGCAGAGGCGCACTTCGTTCATCATCGCCCACCGCATCCAGAGCATTATGAATGCCGATCTGATCCTGGTGCTGGATAAAGGTCAGATTGTGCAGCAAGGTGTACATGACGAACTGGTCAATCAGGAAGGAATTTACCGCCAGATCTACGACATCCAGACCCGCATCGATGTGGAGCTGGAGGCGGAAATTGCCAGTGTAAGCGAGCCCGCCTGGGCAGATTAAGGTTAGCGACCATGAGTGATAACTACTACGAAGAAGAAGAATTTGAATCCCAATTCAACGGGAAGACTGTCTTGCGAGTATTGGCGCAGGGACGCCCATACTGGCACTGGATGGTGGGTTTTGTCGTTTCGATAGGTCTGGTATCCCTCCTGGATGCCTACTTCACGTTCCTGTCCAAACGCATCATCGACGAAGGCATTGTCGCCCGGGATCGCGCAGTCCTGGTGGAGATCGTTACGCAGTATGGCAGTCTGATCCTGGTACAGGCAGTCTTTGTCCTGGTGATGATTTATCTGACCGGCGTACTGGGTGAGCGTATCCGCTACGATTTACGCCAGAAGATCTTCAACCACCTGCAAGACCTATCGCTGTCCTATTACAGCCGCACGCCGGTAGGTTGGATCATGTCGCGTGTCACTTCGGATACCGACCGCATTGCTGAGCTGATTACCTGGGGTATCCTGGATTCGAGCTTTGGCATCCTGAATATCATGAGCTCGGCTTACTTTATGCTGCGCATCAACCCCCGCCTGGCGATGATCGTCCTGGCGATGATCCCTGTCCTGGTCGTCGTGGCGATCCAGTTTCGCAAGAAAATCCTGGCAGAATTTCGCCAGGTGCGCAAGATGAACTCCAAAATCACCGGTGCGTATAACGAGAATATCACCGGTGTGCGCGTGGTGAAAGCCCTGGGACGTGAAGATGAGAATATGCAGGAGTTCAGCGGGTTGACCAGGCAGATGTACAGGGCTGGTTACCGCGCCGCCTGGCTCTCAGCCCTCTTTCTGCCCACCGTGCAGATCATCAGCGCTTTTGCGGTAGGCGCCATCGTGTACTATAGCGGCCAGCCAGCCATGCTGGGTGAGATGAGCATCGGCGGTATTCAGGCGTTCGTATCCTATATCACCTTTATGATGTGGCCAATTCAGGAAATTGCACGAGTGTATGCAGAAATGCAGCAAGCAATTGCCTCCGCGGAACGTATGTTTTCGCTGATCGATTCCGTGCCCGAAGTTCAGGACCAACCCGGCGCAGTCGATCCGGGCAGCCTGACCGGCGAGATCGTCTTCGAAGACGTTGATTTCTACTATGAAAACGATAAGCCTGTGCTGAGCGGTTTCAATTTGTGTGTCGAACCTGGAGAAACGATCGCCCTGGTTGGTCCGACGGGCGGCGGCAAGTCCACCATCGTTAACCTGGTGTGTCGCTTCTACGAGCCGAAGCAGGGCGCTATTCGCATCCATGGCAAAGACTACCGGGAGTACACCCTGCACGGCATCCAATCACGCATCGGAGTCGTCTTGCAGACACCGCATTTATTCTCCGGCACAATCCGGGAGAACATCGCCTATGGGCGCCTGGAGGCTACCCCACAAGAGATTGAAGAAGCCGCGCAGCTGGCCGGCGCACATGAATTCATCGCCAAATTTCCCAAGGGCTATGAAGAACAGGTGGGCGAAGGCGGTAATATGCTTTCCACCGGTCAAAAACAACTCATCAGCCTGGCGCGCGCCGTGCTGGCCCAACCGGAGATTTTCGTGATGGATGAAGCCACCAGCTCGGTGGACACCATTACAGAAGCGCTCATCCAGCGCGGCATGGAGAATCTGATGAAAGGCCGCACCAGCTTCGTGATCGCCCACCGCTTATCCACCATCAAGCGTGCCAGCCGCATCCTGGTGATTGAAGATGGTAAGATTACCGAAATGGGCACGCACGCCGAGCTGCTGCGCAAGCAGGGGCATTACTACCGCCTGTACACGAAACAGTTCCGCCACCAGTTGGAACAAGAGTACGACCTGGGACGTCTAACCGGTGGAGTTTCACCCGCACCAGCCGGAGACTGATCGATCGAACTGGATGCGCTATGAAAATTGCTGTCCTGGCAGACGTACACTCGAGTTTCATCGCCCTGCAGGCGGCGGCGGAGCACCTGGCGCGCTGGCAGCCAGACCAGGTGATCCTGGCTGGTGATCTGGTCAATCGGGGTCCACGTCCGGCCGAGTGCCTGGAATTCTTCCAGGCGCGCGCCCGCCAGGCTGGCTGGCTGACGGTGCGTGGCAACCATGAAGAATATGTCATCGAACAGGGCAGCCCGGATGCGCCTGTGTCTGGGCCGCCTTATGAGACTCACTGTGCTTCACGCTGGACTTACCAGCGCCTGGGATGCGACCTGCAGCCCTTGCTCGAGATGCCCTTCCAGCAGAGTGTATTCGCGCCGGACGGGAGCGAGCTGCGCGTGGTGCATGCCTCGATGTGCGGCAACCGGGATGGGATCTACCCGCACACCCCGGATGAGCAGCTTTCCGTGCAAGTTGCGCCCGCCCCGGCAGTGTTGTGTGTGGGTCACACCCACCGCCCACTGATCCGTAAGATCGGCAGCACGCTGGTGGTCAATGCTGGCTCAGTAGGCCTGCCATTTGATGGGGACCAGAACCTGGCTTATGCCCAGATCACCTGGCGGGCAGGAGAGTGGCGCGCCGAGATTGTGCGTCAACCCTATGATGTGGAACAGGCGCGCGCTGATTTTTTCGACTACGGCTACTATGTAGAAGCCGGACCTCTGGTGCAGTTGGTACTGGTGGAGCTGTTGACCGCACGCTCAATGTTATTTGGCTGGTCATATCGTTACCAATCTCGGACTGAGCAGGGCAAGATAAGCATGCAGGATTCCGTACAGGAATTCCTGTACGACGAGTTCGGCCCATCTGCCAGCCAGCGTTTTGGATTAAAATAATCAGGAATTACGCTGCTCCGAGGAAACGGGGATTGTTGGGCGTGCTACGTACGCCTAACAACCCCCACCCTCCTTGCAAGCCCGTAAGGTCAAATAATGTAGAGCGCTTTTTATATGGACGATAATCAAGGAAAAACCGCCATGAAAACCGGTCTTTGGTTAAAACAACTGCTCGTGGTCTCGACCCTGATGGCCCTCCTGGCCGGCTGCAACCTGCCCGGAGATAGCAGCAGCCCCACACCTGATCTTTCCATCATTGTCTCCAGCACCCAGACGGCCATGGCCATCCAGACCCTGATTGCTCCTGTCACACCGACAGGTACTGAAACCACAGCTTCCCAACCCACAGAATCAATTCCAAGCACGCCCACAGTAGACATCCCACCTACAGAGACACCCACAAGTGCGCCTCCCACCCCTACCCAGCAAGCCAACTGCACCGATCGGGCTGCCTTCGTCAGTGAGACTATCCCCGACGGCAGCAGCGTAAAACCTGGCCAGCAAATCGAGAAAACCTGGCGCTTGCGCAACGCCGGAGACTGCACCTGGAGCACCGGCTATGCGCTGGTTTTCAAGAATGGCGTGCAGATGGATGACAGCAGCCCGCAGGCTTTGCAAATCCCAGTTGCACCTGGCGAGACGGCTGAGCTAACCGTCGAGCTGGTCGCGCCCACTTCAGCGGGCACTTATCGCAGTGAATGGATGCTGGTGAATGCCGCGGGTCAAGAGTTTGGCCTGGGTGGGGATGGAAGCCGGCCATTCTGGGTGGAGATCGTGGTCACCGAAGCCGGAGCCAGCCTCGATTTAGGGACTCCGGATTGGTTTGACAGCTTCGATTCCAATCTGAACCGCTGGTATCTGGCTGCTGACGAGGAAATCGAGTTTGCCATTGACGATGGCTTCCTCACCATGACTGCCTTTCATCCTTCCGGTGATAACTGGCGCATCGCCGAACTGCGCGAGCTCAGTGATTTTTACCTGGAAGCCAAGGCCACCTTCGGCGAGCAGTGTTCCGGAAAGGACAGCTTTGGATTCATCGTACGCGCCCCAGACTTACCCAGCAATGTGATCGACACAGGCTACGTGTTTAGTTTTGCCTGTGATGGGAACTTCCGCTATTACCGCATGGATGGCGGCGAATATGTGGGACTGGAGAATTGGAAAACCAGCACCAGCCTGAATGCCGGGGCTGATCAGACTAATCAGGTTGGTGTCTGGGCGGAAGGTGATAGCTTGCGCGTTTATATCAATGGGGATATGGTCGCCGAATTCACGGATGGCACTTACGCTCGCGGGTTGTTTGGTCTGCTGATCCGCTCGGAGTTCACCAATGATTTCACGGTAGCCGTCGACGAGATGTCCTACTGGATACTTCCCTGATAGACCTGGATATCAAAAAACAGAGCAGCCTTTGTACGCAGGCTGCGCTGTTTTTTGTCGATTGAGATCGAAAGCTCGTTACTCGATGACGATTTCTTCAGGATTGAAATCGACGGCAGGCAGCTCCATCTTCATGTCCTTCAGAGTTTCGACGATGATCTGCCCGATGAGCAAGTTGCGATACCACTTCCGATTGGAAGGGATTATATACCAGGGGGCGTACTCTGTGCTGGTCCTGGACAGCACATCTTCGTAGGCTTTCTGATACTCAGGCCACAGTTTGCGCTCCTCCAAATCCCCGGGGTTGAACTTCCAGTTCTTGTCTGGCTCATCGAGGCGCGCTTGCAGGCGTTCTTTCTGCTCTTTTTTGTCGATATGTAGATAGAATTTAAGCATCGTTGTGCCTTCTTCGGCTAACAAGCGTTCGAAAGCATTAATCTGGTCGTAGCGTTTCTTCCACACTTCCTCACCCACCAGCGAGTGCACGCGCACCACCAGTACATCTTCGTAATGGCTGCGATTAAAGATGACGATCTCACCCTTTCCCGGGGTCTGTTTGTGCACGCGCCACAGATAATCGTGGGATAATTCTTCGGGGGTCGGCACTTTGAAGCTTGCTACACGCACTCCTTGCGGATTTACCCCATCAAATACATGCCGGATGACGCCGTCCTTGCCACTCGTATCCATGCCTTGCAGGACGATGAGCAGGCGGTGCTTATTTTCAGCATAGAAGAGCTCCTGCAGAACTTCGAGCTCATCATTTAATTGATCAAGATCAACTTTGCCCTCCTCTTTGTTGCCATCCGCCAGACTTTTATCGTCCGCATCCCATTCATCGAGATTAATCTTCTTCCCGGGTTTGACCAGATAGCGATCCATATGCAACCTCCTGTGATATTTTCCCCAATTATTTTTCGCCAGATCCACGCAAACAGGAAATTATTCTGAATTGCGTATGTTTATTATAGGAGCTACACATTCCGGAGAAAATGGGACCCCCAATCTCCAGCCAGGGTTGTAAGTCCTATCTTATTTGAATATTATGATAACACAGGCAATGGAAAGCCGAATAACACAAGTACAGGCACAAATTATGAGGCCATTGCACATACAAACGATATGACTTTCGTAGCTAACACTTAATGGCGAATTTGTTACAATGCTTATAGAGAATATCTTGTATGAGTCAAAAACAAATGGACGATCAAAAGGTAGCACCCGACCAACCAATCCAATATCTGCAGTACAGCTCCGGGGCGTGGAAACACAATATCGGCGATGTGATTGCAGAGAAACCTGTATCGCTGACTGTGAATGGTGAGGTGTGGTTGACTTTGATGTGCACCCCCATTGATCTGGAGGCCCTGGCAGTTGGCTTTTTATTCAACGAGGGCTTTATCCAGAGTTTGGACGAGGTGGCGGATGTGCGCGCCTGCAATAACCTGGAAAACATCGATGTCTGGCTAAAACAACCCCTGGAGAAACCTGCCCACTGGCGGCGTACATCCGGCTGTACCGGAGGAATAACCTCCATCGCCGGTGAGAACAAAGGCTCACGCGTGCTCAATGGCGGCACGATTTCCCCTGGCAAGGTATGCGAGCTGGTGGCGCAATTGTTCGAAGTCCAGGACCTGTATCGCAAATCCGGTGGAGTGCACACGTCCGCGCTCAGTGATGGTGAAAAAATCCTGCTGGTTGCTGAAGATATCGGCCGCCACAACACCCTGGATAAAATTGCCGGCAAGCTGTTAAATCTACAAACGCCGCCTGCACGGCGCATCCTGATGACGACCGGGCGCATCAGCTCCGAGATGCTCCAAAAAGCAGGGCGCATTAAAGCCTCAATCCTGATCACGCGCACCTCGCCCAGCTCGCTTTCCATTGCCATGGCGGAGCGCCAGGAGATCACCTTGGTCGGCTATGCTCGACGCAATCAATTTAATCTCTACACCCACCCAGAACGCCTGGCGGATTTGCACGGCGATTCTGAAAAACTGGAAACTCAAAACGAAAATGAAACTCTCTGAAATCGTTCAAATCGTCGATGGAAAATTTTTTACCCCCCAACCCACCAAAGAAATCGAAATCAATGGTGGTTGTGGCGCGGATCTGATGAGTGATGTGCTGGCAAGCGCCCAACCCGAAAGCGTCTTGCTCACCGGACTGAACAACCCCCAGACAGTTTGCACAGCGCAGATGGCGGATATCCGTGCCATCATCTTTGTGCGCGGCAAGCTGCCCACCACAGAGGTCGTCGAGACTGCCCAACGCGAGAATATCCCGATCATCTCCAGCCCGCATGGAATGTTTGAGCTGTGTGGTCGGCTTTACACAGCCGGCTTGCCCAGTCGAGAGCTCCAACCTTTGGACTAGCCCATGTCCAGCACCCAGGAACTCTACGGACGTAAAGGCACACTCGTCACAGACGCCACAGCGCACGACATCACCCGCGTCGAAGAGCTCGCCTACGACATTCGTATTGAAGAGGTGATGACCAGCGAGGTACATTACCTTGCTCCAGATGCGCCGATCTCTGATTTGCTGGAATTGATGCGCACCACGCGCATCTCCGGCGCGCCTGTCGTGGAAGATGGCAATCTGATTGGCATCGTCAGCCTGGAAGATCTGATCCGCGCCCTCAGCGAACATGACACCGCTTCGCCAGTTCGAAAATATATGAATCCCAGGGTGATCACCGTGAACGGCGCAGACCCGGTGATTGAAGCCATGGAGAGCTTTACCAAGAACAAGGTCGGGCGTTTCCCGGTGGTAGATCACGATGGCAAAATGATCGGTATGATCACCAAGGGTGATGTCACGCGCGGTCTGCTCATCTCCCTGCAGCATGATTACCAGGCTGAAGAAGTACGCCGTTATCGGGCCAGTCATTTATTCGAGGATATCAACTCCGACCGCACCAGCCTGATCCTGCGCTATAAAATTAATGCCGGCGATTTCATCCATGGTGGCAAAGCCTCGAGTGATATAAAGCGCGCCCTTTTACGCCTGGGAGCCTCGCCACAGATCGCACGGCGCTGCGGGATCGCCATTTACGAAGCTGAAATGAACCTGATCATTCACACCAATGATGGCGGCCTGATCCGTGTGGAGATCGAACCCCACCGTATCACCATGCAAACCATCGATGATGGTCCTGGTATCCCGGATGTAGACCTGGCCATGCAAGCCGGATATACGACCGCTTCCCAGGATGTGCGTGAAATGGGCTTCGGCGCCGGGATGGGTCTGGTTAACATTCAGCGCTGTGTGGATTCAATGTCACTTAAATCCAGACCGGAAAAGGGTACCCGGTTGGACTTGAAAATAAACCTCCAGGATACAGAAAGTTTTCGGGAGCTGAGTCAAACCCCCAAAAAGGAACCAAACGATGGATCTGCAACAGATCGTGGATGAGCTGCACCTGAAACCAATCACCGATTCCAAAGCTTTGGAGAACATACCCGTAACCAGCGCCTACGCCTCGGATTTGCTGAGCTGTGTGATGGCTGGCGCAAAATCTGGAGGTGTGTGGATCACCTTGCAGGCGCACATGAATGTGGTCGCGGTTGCCAGCTTACTCGATATCAGCGCTGTGATCCTGACCGAAAATGCCCGGCCTGATCCAGCAGTTCTGGACAAAGCCAACGAGCAGGGAGTCAGATTGCTTTCCAGCCCACACACAAGCTTCACCATTTGTGGACAATTATGGAGTCTGGGACTGCGCGCCTCGTAGAGCGCACCCAACCCTTGCAGGCGATGAACAACTTCCACACCTACCGGGCAGAGCTGCACGTACATACAGTACTTTCACCCTGCGGAGGAGTGGAAATGATCCCGCCGCTGATCATCGGGCAGGCAGAACGACTCGGGATTGATTTAATCGCCATCACCGACCACAACGCCAGCGCCAATGTCTCGGCCGTAATCGCCGCAGCTCACGGCAGCACAGTGCACGTGCTGCCCGGGATGGAGCTGCAAACTCAGGAAGAAGTACACATGCTGTGCCTGTTCGATTCACTGGTTGCGAGCAGCGCCTTCCAGGTTGAAGTCGATCAGCGCCTTCCTGATTTGCGCAACAACCCTGAATATTTTGGAGAGCAGTTTGTCGTCGATGACACCGGAGATTTCATTCGCCGTGAAGAGAGATTGCTGTTGAGCTCAGCCAATCTGCCACTGGAAGAAGCCGTGCAGCTTGTGCATGCCTGTGGCGGACTGGCGATCCCGGCGCATATCGACCGCCGCGCCTATGGATTGATCGCCAATCTGGGTCTGATCCCTACGAATTCCGAGTTTGACGCCCTGGAGATTTCCAGCCAGCTATCTCTCAGCCAGGCGGCCGAGCTCATTCCCGGAGCCAGTCGGTTCCCGCTGATTCAATCCGGCGATGTACACTATCTGGCAGATTTCCTGGGCACTAACCTGCTGACCCTGGCTGAGCCAACCATTGCCGAGATCAGGCTGGCCTTCAAGCAGGAGGCCGGGCGAGCGCTCAATCACCTGCCTGCACCTGAGCAAGCAACAGGATGAAATGCCCGGAGAAGTTGCTGACAACCGGCATGCATGCAGGTGACATTTAGAGGTTGACCAAAAGCCTCATTCGATTTAGACTTATATTGTGGTATTTTTCACAATGATGCAAATAAAATCAGCTTGTATGCTGTCAAAATAAAACACAGGTGACGGAATGACAAAATTATTGACGAATGTAGCCGAGACAGATCCAATCGCGATTCCCGAAAAGCGGCTGCTAATCGATCAGATCATCGAGACGAATCGTGCCCGAAAAGGGTCAACCATGGTGATCCTGAATGAGCTGCAAAACCGGATTGGTTTTATCACCCCGGCGATGCAGGCCTACACTGCCCGCCAGCTCAACGTCCCACTGGGCGCCATCCATGGGGTAGTGACGTTCTATTCTTTCTTTTCCACACAGCCGCGCGGGGCGCACACCATCAAATTTTGCATGGGCACAGCCTGCTATGTCGGCGGCATGCCGCAGATTATCGAAAAAGCCAAACAGGCGCTGGGCATTGAGTTGGGTCAGACCACCCCTGATGGTCAGGTGACCATGGAGGTTTGCCGCTGTGTGGGCGCTTGCAGCCAGGCGCCGGTACTCGTTGTGGACGATGAAGTGCTGGGACGCGTACGCCCCAACAAATTCCCCCAGATCCTGCGCCGCGTGCAGACAGCGCCGGAAGCAGTCAAGGCTGAATGATGAAGGAAATCGCGCTGCACTTACTGGATATCGCTGAGAACAGCGTATCGGCGCAGGCCAGCGCGGTTGAAATTATGGTCTGCGAAGACCTGCACGCCGATCGCCTGGAAGTGCAGATCAAGGATAATGGCAAAGGTATGCCTGCGGAGACCGCCCGCCAGCTCGGAGATCCCTTTTACACGACGCGCACCACCCGCAAAGTTGGTCTGGGCATCCCACTCTTTCAGACTGCCGCACAGGCCTGCAATGGTTCGCTCATTATCAGTTCTCAGCCGGGGATGGGTACTACCATCCAGGTCGATTTTCAGCACAGCCACATCGATCGCATGCCGCTGGGTGATTACCCTGCCACCTGCCTGGCATTATTGATCGCCCACCCCGAAGTCAACTGGCGTTTCATCTACCGCCAGCGCAGCCCTGGATCCAGCCAGGCTGACGAGTTTATTTTCGATGATGCCCCGATCAAAGAAATCCTGGACGGGGTGCCGCTGTGTGAGCCGGGTGTGCTCGGCTACCTGCGCCAGACCCTCGAAGAGGGCGTGGGCGCCATCGCCAGCTCAGCACAGGCTGTCAGGCACAGCCTGATACCGAATTAATCAAAATATGCCACGCAGCCCAGTAAAGAGCAAAAGTGGCCAAGGAGAAATCAAATGCCAGACATCAAATCGCTTGAAGACTTAAAACGCATCCGGGAAGAAGCCATCCAAAAACGCCAGTTGAAGCAAGAAACCGGGCATGTGCAAATCACGGTCGGCATGGGGACGCCCGGGATTGCCGCAGGCGCCCGCGAAACCATGAAGGCCATCCTGGAATTCATCGAAAGCCGCCAGCTCGCCAACACAGTCGTGCGCCAGACCGGAAATATCGGCCTCGATTCCTGGGAACCGATTGTGCAGGTGGTGATTGGCAGCGAACCCCAGGTTACCTATGGCAAAGTAACTCCCTTTGCAGTAACTCGCATCATGGAGGAACATGTCCTGGGTGGAAAAATCGTTAAAGACTATCTGATCGAGTAGGTGTATTGATGGCTTATTTTCGTTCACACGTACTGGTGTCGGTCGACCCGGAGTGTCTGGCGCGCGGCGCGCATGAAGTCCTCGATGCGCTAAACGACGAGCTGGTCGCCCAGGGCCTGATCGATGAGATTCAAGTTCTGGAGACCTCGCGCATTGGAGATCCGGATAAATTCGGTCCGGACATGATGGTTTACCCGGAAGGTGTGCATTACGCCGGGCTCTCCGCCGACGATATCCCTTATCTGGTGGAGGAGCACTTCCTCAAAGGCCGCGTGGTGGAGAAGATGCGCGCTCACGAAGTCGCTGCCAAAGATGAGGAGCTAGGCCCGCCCAAGCCCAAAGAAGTGCGCATTGTACTGCGTAACTGCGGGGTGATCGACCCCACCAATATCGAAGACTATATCGCCGAAGACGGCTACATGGCGTTGGGCAAGGTGCTCAGCGAGATGACCCCCGAACAGGTGATCGAGACGGTATTGGCGTCGGGCCTGCGCGGGCGCGGTGGAGCAGGCTTTCCGGCTGCCAAAAAGTGGCAGCTCTGCCGTAATAACCCCGGCGACATTAAATATGTGATCTGCAACGCCGATGAGGGCGATCCTGGGGCATTCATGAACCGGCGCGTGCTGGAATCGGACCCCCACTCCGTAATCGAAGGTATGGCTATCGCCGCCTATGCGATCGGGTCCAGCCAGGGCTATATTTACTGCCGGGCGGAATATCCTCTGGCAGTGGAGACCCTGGAGATCGGCATCCAGCAGGCGCGTACGCTGGGTTTGCTGGGCAATAACATCATGGGATCGGAATTTAGCTTCGATCTGGAAGTACGCATGGGCGCCGGCGCTTTCGTGTGCGGCGAGGAAACCGCCCTGATGGCTTCCATTGAAGGCAAGCGCGGCGAGCCGCGCCCTCGCCCACCTTTCCCGGCGGCGCGCGGTCTGTGGCAGAAGCCCTCTAACATTAACAATGTTGAGACGTATGCCAATGTTCCCCAGATCATCCTGAATGGTCCCGAATGGTTCGCCAGCATGGGCACCGAGGGCAGCAAAGGCACCAAAACCTTTGCCATTGCTGGCGATGTGGTCAACACCGGGCTGATCGAAGTGCCCATGGGCATCACCCTGCGCGAGATCGTTTACGATGTTGGCGGCGGCATTAAAGATAACAAAGCCCTGAAAGCCATCCAGACCGGCGGCCCAATGGGCGGCTGCTTGCCGGCTTCGGACATTGACTTGCAGGTGGATTATGAATCCCTGACCCGCGCCGGCTCGATGATGGGCTCTGGTGGTATGATCATCATGGATGAAGACACCTGCATGGTGGATATCGCCCGCTTCTTCATGGAATTTACCCAGGAAGAAAGCTGCGGGAAGTGTACGCCGTGCCGGATCGGCACACGCCGCATCCTGGAACTCCTGGAGCGCATCTGCGATGGGCACGGGCAGGATGGCGATATCGAACGGCTGGAAACACTATGCCAGGAAGTATCCCGCAACAGCCTGTGCGGTCTGGGCCAGGGCGCCCCGAATCCCGTTATCAGCACCTTAAAACATTTCCGTGCTGAGTACGAAGCCCACATCTACGAAAAGCGCTGCCCGGCTAAAGTATGCCGCTCGTTGATCAGCTACCGGATCATGGACGGCATTTGCACCGGATGCACCGTATGCGCCCGCAACTGCCCGGTGAGTGCGATCAGCGGCGAGCGCCGCCAGGTACATCTGATTGATCCGGATACCTGCATCCGCTGCGGTATCTGCCAGCAAGTCTGTAATTTCAATGCCATTGAGATCATTTCATGAACCAGATGAACTCGGGTTCACAAGGAGCAACTATGGCTGACACTAAAGTGAAATTCAATATCTCAGAGATTGTGGAAGGTGCGATCCAAAAACACGGCAACCATGCGGATGCGCTCATCCCGATCCTGTGTGAGGTAAACCAGAGCTGTGGTTATATACCCGTCGAGGCCATCCACGAGGTCAAGAAACGCCTGCACCTGCCTGACGACCGGGTTTATGTGCATGAAAGCCAGTTATTTTCAATTGCCAGCTTTTACCACATGCTCTCTACCAAACCGCGCGGCCGGCACGTGCTCCTGTTTTGCGAAAGTGCTCCCTGCCATGTGATGGGCGGGCGGGAATTGTGGCGCGCCATTCGCAAGGAGCTTAATCTAAAGGCGGGTGAGACCAGCCCCGATGGAAAATGGTCTCTGGTGACAACCAGCTGCCTAGGCGCCTGCGGGGTAGGTCCGGTGATTGTGGTGGATGACGAGATGTACGGAAACGTCACCCCCGACCTACTATCCGGCATTCTGGCCCGGTATGAATAGGAGCAGTGCATTATGAAAGCTACTCGATCCATGGTACTTGTCTCAAATGATCCAGTAAGCCTGGAACGCGGCGGGCGAGAAGTTTATCAGCGTATTCAGCAGGCGATTGCAGGCTTTGGATTGCAGGATGAAGTTACTGTCGCTACGATTGCGGATGCCGGGCGTGCAGATATCTCACCTCTGGTGATCATCTATCCTGAAGCAATGGTATATGGTCCGGTCAAACCTGAAGACGTCCCCCATCTGGTCGAGGAACATCTTCTCAAAGGCCGACCGGTCGTGGAGTGGTTGGCCCCGGTACGCGAGCTTACGGGCAAGATCGCCTGGTTGAATGCGCGTAAGGGCACCCTGCCTGCCGAAATGCGCATCGTGCTGGAACGCTCCGGCTTGATTGACCCGGAAGAAATCGAAGAATATATTATCCACGATGGTTACCAGGCGCTGGCGAAAGCGCTGACCGAAATGACCCCCAAAGAAGTCACCGCCGAGATTGAGCGCTCTGGCTTGCAGGGGCGCGGTGGCGCCGGTTTCCCGGTCGGTCGCAAGTGGAGCTTTGTCGCCGGTACACAGAGCGACAAGAAATACGTCGTCTGCAACGCCGATGAAAGCGAGCCCGGTACTTTCAAAGACCGGGTAATCCTGGAAAGCGACCCACACTCCATCATCGAAGCCATGATCATTGCCGGATATGCAGTGGGCGCCAGTGAAGGCTATATTTATATCCGCGGTGAATACCTGCTCGCCCAACAGCGTTTCGCTCATGCCATCGAACAAGCTCAGACGATGGGCTTACTGGGTGAGAATATATTCAACAGCGGATTTAGCTTCCACATCCATATGCACAGCGGGGCCGGCGCTTACATCTGCGGTGAAGAGACCGCCCTGATCGAATCGATCGAGGGAAAACGCGGCGAACCGCGCTCGCGCCCGCCCTATCCCACCACGCACGGCCTGTGGGGCAAACCCACTCTGGTCAATAATGTCGAGACACTGGCCAATATTCCCCCCATTTTGCGCCACGGCGCGGAGTGGTTCCACAAGATTGGCACGCCCAGCAGCCCGGGCACCAAGGTATATACCATCCTGGGAAATGTCAATGTCACCGGCTTGATTGAAGTGCCCATGGGGATCACCTTACGCGAAGTCATCAGTATTTATGCCAAAGGCATAAAGAATGGCAAGAATTTCAAGCTGGCTCAGACGGGTGGTTCCAGCGGCTCGATTATCCCCTCCGTTCTGCAGGATACCCCGATGGATTTCGAAGGCTTTCGCAAGGCCGGGGTTTCTCTCGGCTCTGGAGCGCTGCTGATCGCCGACGAGGATACCTGCGTGGTTGATCTGGCAAAAACCCTGTTGAAATTCTTCGAGTTTGAAAGCTGCGGAAAATGCACCCCCTGCCGGGTAGGCACCCATAAGGCGCATGACATTCTGGTCGCGATCACCGAAGGCCGCGGTCAGCTCTCCGACCTGGACGAACTGCTGCACCTGGCGGAAGGCATGCGCGACCTTTCCAACTGCGGTCTGGGACAGACGGCAGGCGTGCCCATATTCGATACCCTGAAATATTTCCGTGCCGAAGTTGAAGCGCATATCCGTCTGGGTATCTGCCCGACCGGGGTATGCCCCATGCAGCCCGAGGACATTCCGGCTGAAACAGAGCTGGTCGCTCAATAAAAATAATAGATCGTAGATCTGCTAAAAAGGAATTAACTATGGTCAAACTAACCATCAACGGTAAAGAAATCGAGGTCAAAGAGGGGACAACCGTCCTGCGTGCAGCAGAACAGGCCGGGATCACCATCCCTACATTGTGCGACCACAAAGACCTGACGCCTTACGGCGGCTGTCGCCTGTGCATGGTGGAAGTGCAGGGCTTTCGCGGACCAACCGCCTCCTGTACGCTGCCAGTCAACCAGGGCATGGTGGTCAACACCGAAAGCCCGGCGCTGCATAAATCGCGCACGACCATCCTGGAGCTGATCCTATCCAATTATTATGACGCTGGCTACGAGGATAATCTGGGCGAAAGCGAGCTGGCGCATTGGGTTGAAGCCTACAGCATCGATACCAGGAAAGTGATGGCTGCCACGCCGCGCTTCGAGGTGAACAGCGATGCCAACCCGTTTGTCTGGGTCGACATGAATAAATGCATCTTATGCACGCGTTGTATTCGCGCCTGCGCTGAAATTCAGGGTCGTTTTGTGTGGAGCCTGGCAGAGCGAGGCTTCAATACACGCGTGGTGGCTGGCGCAGATACCGACATGCTGGATGCGCGCTGCGAATCTTGCGGCGCCTGCGTGGCCTACTGCCCAACCGGCGCATTGAACAACAAGATGTCGATGTCTGCCGGTGTGGCAGATCGCAAAGTCACCACTACCTGCACGTACTGTGGTGTGGGCTGCCAGTTAGACCTGAACGTCAAAGATAATCAAATTATCCGGGTTACCTCCAGCCACGATGCAGCAGTCAATGGGATGCACATGTGCGTCAAAGGCCGCTACGGCTATGATTTCGTGCACCATGCAGACCGGCTGTCCCAGCCCAAAGTGCGCAGGTACCTGCTCGAAGGTGATGGCTCGCGCCCGGCTGGCAAGGAGCGCGGCGAATGGGTCACGGTAGACTGGGATACGGCGCTGGATGTCACCGCCCGCAAGCTGGCAGGCTATCGCGACACCGATGGACCGCGCAGCATTGGCGTGATGACCTCTGCCAAATGCCTGAATGAAGAAAATTACCTGATGAATAAGTTTGCCCGCCAGGTGGTCGGGACGAACTCGATAGACCACTGCGCCCGTCTTTGACACTCCAGCACTGTGGTCGGTCTGGCCACTTCCTATGGATCAGGCGCCATGTCCAATTCCATGGACGATGTCGCTCAGTTCGCTCAATCGATGCTGATCATCGGTTCCAATACCACCGAACAGCATCCTGTCTTTGGCGCAAAAATTCGCCAGGCAGTACTCAAGCGCGGTGTCAAGCTGGTCGTTGCCGATCCGCGCAAAATTGATATCACAGAATACGCCACCTTGCACATCCGCCAGCGCCCCGGCACGGATGTGGCATTGCTCAATGGCCTGATGCACATCATGCTCGAAAAAGGCTGGGAAGATAAGGATTACATCGCCCAGCGCACGGAGGGCTTTGAAGAATTCAAAGCCACCATCGACAAGTACCCGCCCGAAGTCGTTTCCCAGATCACACGCGTGCCGGTTGAAAAGCTTTACGAGGCAGCCGAGATCCTGGCGAACAACCATCCCATGGCGGTGATGTGGGCTATGGGCATCACCCAGCACATCACCGGTGTGCGTAACGTGATGGACCTGGCGAACCTGCAAATGCTGCTGGGCAATATGGGTATCCCCGGTGGCGGCGTCAATCCGCTGCGCGGCCAGAATAACGTCCAGGGTGCGTGCGATATGGGCGGTCTGCCAAATGTGTACCCCGGGTATCAAGCTGTAACAACCGAGGCAGCCAAAGCTAAATTTGAAGCTGCCTGGGGTGTTCCCTTAGACGACAAAGTAGGCCTGACGGTCACCGAAATGGTTCCAATGGCCGGCGAAGGCAAAGTCAAAGCCCTGTACATCCTGGGTGAAGATCCGGTGATGAGCGACCCGGACACGGCGCACATCCGCCACTGTCTGGATACATGTGATTTCATCGTCCTGCAGGAGATCTTCCCTTCTGAGACGTATGCTTACGCCGATGTCGTGCTCCCCGGGGTCAGCTTTGTCGAGAAAACCGGGACCTTCACCAATACCGAGCGTCGCGTGCAGTTAGTGCGCCAGGCTATCGAGCCGCTTGGCGAGGCTCGCCCAGACTGGCAGATCACCGCCGATCTGGCCCGGCGTATGCTGAAGCTCGGCTCCCGCCAGGTACAGAGCGGCACCCATGCCGGTTGGGATTACACCAGCTCATCCGAGATCATGGACGAGGTCAACGCCCTCACCCCCAGTTATGCCGGGGTGACGCATGCGCGCCTGGATCGCGGCGACCAGCTCCAGTGGCCGGTCAAAGACCTTGAGCATCCCGGCACGCCCATCCTGCATATCGGGCAGTTTGCGCGCGGTCTGGGTAAATTCATGGCCATCGATCATGTGCCGCCGGCTGAGATGCCCGACGACGAATATCCGGTCCTGCTCAGCACCGGTCGGGTGCTGTATCACTGGCACGGCGGGCAGATGACGCGCCGCGCTGAAGGCCTGATGGAGGTCTACGGCCAGTCACTGATCGAGGTCAACCCCATGGATGCAGAGCATCTGGGCCTGAATGGCAGCAAACGCGTGCGGGTCACTTCCCGGCGCGGCAGCATCGAAGCCGAAGCCTGGGTGACCGACCGGGTTCCGCCGGGCATGATCTTTGCCAATTTCCACTTCCCGGAATCCCCGGCCAACGAGCTGACCATCGCCGCACTCGATCCTGTAGCTAAGATCCCCGAATATAAAGTATGCGCTGTGCGCCTGGAAGCAGCATAAGATCAACCCCTATCGACCGGATCAGGCTCAACGCCTGGTCCGGTTATTTCAATAACTGGTATGCAGAGAAGGAGCCTGATATGGATATTCGCAAAATTTATGAATATGCACTGCAGCGCGAGCACGAAGGCAAGAAGTTTTTTGAAGACAATGCCCACCGCCTCTCGCACGCCTCCGCCGTCGAAGCTTTTCTGACTCTGGCGCAGGAAGAACAGAAACATATCGAATTTATTGAAACCCTGCTCAAAGCCATGGACGAAGGCCAGCCAGCCCCTGCCAGCGTGGTCGAGGAATTACAACGCAGCAGTTACTTTGCCGATCGAGCCATGAGCGAAAATATCGCCCAGACGACACTGGAAGCGATGGTGCCCGATCTTCCCGTACTGCGTATGGCTTACCTGATCGAACGCGATTTTTCAGAATTCTATGAAAACAGCTCGGCGCGTGCGGAAGGCTCCGCGAAAGATATCCTGGCGATGCTCGCCCAATGGGAACGCAGCCACGAGCGCCTGTTCAAGTATTTACACGACCAGGCCTTCGCCGAATATGCTCACATGCCCTGGGGTGGTTGATATACTCTCAATGCAGGAGCTTCTCGAACCGGACAGCGGATGGATCACTGTCCGGTTTGGTTTTACAATCCGCAAGCCTTGCCGGAGGGATTTTAGATTATACTATTCCACAGTTGCTCTGCCTATTTCTGCAGAAGCGCCACATCTGGAGGGTTAAATGGCCAGAAGGCTGCTCACAATTGCACTGATTTGTACACTCCTTCTCCTTCTGCTCAACTCATGCAAAGCAGACACCCATAACCCAATTCTCTCCACCGTAGATGTGCAGAGTGCAACCCACACTGCTGAAGCTTACCTGTCCGATCTGGCAGCGCTGGCAGCAACTGCAGCCAGCCGCCCAGGACCTGGCATTTCAATTTTCACGCCCACCCCTACCGCGTCTCAAACCTCCACAGAGATCACGCCGCTACCCGAAATTGCGCTTGGTCCGAGCACGCCGGTTCCCAGCACTTCAGCAGTTCCACCAGCAGAGGCCATTCAGTCTCCAGTCGCAGACTTACAACCCGTCCGCTTTGCCAGCTGCAATCGGGTAGAATTTGTGCGTGATGTATCCACACCGGATGACAGCGTAATCCCGCCGGGCAGTCCATTCGAAAAGACCTGGCGCTTGCAGAACGCAGGCACCTGCACCTGGACCTCCGATTACCAGTTGGTGTTTGTGGATGGCGCACAAATGCAAGGCCAGACCATCGCGCTGCCACAGCACTTAAAACCCGGTGAACAGATTAATCTAACGATTTCACTGGTTGCACCGCAGGAAGCCGGCACGCACCAGGGCCTGTGGATGCTGCTCGGGCCCAGAGGTAGATTTGGACTGGGACAGGACGCCCAGAATCCATTTTGGGTGAAAATCAAGGTTCCTGCGCTCGCCTCCCAACCCGCAACCCTTCACATGGCGCAGAATTTCTGCACGGCGCAGTGGCAGACCAATCGAGGCTCGCTGGAATGTCCTGGAGATAGTAACTCACCGGGTGGATTCGCGGTGACACTCAGCAGCCCGCGCCTGGAAAATCGAAACGAGAACGAAATCGCGTTGTATACGCATCCTCCCCTGGCAGAGGGAAGCTGGATATCCGGCACTTACCCGGCTTTCGTTGTCCAGCCAGGCGACCGGTTCTTAGCGGACGTGGGCTGCCTGGCAGATTTCACCGGATGCCAGGTAGAATTTATGCTTGGCTATATCGCTGATGGAGCAGATCCCATCCTGCTCGGACAGTGGCCGGAGGTATATGACCAAAACATCACCCACCTGGATGTGGACCTGTCCAGCCTGGCAGGTCAGTCAGTCCAGTTGATCCTGGCAGTGCGCTCGCAAGGAGAACCAGGCCAGGCCGGTGCATTCTGGCTGGTGCCGCATGTCTCGCGCCAGCCGTAAAAAAGCAGCAGATCGACTCGGATGCAAGGGTTCACTCAAGATGATATTCAGGCAATCCAGAAAACAAAGCGTGGGAATCCCAGAGCCAGGTATATCGAGACTGGCGTTCTGGATGTTGAGTCTTGTTTTCATCTTGACTGCCTGCACGATCACCACCGAAACACCTCAGCCTGGCACCGTTGATCCGGGTCCGTTTTATACGCAGGCTGCCCAGACCATGGCAGCCGATTTAACTTCGCAGGCGCCTGCACAGACCCATACCAGCCAACCAAGCCAGACTCCACCTCCACCCACGCTTACTCCCACATCCACCGTCCCACCTACAACCACCCCCAGCGCGCCTCCGCCTGCCACACGCACCAGCATACCTTTACCGACCGATACACCTGTTCCTTGCAACCGGGCAGAGTTCATGGGCGATCTCTCTGCCGCGATCGGCACAACCTTGTATCCAGGTCAGGAATTTGTGAGATCCTGGCTGGTTCACAATTCCGGTCGCTGCACCTGGAATCCAGACTACCGGATACAGTTTGCCAGCGGTGATCCGATGGGTTACACAGTTCCATTTTCATTCACAAATTTCGTCCTGCCGGATGAATCAACTGTATTGAATGTCATTCTGACTGCCCCTTCGTTTCCCGGCATGCATCGCAGCAGCTGGCTGCTGCGCAGTGATCGTGGGGAATTGTTCGGCATCGGCCCGGGTGGCGAAGAACCTCTGTGGATCGAAATCCAGGTTGTCGAACCACCTGCCTCCTATTATGAAAATTTTGCCAGCAGCTATTGTGCAGCGAGCTGGGAAAACGAATCCGGCAGCCTGCCTTGCCCAGGCAACACTTCCAGTTTTAATGGCTTCGTGATGCGCCTGGAAAGCGCAGATCTGGAGAACAGACGTGAAGACGAGCCGCTGATCTGGACTCAACCCAGTGCAAACACAAATAGCTGGATCAGGGGAATCTTCCCGGCCATTCGCATCGAGGACGATGACTTCTTCATGGCGGATATCGGCTGTCTGGCAGGTTATCCGGATTGTGACGTGGTCTTTCAGCTAAATTATCGCATACCGGGAGGCGTTATCAACAACCTGGGCGAATGGCGCGAGGTCGCTGATGGGGATATCAGGCGCGTCAATATTGATCTTTCCAATTTGGCCGGCCGGTCGGTGGAACTGATCCTGACCACGCTTTCGAACGGTTCCTCCACAGACGATGCGGCTTTTTGGCTCATGCCGCGCATCGAGAATCGCTGAGCCGGCGTACCGATCTGGAACTAATCAAACTTGCACTTCGTCTATTGCGGGTAAGACATGAATCAATTTGTGCTGCGATTATAGAGGAGAATAACAATGAACAGGCGATTGTTTCCGTTTTTGATTGCCTTAACCATGCTCGTCCTGGTACAGCTGGCGTGTAACCGTCCTGGTCCAGGCACGCCCACCCAAAGTTCTTTAAATATCATCGAGACGTCCGCAGCTGAGACGGTCGCGGCGCGCCTCACCGAGGTCGCTGCACCGGTCCAGCCGACTGCTACCAGCCAGGGAGTTATCTCCACCGGCACCACACCTTTACCCCAGGCTGCCACCGCCACCCAGATGCCCACCGGCTTCCCGGCGCCCACTAATACAAATCCAGCGCCGACGGCTACCCGCATCCCCCCCACAGCCACTCCGATCCCGTGCCTTCAAGCACAGTTCGTCAATGATGTGACCATTCCCGATAACACCGAGCTGCAGCCCGGGCAGTCCTTCACCAAGACCTGGCGCTTGAAAAATATCGGTTCCTGCGCCTGGACAACCGCATATTCACTGGTCTTTCTGGATGGCGACGCCATGGGCGGCAGCAGTGCGCCGCTGCCCAAGAACGTGCAGTCTGGAGAAAACGTCGATGTCTCGGTCAATCTCGTCGCCCCCACCAGTACAGGCACTTATAAGGGCAACTGGATGCTGCGCAATGCCGACGGGCGCTTCGGTATCGGCGTTACTGCGGATAAGCCATTCTGGGTGCAGATCAAGGTCGTTCAGGCTACAAGCGGTATTGTTTATAACTTTGCTACCAATTACTGCCAGGCTGATTGGTCCAGCGGAGCTGGCGATCTGGATTGTCCAGGCAAGAGCTCGGACGATGAAGGCTTTGTCATCCGGTTGGACGAACCCGATATGGAGCACCGCCAGGAAAACGAACCCGGCATCTGGATGCACCCGCAAGCGATTAATGATGGCTTCGTGCGCGGCGTTTTCCCGGCTTTTCGCATGCAGGATGACGACCGCTTCCGCGCTGATATCGGCTGCCTGGATGACAGCGATAATTGTGATGTGATCTTCGAGCTGGCTTACCGCATCGGTGGCGGCGCGCTGGATAAGATCGGAGAGTGGCGCGAAGTATCCGACAACGCCATCACGCGCATTGATATGGATTTGAGCGGCCTGGCTGGTCACGATGTCGAATTCGTCCTGACGGTGCGCGCCAATGGCAGCCCGACGGATGATGATGCCTTCTGGTTGATGCCACAGATTTACCGGCCGAACGATTGATCTTGCCCGCTTGATTTACCCTGTTCTACCCACCAGGTCTGCAAAGAAGCGTCTTTTTGCAGGCCTGGTATTATGTCAGGCCCTTGATCAGAACGAGCCATATTTTCAATCAACAGCCTTTGATCCTGTATAATAAAGGCTGACCCTGACCTAGGGGAAATCAAATTATCTCTACCCGGTGCTGGATAAGTTGATCTTATTCAGTACAAACAACCCTATATTTAAAGAGGCGACCTGTGTGCGGTATTTTTGGAATCATCACGAAAGAAGAACAAACCCTTGGACCAACATTAATCGAAGCTGGGCGGCGCTTATCCTATCGAGGCTATGATTCAGTGGGCTGCGCTACCATTGACCAGAATGGGCGTATCGATCTGCGCAAAGACGTTGGAAAAGTCGATGAAGTCGCCAGCCGGCTGGGTTTTGCGGATATGGTGGGTCAGCGCGGTATCCTGCAGCTGCGCTGGGCGACCTTTGGCGAGCCTTCCCAGATCAACGCCCAGCCTCATCTAGATTCGGATGGCGACCTGGTCGGCGCGCACAATGGCAATGTGGTCAACAATGTCGAGCTGCGCCAGGAATTTATCAATGAGGGGATGGTGGTGCGCTCCACCAATGACGGCGAATCCTGCGTGCACGCCGTCGAGCGCTATATCGACCGGGGTTATGACTTCATCCAGGCGATAGGCTGCGCATACCAGGATTTACAGGGCGATTATGCCTTCGTGATTGGCCGTGAGGGCGAAGAAAAACTATACGCGCTCAAGAAGGGTTCGGGGCTGGTCGTGGGTCTGGCAGAAAATGCCACCTGTGTCTCCTCGGACCTGCCTTCAATCTTACCGCTTACCCGCACCATCCTGCGCGTCTACGACGGCGAGATCGTGGTGCTTTACCCGGATCATGCTGAGTTGTACCGGGTAGAGGATGGGTTGCGCATCGAGCGCGCCCCAGAAGTCGTGAAAGAAAGCATGGAGGCTGCTCAAAAAGGCGGCTATGCCCACTTCATGCTGAAAGAAATCCACGAACAGCCGGCGGTAGCCCGTGAGCTGCTGCATCTGCTGGACGCGTCCTCTGAGGTGGACGCCCTGGTAGACAGCTTGAAGCAGGCGCGCCACATTTATCTGATCGGGTGCGGCACCAGCTACCACGCCTGCCTGCTGGGCTCCATCTATCTGGCGCGCCTGGCAGGGCGCGCTGCTACGCCCGTATTAGCGCCGCAGTTTATCGCCCAATATGCACCGGCAGTCAGCGCACAGGATGCAGGCATCTTTGTCAGCCAGAGCGGTGAAACCAAAGATGTTTTAAATGCCATCGAGGCAGCTCACCAGCACGGCATGAGCGTGCAGGGTCTGGTCAATGTGGTCGGCTCCACCTTAATGCAGGTAAGTGAACACCACCTGCCCCTGGGCTGTGGATATGAGATCAGCGTGCCTGCCACCAAAACTTTCACCAACCAGTGCCTGGCATTTCTATACCTGGCGATGCGTTTGGGCGGAAAAGATACCTCAGCCCTGTCAGAAATTCCCGCATTGATCGAAGAAACCATCACCGGCAGCGACGCAGCCATCCAGGAGCTGGCTCCCACGCTTGCGAACTGGGATGACCTGTATTGTCTGGGCTATGGTCTGACCTACCCGATCGCCCTGGAAGGTGCCTTAAAGCTCAAAGAGATCACCTATGCGCATTGCGAGGGGATGCTCTCGACCGAATTCAAGCATGGGCCGCTCTCCGCCGTCAGCCAGGATTATCCCATTATCTTTGCCGCTGTCCAGGAAGACATACCTCTGATTGTGAGCGGCTTGAACGAGGTCACCTGCCGGGGGGCACGCGCCATCCTGGTCGGGCCGGATGACCCCCGGCTGCAGGCAAATGCCCATGAAGTGATCCCGCTGCCAGATGCACCGCCGGAAATCAGCGCCTTATTAGCCGTGCTGCCGCTGCAGCTGCTGTCTTATTACATGAGTGTGGGGCGTGGATTTAACCCCGATTTTCCACGCAACCTCAGCAAAACCCTGACCGTTGATTAACCGCCTCGGAAGAAGCGCCAGGTTTCCGGGCAGATTTCTCCATTAAATCGCAGGTAAAGCCAATGAGCAACCCGCACCTGCACAATCCACACCTGCCGGGTGATGAATTCTTCTGGCCTGCAGGCCCAACCGGTATCCTGCTGTGCCATGGTTTTACTGCCACCACCGCCGAAGTGCGCCCGCTCGCCAGGCTGCTTGCCGAAGCCGGTTACAGCGTGGCAGGGCCGCTTCTGCCCGGTCACAACACATCCCCACAAGACTTGAACCGGGTGCACTGGCAGGATTGGGTGCAGGCCTTCGATCTGATGTATCACCGCCTGCTTTCCTGCTGCCACCAGGTAGTCCTGGGCGGCGAATCGACCGGGGCGCTGCTGGCTTTGCTTTGCGCCATCCGCGATCCTCGCTCGGCGGGAATCCTGGCGTATGCGCCAGCCTTACGGCTCGCCATCAGTCCATTCCGAAAGCTATTGCTCTATGCACTGGCTCCCTTGCGCAGCAGCGTACCCAAGCCCAATATGCAGGATGGCACACCCTGGCAGGGCTATTCGGTCAATCCACTCAAAGGCACCATCCAGCTCTTGCAATTACAACGACAGGTCGACCCGTATCTGCACCACATCCACCAACCCGTGCTGATCATCCAGGGCCGCCAGGATGCCACCGTTCATCCCGGCGTGCCAGAGCGTATCGCATCTCGCGTGCGATCGGACATCAAAGAAATTCACTGGATGGAAAATTCACCCCATACCGTGATTGTCAGTCGGGAGTTAGATCAGGTAGCCCAGATTACCCTGAATTTTCTCCGCCGGTTACAGCTATAAAACTTGTATATTTTTGCATTTTTGTATATTTAATCTAACAATTTTGATCGATTTACTGACGTAGTACATATAATCGAATATAATGTCAAACATGGTCAGAGATACACTCACCGGTGTCTATTCGCGAGTCACGCTCGGTCAGCGCCTGTACGAAGAAATTAATCGTTCCAGGCGTTACGGCCTTCCGCTGACCATCATCCTGTTAGATCTGGACCACTATAAAAGCGTCAACGATGCTTTCGGACATCTGCGGGGTGACCAGGTTCTGGTTACTTTCGCACAGCGATTGAGCTCAACTATTCGCAACGCAGATTTAATTTATCGCTATGGGGGTGATGAATTTTTACTGGTATTACCCAATACCAGTAAAGATCGAGCCATACTGCTTGGGCAGCGCTTGCTGGAAGCGATACACGCCGTACCTTTTGATGGTGAACCTCCGATCAACCTGACCGTCAGCATGGGGATTGCATCCTTCCCTGAAGATGGACTGAACGCAGAAAATCTATTTGCGAAAGCCGATCAACGCCATTATTTTGCCAAACGGCGCGGACGCAACTGCCTGGTCAGTGATGATCCCATCAAGCAGCCCTTACTCCTGGACACGGAGGCGCGCCTGGTCGAGCGCGATGAATCCCTCCACGTACTCAGTCGCTTTTTATCCCGCCTGGCGGATTCCCGCCGGGGAATATTTTCGATTTATGGGGTCGAAGGCTCGGGTCGCCACCGTTTCTTAGGAGAGGTCGGCAAGATAGCACGCTTGCAGGGCTATGAAGTAATGCCATTACACGGCTCAGTCGCGTTAAAAAACCGCGCCTATGGCGACCTGGGGGAAGTACATAAGAATTGGGAGACATTACCTTCCCCATCCGAAGGAACAGAAATCTTTCTGGATGCCCTGGTATCCCTGGTCGAGGAAAAAGGTCGCTCTGGACTTCTATTCACCATTGATCAGTTACATGAAGTGGACTGGCTCACGTTCGAGCTGATCCGCTCACTCTTATTGAATACAGCTTTGCCAATCCGGATTGGTCTGGCTTATTCAGCGCCGATCGAACAGAGCCACCGGCTGCACCTACCGGTATTAAGTGTCATGGAAGCTGTGGAAATGCTTCCCTTGAGCAAGCACGGCGTACAGATTACCCTGCGCCACATGTTGCAGTGGGAGGCGCCTGAAGAGCTCATCGAATGGCTGTATATACAGACTGGTGGGTTACCGGGTTATTTACAGCATGGCGTGGAAGAACTTGTCCAACAGGGCATTTTGGAACGCTACGACAGCGGCTGGGTGATTTCCCGTAGCTACCATACGCTCTCCCTGCGTGAGCGGTTAAATTTGCAGGTAATGCCGCCGCCTACCAATCTACCTGGCATGCCCACTACTTTTATCGGTCGCGAACAGGAAATCCAGCATGCCAGGCAGTTGCTGCTCAGCAATCGTCTGCTTACCATCACCGGCCCAGGCGGGATCGGAAAAACTCGCCTGTCGGTTCAGGTAGCCACGGAAATCATGCCTCAGTTTCCACAGGGCGTTTATTGGGTGCCGCTGGCCGGGGTCAGCGCAGATATCATCACTGCGATCACTACTTCGCTGCGCTTCTCCTTTTATTCAGCCGAAGACACCGAGTCTCAGCTATGCCAGTATTTGCGCGAGAAACAAATCCTGCTTGTTCTGGATAACTTTGAACACCTGACCAGCAATGCCGGCCTGCTAGCGCGCATCCTGGAGGCTGCCCCACAGGTAAAGCTGCTGGTCACCTCCCGGCAGCGCCTGGCGCTGCACGGTGAAAGCCTGCTTGAGCTGAGTGGTTTTGATTATCCAACCCAGTCGGCCTTAGCTCGCATTGAAGGATATCCAGCCGTTCAATTATTTGTCCACAGCGCCCGGCGTGTCCAACCGGATTTCGGCCTGACTGACGCTAACAAACCGGACGTCGTCAGTATCTGCCAGCTAGTCCAGGGCTCGCCATTGGGAATCGAGCTGGCAGCCTCCTGGGTGCGCCTGTTGAGCTGCGCTGAAATCGTTCAGGAAATAACCCGCAATCAAGATTTTCTGGTTACGGATATGCAGGATTTACCTGACCGCCACCGCTCTTTGCGAGCCGTATTTAATCATTCCTGGAATTTACTCACCCCCGATGAACAAAATGCACTTGGCAGCCTGTCGGTCTTCCAGGGTGGATTTAGCAGGTCAGCAGCAGCCAAAGTAGCCGACGCATCCATAACGACCCTGATCTCCCTGCTCGACAAATCCCTGTTATACAAAACCGGAGAAGGCAGGTATTCCCTCCACGAAGTACTGGCAGGCTTTGCACGCGAGAAACTGGCAGAGACCCCCCAACGCAGCTCTGCGACCCAACTGGCGCATTGTAAGTATTTCACAGGCTTCCTCGCCTCCCTGGAGGAGCAACTGCTGGATACGCGCCAGGTGGAGGCGCTGGACAGCATTGAGCATGAAGTGGATAACCTGCGCACTGCCTGGGAATATGCCATCCACCATCAGCTCATCGAGGAAATCGCCCAATCTCTGCACAGTCTGTATTATTTTTATAATTTGCGGGGCAGAGCACGTGAAGGCAGTTCCCTGTTCAAAAAGGCCGAAGAGGCTTTCACCCAAAAAGAAGCTGAAGCGCATCAATATCTGGCAGCGCGTTTGAAAGCGCGGCGCGGGGTTTTTGAAACTCGCCTGTCTGAATATGGGCATGCAGTAGAATTATTTACCCACAGCCTGGAAGTCTTTCACAAACATGCAGATCAGCAGGAGCTTGCCTTTACCCTGCTCTCTTATGGCAGCTCATTGGCCCAGGTTGGATCTTTTGACCTGTGCCGCAAGGTGCTGAACCAGAGCCTGGCGCTGCATATTGAGATCGATCACGCACGCGGGATTGCTTCAACCTTGAACGAGCTGGGAGCCAATGAATACCAACAGGGCAACTACCAGCTCGCCGAACAATTCCACCTGGAAAGTCTGAGAATTTTCCGTGAGATTGTCGATCACTGGGGTTTGGCCCAGACCTTGAGCGATCTTGGGAATGTGGATGCTGAGCTGGGTAATTATCTGAAGGCGCGCCAGTATTATCTGGAAAGCCTGGATCTTAGTGAAAAAATTGGCGCCCGCGCGGGTGTGGCCACGACCTTGAATAATATCGGCGATATCGCCCGCACCAACGGTGAATATCTGGAAGCCCAACAATATCTCACCCGCAGCGTGGAGGTCTATTCCGAGCTTGGGGACCGCTACGGTATGTCGGTGGCGTTATTAAATCTGGGTGATACAGCCTTGAGATTGGGGCAAACTGCACAGGCGGAGCAATTCGTCCAGCACAGTCTGCGCCTGTGCCATGAAACCAATGACGCCCTGGGTGCAGCGTATGCCCAGACCTGCCTGGCAAACCTGGCCTTCGCTGCCCGGGAATGGCACAAAGCAGCCGATCTTCTGGAGCAATCGCTGCAGGTGGGGGCAGCCAATCATGCCAGTCCTCTCCTGCTGCAATCGCTCCTGGCAGTCGCCAACCTCTTTGCCTATGCTGGCAAGCTTACGTGGGCTTTAGAACTGGTACAATTCATAGCCAATCATCCGGCTGCTTTCAAAGCCGATCGAGATGAATCCCAAAAATTAATCACGCTGCTCAAGACTCTGGTCAAAGAGCCTCCAGATGGAGATGCTCATCCAGGCAGGCTGGTGCAGGATGATTGCTCCGAACAAACCCTGGTAGAATACATTTGCTCTCAGGGGTTGCTAAAAAATATTGCTTTTGAGGAGACAGGCTAGACCTATGTCCATCCACCCCTTGCGCATTTTCTCCGGATCAGCGCACCCTGAATTAGCCAGTGAAATTGCACAAATCTTGGGGACCAGCCTGGGAAAATCTAATACACTTCGCTTTCCGGATAGTGAATACTACGTAACCATCGATGAAGTGGTGCGCGACCAGGATATCTTCCTAATTCAGCCCTGCTACAACCCGGTCAACGAAAACCTGATGGAGCTTCTGCTTTATCTGGATGCGTTCCGCAGGGCCAGTGTCCATGAAGTCACCGCTGTTATTCCATACTTCCCTTACGCCCGCCAGGATCGCATGTCTCGCGGGCGTGAGTCGATCAGCTCGCGTCTGGTAGCCAACCTGCTGGAAACCACCGGCGCCGACCGGGTGATCTATGTGGATATCCACAACCGGGCCATCCAGGGTTTTTTCAACATCCCGGTCGATCCCCTCAGCGCTTTGCCCTTGCTGGCCGATTATTTCCGCAAACCTGAATTTGAGCACGCCGCCATCGTCAGCCCGGATGTAGGGCGAGCCGGGATGGCAGGGCGCTATGCCGAGTTCCTCAACCTGCCCCTGGTGGTGATGCACAAACGACGCACCAATGTGAGCCAGGTCACTACCACGCATGTGGTCGGTGATATCCAGGGCCGGCGTCCGATTATCATCGACGACCTGATGGCAGGTGGGAGCGTGCTCAAGCAGGTCGATGCGCTGTACGAGCGCGGCGCAGAAGGCGAAGCCTACTTCGCCATTACCCACCCCTTACTCCTGCCCACCGCCATGCATATCCTGGACCAGGATGAACGCATCGGCGGGCTTGTCTGCACCAATACCATCCCCATCCCACCCGAGAAATTGCATCCCAAGATCAAAGTAATTTCCATCGCCGGTTTGCTGGCAGATATTATTCACCGCGTTCATAAAGGGGTCAGCATCACCGAAAAACTCGTGTTTTCATAAAAACTTTCGACCTGTGACTTTCCCGGGGCGATGGCAGCCATATTCAGGGTGAATACTCTCATTCAAGATCATAGACGATATAGCAGACCACCCCTGATATTTTTTTTGCGACCAGATTGCATTCTTGACGTAGATATAACCAGACAGGAATTCTGCGGCTCTGGGGTAACCAGCCAGCCAGGCGCATAAGTCCTGAACAATAAACAAATCTATACAGGAGGCAAGAATGGACGACAAACCTGGGTGCCTGACTGGCTTATTAAAACTCTTTGCATTGACCTGGTTGTTTGACTGGCTGCAGGACAATTTTGGTTTCGGAAAAGGATGTTCGTGCACCGGTTTTGGCTGCGGGATTATCCTGTTATTAATCTTTCTGGCTCTGGTCTGCTCCACGCTGCTCGGCACAGACTGGTTCCGTCTGGTTTCCAACCTGAGCTCTGTGTTTCTCTAAATATATTCCTGGAACGCAGATCATAAATTGGGGGGTGTTATTCGGCTACGCAGCTGAATAACACCCCCGCTCTTTTTTTGAGTTAGCCTTCAGCTACAAATGCAGGCCTTTTATTCCGCCTGTGGTATGATGGTCATTAACCGATTTTTATGGATCGGTTAATTTGTTATCTTGCTTTATTTTCGTTAAGGAGAGCTATCATGGTCCACATCATCACAGACACGACCTCGTGCCTGGATCCAGCGATCGCGGAAAAATATCATATTCCGGTGATCCCCCAGGTGATCAACTTCGGAGAAGAAACCTTCTTCGAAGGCCAGCAAATCAGCAGCGAAACCTTCATGCAGCGCCTGAAAACCGGCAAAGTCAAGCCGAAAACAGCCGCGCCACCTCCGGAATTGTTTGTACGTGAGTTCGAGCGCCTGGTTCCAACCGGCGAGCCCATCCTGTGCATCCACCCCTCGGCCGAGGTCAGTGGAACTGTCCGCTCGGCGGAAGTGGCTAAGATGGAATTCCCGGACGCCGATATCCGCGTGATTGATACGCGCACTGTGGGCAGTCCCCTGGGAACCCTGGTAGAGCTGGCAGCAGGCTGGGCCGCGGCGGGAGACAGCGCCGACAGCATCGTAAATCATTTGCACAGTCTGATCCCGCGCTGCCGGGTTTATTTTCTGGTCGCCACCCTGGACTTCCTGGCACGCGGCGGGCGCATTGGCGGCGCGTCTGCCTTGATCGGCAGCCTGTTACAAATTAAACCGATTTTATATCTCAAAGACGGGCGGGTTGAGGTCTTCGAACGCGAGCGCACCCATAAAAAAGCCCTCCAACGGCTGATCGAAATCACCACCCAGCAGATAGACCGCAACAGTCATGGCTATCTGACCATCATGCACGCCGGTGTACCCGAGCAAGGCGCCGAATTGGCCAGGGAACTGTCGAGAATAGTTCATCAAAATACGGTAAAAACCTACAATGTCCCACCCGCCATTGTCACCCACGGAGGGCCGGGCATCCTGGCAGCCGCATTCTTTGAGTCATTATAAGTATTCGCTTCTCTAAAATTTCCTTAAACCGCCCGAGAACTCGGGCTAAAACCGCCTGAAAATCAGGCTAAAACCGCCTGAAAAATCAGGCGGTTTTTTAATCAAATCCTGGCTAACTTGGTGCTATAATTTGTTTAACTGGTATGACCACTTACCAGTAAAGGAGCCAAATGGACTGGAATCCCCCTCAAAAGCCCGCCAGCCACGCCGAAAATTTGCTGGTTAAATCGATCTTAGATGGGCGCTTCCCCGCCGGAACCTCGCTTCCTGCCGAGCGCGAGCTGGCGCTGATGCTGGGCGTTACCCGCCCCACGCTGCGTGAAGCCCTGCAGCGTCTGGCGCGTGACGGTTGGCTGGAAATCCAGCACGGCAAGCCCACCCGCATCAAGGATTATCTGCAGGAAGGCAACCTGGCCGTTCTGGGTGCAATTGTCGCCCACCGTGAAAATCTACCCGCAGAATTTGTGGATAATTTACTTTATGTAAGGTTGTTACTGGCTCCCAATTATACGCGCCTGGCGGTTGAGCGCGCCCATACCCTGGTCAGCGAACTGATGAGCACCTACACAGACCTGGAGGATACGCCAGCATCTTTTGCCGCGGCCGATTGGCAGTTACATCACCAGCTGTGCATCCTTTCCGGGAATCCAGTTTTTACCTTGATCTTGAACGGTTTCAGCACATTCTATCAGGTCATGGCCGAACGCTACTTTGCTGCACCGCAGGCGCGCCAGGTTTCCAGGTCTTTCTATCTTGATTTACTGGCTGCGGCTCAACGGGCAGATGGCGCGGCGGCGTATGCCATTACAGAGCGCATGATGCACCTCAGCATCGAGCTCTGGCAGCGAGCTTCTCAAAGTTAGGAGGGAAAAATGCGTAGGTGGAATGGATGGGGGGATGAACAGACAGCTTACCCATTGCCCGCTACAGGGCGTAAGTTGCTTGAAACGTACCTGGGTAGGCTACAACCCCAGCCAGATGCAGACCTTGCTGACGTGGTTAAGGGCGTGCCCCAATCCAGGCTGCCAGAGCATCCTCTGATCAGCCAGGACGCCAGCGAGCGAGTACTGCACGCACGCGGGCAGAGCCTGCCGGATTGGGTCACCCGGCGCTTCGGGCAGATTGGCGTGTATCCGGACGGCGTGGCTTACCCTGCCTCTGCCGGCGAAGTCCGCCAGCTACTGGATTTTGCCCGCCTGGAACAGCTCCACCTGATCCCTTATGGCGGTGGGACGAGTGTCCTCGGGCATATCAATCCCCTGGCGGGAGATACGCCGGTGCTCACCCTGGATATGAGTCGAATGAACCACCTGCTCGATCTGGACAAGACCAGCCAACTGGCGGTATTTGAAGCTGGTGTTACGGGACCCCATCTCGAATCGCAGCTCAACCCGCTTGGCTTTACCTTGGGTCATTTCCCGCAGTCCTTCGAGCGCTCATCCCTTGGCGGCTGGATCGCAACCCGTTCCACCGGCCAGCAATCCTATTATTACGGGCGGATCGAACAGCTCTTCGCCGGCGGGCTGCTGGAAACCCCTGCGGGGATGCAGGAGCTACCCGAGTTTCCAGCCAGCGCGGCCGGGCCTGATCTCCGCCAGCTCGTCCTGGGCTGCGAAGGGCGCTTGGGAGTCATCACACAGGCTACGGTGCGCGTCCGGCGCCTGCCAGAAATCGAAGCCTTTTATGGCGTCTTCTTCCCTGATTGGGAAAGCGGCGCTCAGGCCGTCCGCCACATCGCCCAGGAGCACATTCCGGTTTCCATGCTGCGCCTGAGCGACCCACTGGAGACGGCTATGACACTGTCATTATCCGGGAAAGAACAGCTGGTCCGGCTCGCGGAGCGCGGCCTGCGCCTGCTGGGGGTAGGCGATGCACCATGTTTACTGGTGTACGGCGTCACGGGCAGCCAGTCCGCCACCCGGTCTGCCCACCGCCAGGCAGACAGCATCCTGCGCCGGTTTGGCGGCCTGAACACCGGTCAATTCATCGGTAAGCAGTGGTGTAAATCACGTTTTCTCTTTCCCTATCTGCGCAACACCCTGTGGGACATTGGCATCGCCCTGGATACTCTGGAGACTGCCCTGCCCTGGCGCAGCGTCATCCAGGCCGCCACTGAGATCAAGGCGGTTATCCAGCAAGCCCAGGCGGCCGCCGGGCGGCGGGTGTGGGTATTCACCCATCTTTCGCATGTTTACGGGGATGGCGCCAGCATTTACATCACCTACGTTTTTCCCCAGGAAGCCGACCCCTGCGCCACACTGGAGCGCTGGCAAGCCATGAAAACCGCCGCCAGCCAGGCAATCGTGCGCAATCACGGCACCATCAGCCACCAGCACGGGGTAGGCCTGGACCATAAACCCTATCTCCTCGCCGAAATTGGCGAGCTGGGCCTGCAAACCCTGGGCGCAGTGGCTCAGGTATACGATCCAGCCGGGATGATGAACCCGGGTAAATGTTTCTGAGAGGTCAGCCATGTGGACAAAAGGTTGGCGCGAGCGTGTCTGGTCTCAGCTTGGCCAGCATTGGGACCTGATCGTCATTGGCGGCGGTATCACCGGGGCCGGCATCTTCCGTGAGGCAGCTAAATCCGGCTTGAAAGTCTTGCTGGTTGAACAAAACGACTTCGCCGCCGGCACCTCCAGCCGCTCCTCCAAGCTGGTGCATGGCGGTCTGCGCTACTTGAAGAATGCCCAGGTCAAGCTCACTTATGAATCTGTCCACGAACGCGAACATTTATTACGCGATGGACGCGGGCTGGTCAGCCCGCTTGGTTTTCTGCTGGTCAATTACCAGGGCGACCGACCGCCCGCCTGGGTGTTTGGAGCTGGCTTGATTTTGTACGATATTCTGGCCAAAAAATGGAGCCACCGCTATTATGACTCGTTCGACATCCTGGAGCTTTGCCCAACCCTCAAAGAGGAGCAATTACGTGGCGGCTATCGCTTTTTCGATGCCCAGACGGACGACGCCCGCCTGGTGCTGCGTGTGCTGCGGGAAGGCGTCCAGGCGGGTGGGTACGCCCTGAATTATTCCGCCGTAACGTGCCTGCTCAAGACCAGCGACCAGAAGGTGTGCGGCATCGTCCTGGAAGATCGTGCGGGGCAGGCGCTACCCCAAAAGGAGATCAAGGCCAAAGTGGTCATCAATGCCACGGGCGCCTGGGCGGATGAGCTGCGCCAGGCGGCCGGAGGTGCCGCGCGCCTGCGTAAATTACGCGGCAGCCATCTGATCTTCTCGCAAGCGCGCTTGCCGCTTACGCGGGCAGTCAGCGTGCTGCACCCACGCGATCACCGCCCGGTGTTCATTTTCCCCTGGGAAGGCATCACCCTGGTTGGCACCACCGATATGGACCATCCAGACGATCTCAATGCGGAGCCCCACATCAGCTCGCATGAATTCGAATATCTGCTGCAGGCGGTTCAAGCCTTGTTCCCCTGCCTGGAGCTGACCAGTGCGGATGTACAGGGCACCTTCGCCGGCGTGCGCCCGGTGATCGACTCTGGCAAGCAGGATCCATCGAAAGAATCGCGCGAGTACGTGCTGTGGGAAGACAACGGCCTGATCACCGTTTCTGGCGGGAAATTGACCACCTTTCGCTTGATGGCGCGCAGCGCCTTAAAGCGTGCCATCCGCCAGATGGGCAGCCATACCCCGCGGCCGCTCGATGAGCATATTCTCGACCCGCTGCCATCCGGTGAATTATTGTCCCAGGATTTTTCAGACGCCGGGCTGCCCGCCAATACACGCCTGCGCATCCTGGGTCGTTATGGCTGCGAAGCACACGCGCTGCTCGAGGCTGCCGGTCCAGGCCTGCTCACCCTTGTCGGCAGCACTCCCAGCCTGTGGGCGGAGCTGCTATGGGCGGCGCGGGCGGAAGGGGTGGTTCACCTGAGCGACTTGCTCATGCGCCGCACGCGCCTGGGATTGACTTTACCCCAGGGCGGCCTGCCGCTGATGGATCAGATTCGCAGCCTGACAGCAGCCGAGCTGGGCTGGAACAATGCCCACTGGCAGGCTGAAATAAGTGCGTATTCAGATCTATGGCACGCGCACTACAACGCCTCCCAAAGTTATATTGATAGAACATCTGTACAAGACGCACAGGTCGGGATAAAATCGCTCCAAGAACACGTGGCTTAACAGCACCATACAGTCTGATGCGGGAGCTTTGCCTTGAATAAAGATTTGATCCTGGCTGTCGATAACGGCACCCAAAGTGTGCGCGCCCTGGTTTTTGATGCCCAGGGGTCTCTGGTCGCTAAATCCCGCGTCCCCATCGAGCCCTATTACTCAACGGCCCCAGGCCTGGCCGAGCAGAACCCACAGGTTTTCTGGAATGCCGTGTGCCAGTCTATCCAGCAGCTGTGGCAGTTAGGTGTGGACCGCCAGCGCATCAGCTGCCTGGCATTGACCACGCAGCGCTCCACGCTGATTAATGTGGACCGCCAGGGAAAACCGCTGCGCCCGGCGATTGTGTGGCTGGACCAGCGCCGCACACAGGGCCTGCCGCCCTTGGGTGGCTTTTGGGGCCTGGCATTTCGTCTTTCGGGCATGACGCAGACCGTGGCTTATCTGCAGGCCGAAGCCGAAGCGAACTGGCTGCGCACACACCAGCCTGAAATCTGGAAAAACACGCACAAATACCTGCTTCTATCCGGATACCTGACTTATTTATTCACCGGAAAGTTTGTGGATTCCATCGGATGTCAGGTGGCATATGTGCCTTTTGACTATAAGAAACTGCGCTGGTCCAGCCGCTGGGATTGGAAATGGCAGGCAGTTCCAATGGAACGGGAAATGCTGGTCGACCTGGTACCCCCTGGACAAGCATTGGGTGAAGTCACCCCCTGGGCGGCCGAACAAACCGGACTCCCCGCCGGATTACCGATGATCGCCGCAGCCGCCGATAAAGCCTGCGAAGTGATCGGCTCAGGCTGCCTGGAGCCGCACATAGGCTGTCTGAGTTTTGGTACCACGGCCACCATCAATACCACGCACCGCAAATATATCGAAGTCATCCCCCTCATACCGCCCTATCCAGCCGCAGTGCCGGGCGCTTACAGCGTCGAATCGCAAATCTACCGTGGTTTTTGGATGGTAAGCTGGTTCAAACAGGAATTTGGCCAGCTCGAGCAGCAGCTTGCCGATCAGAGCGGGCAGGAAGCCGAGCAGCTTTTTGATGAATTGCTGCGCAAAGTACCCGCCGGCTCGGATGGCTTGCTGCTGCAGCCCTACTGGTCGCCAGGGCTGCGTGTCCCCGGGCCGGAAGCGCGTGGGGTTGTGCTGGGTTTCAGCGATGTGCACACGCGCGCCCACCTGTACCGCGCCATCCTGGAAGGCCTGGGGTTTGCCCTGCGTGAAGGCGCCGAGCGCACTGTCAAGCGCAGCGGCGTCCCCATTACCGAGCTGCGCGTGGCAGGCGGCGGCAGTCAGAGCGATGCCGCCATGCAGCTCACCGCAGATATGTTTGGTCTGCCGGCTTCACGCCCACACATCTACGAAGCCTCAGGGCTGGGCGCCGCCATCGACGGCGCAGTCGGTATGGGAATTCACCCGGATTTCAGCCAGGCTGTGACCGCCATGACTCATCTGGGTGAAACTTTCCAGCCCGATGCCAAAAATCACCAGCTTTACAACGAGTTATTTGAGCAGGTCTATCGCCGGATTTACCCGCGCGTCAAGCCACTCTATGAAACCATCAATAAATTAATCCGGTAAAATTGCATTCATTGTTTTACTGGTTGATGAGGGTCTCCAAATGAAGACAGAAAAAACTCTGCTGGCCCTGGATTTTGGTGGCACCAAGCTCTCCGCGGCAATCACCGACCCCGGTCACCTGGCGCAAAGACAATGGCTGGAACGCACGCGGGTGTTCGGCGCGGCCGGAAAAGACGCCCAGACCGATCTGCAGGAGATGATCGGCGCCTCGCACCTGCTGCTTGGGGAAGCAGCGCCGGCTGCCATCGGGGTGAGTTTCGGCGGTCCGGTGGAGCCGCAGGCGGGTGTGGTGCGTCTATCACACCACGTGCCTGGCTGGGAAAATCTACTGCTCAAGCGGCTGCTGGAAGATGAATTTAGCTGCCCGGTGCTGGTTGATAACGACGCCAATGTCGCCGCGCTGGGTGAATATCGCTTCGGAGCCGGCTGGGGTGCGTTGAGCTTGCTGTACATCACCGTCAGCACCGGCGTGGGCGGTGGCTGGATCCTCAACGGAAAAATCTGGCACGGTGCTCAGGGAATGGCAGGTGAGATCGGGCACACCGCCATCGATCCGCAGGGACCAGTCTGCCTGTGTGGCAAACGCGGCTGTGTGGAACGCCTGTCATCCGGGCCTTATATGGCGCAGGATGCGCGCCAGGCGCTCTTCGATGATCCCGCTCAGGGACCCGAGCTGATGCGCCTGTGTGGGGGGGTATTGGACGAGATCAGCGGAGAAATGCTCAGCCGGGCAGCTTACGCCGGGGACTCTCTGGCAGCCAACCTGCTGAGACGCAGCGCCTGGGCGATTGGCGTTGCAATTGGCAATGCCGCCAACCTGCTGAATCCGCACCGGGTCATCCTGGGGGGCGGTGTGACCAAATCCGGCCTTGATTGGTGGCAGGGTGTCGAATCTGCGGCGCGCCAGACCATGCTGCCCGATATCGATGTCGAAATTCTGCCGGCGGAGCTGGGCGGCGATGCCCCACTGTGGGGAGCGGTGGCGTTAGCGTTGGAGACGTTAAACCTTGGGCGTGGGTAAACAAATCAGCGCCTGGCGTGCAGATCCAGGCGTGGGAGATAATATCAGCGCCTGGCGACAGATCCCGGCGCGCCAGTCCAGCCTGGTTCCCATACCAGACGACCTCCCCGCTGAACTGCGTGCCAGCCTGCAGCAGCTCGGCATCCACACTCTGTACAGTCACCAGCTGCTGGCTTACCAGCGCGCCCAATCCGGATTAAATGTCGCCCTGGTCACAGGCACCGCCAGCGGAAAAAGCCTGGCCTATAATTTACCCGTCCTGGCCGACCTGATCCAAAACCCGCAGGCGCGCGCCCTGTATTTGTTCCCCACCAAAGCCCTCGCCCAGGACCAGCTGTCCAGTCTCCAAGAGTTGTTAGCTCAGGCTATACAGACAGGGCGCCTGCCAGCGCCTGCCATCTATGACGGCGACACACCGGCCTCCCAGCGCAGCCAGATCCGCCAGAATGCACGTCTGCTGCTCTCCAATCCGGATATGCTGCATATGGGCATTTTGCCCCACCATACCAACTGGGCAGCTTTCTTTGAAAACCTGCGCTATGTCATCATCGACGAGATCCATACGTACCGGGGCGTGTTCGGCTCGCACATCGCCAACGTCCTGCGGCGCTTGAAGCGTATCGCCCGGCACTATGGCAGCCGCCCCCAGTTCCTGCTTACCTCCGCCACCATTGCCAACCCGCAGGAGCATACTTCCCGGCTGATCGAGGAGACGATCTCGGTTCTGGCCGAGGATGGCTCGGCGCGCGGCCCGAAACACTTCCTGCTCTACAACCCGCCGCTGGTGGATGCGCGCCTGGGCCTGCGGCGCAGCGCTCTGCAGGAGGCCGTTCGCCTGACCGACGATTTGCTGACCTCGGACGTGCAGACCATCGTCTTTGCTCGCTCCCGGCGTACGGTGGAAATCGTGCTGACTTATCTGCGCGAAAAAGCCGCCCCACAATCCGGCTGGGATGCAAATCGCGAACAACAGGAATTACGCGGCTACCGCAGCGGCTACCTGCCCAGCGTGCGCCGCCAGATCGAAGCCGGATTGCGGCGGGGTGAGGTGCGCGCCGTGGTCGCCACCAATGCCCTGGAGCTGGGCATCGATATCGGGCAGTTGGGCGCGGCAGTATTGGTGGGCTATCCAGGTTCGATCGCCGCCACCTGGCAGCAAGCCGGGCGCGCCGGGCGCGGCAGTGAGCTTTCGGCGGCTGTCCTGGTTGCCACACCCGCGCCGCTGGACCAGTACCTGATAACGCATCCTGAATACCTGTTCGATCGCACCCCGGAACAGGCATTGATTGACCCCAACAATCCACTGATCCTGCTCGACCACCTGCGCTGTGCCGCCTTCGAGCTGCCTTTTCAGTCCAGCGAGGCTTTCGGCAACCTGCCCGCCGGCGAAGTGCAGGAATATCTGGAATATTTAACCAGCCAGGGTGTGCTGCACGCATCCAATGCGCGCTACTACTGGATGGCTGACCAGTACCCTGCCCAGCAGATCTCTCTGCGCAATGCCTCGCCAACCAGATCCTGCTCCAGGTAGCCGACCAAAATGCAGGCGCTGAAACCCTGCACACCATCGGGCAGATTGACCAGGCCAGCGCGCTGTGGATGGTGCACCCGCAGGCAGTTTATCTACACGAAAGCCAGACCTATCTGGTGAATGAATTAAATCTGGAGGGTGGGCAGGCGCGGCTGACGCCTTTCGGGGGCGATTATTACACCATCGCCATGCAGGACACCCAGGTCCAGTTACTGAATCTCCTTTCCCAGGAAGGTGTGCCCGGAGGTGTGAAGAACACCGGAGAACTGCAAGTCACCACGCGCGTGACCGGCTTCCGTAAGATCCGCTGGCACACTCACGAAATTCTAGGCATTGAGAGTCTGGATCTCCCACCCACCGAGCTGCAAACCACCGGCTACTGGATCAGCCTTTCCGATCAAACGGTCGAGCAGCTGCGCCAGGACGGCCTGTGGACCAACGACAGCAATGATTACGGACCGGGCTGGACGTCGCTGCGCCAGCAGGTGCGCCAGCGGGATGGCTTTCGCTGCCAGGGCTGCGGCCTGCCCGAGACCGAGCGGGCGCATGATGTGCACCATATCGTTCCCTTCCGCCAATTTGCCAGCCCGCAGCAGGCCAACCAGCTCAGTAACCTGGTCAGCTTATGCCCCGCCTGCCATAAACTTGCCGAGAGCGCTGTGCGCATGCGCAGCGGCCTGGCCGGCCTTTCCTATGCGATGAGCAATCTTGCCCCGATCTATTTGATGTGCGACACCAGCGATCTGGGCGCCCACAGCGACCCGCAGTCGCCAATTGCCGGGAACAAGCCGGTGGTTGTGGTGTATGATATGGTGCCAGCCGGGATCGGCCTGAGCCAGCGCTTGTATGAAAGCCACGCTGCACTGATCGAGGCTGCCGCAGAGCTGGTGCAGGCCTGCGCCTGCGAAGATGGCTGCCCCTCCTGTGTAGGTCCCGGCGGAGAACAGGGCAGCGGCGGCAAACAGGCTGCTCTGGCTATCCTGGGCATGCTGCACGCTGCTCAGGATCATTCTAAGGAGATGTGATGCCATCCCTGGCGGATCGCTTAAAGTCGCTCGGCGTTCAAATAGGCGCTCAAAATTTAGCTCCCCGCCAGGAGCAGTTTCCCTATCCGATTGAAAAAGTGGTCGGCGGCGAAACACTGGAGACCCATTATGGGCTTACCTACCAGGTCGAAGAACGCTATCCGGCTGACCACCGCCACGGCAACCTGGGCTTGTTGTGCACGTCACCCCTGGATGCGCTGGCAGCCTGGACCGGAGACGATCGTCTGCGCCGCCTGAACCCGCATGCGATTGCCTATATTGACACCGAAACCACCGGCCTTTCCGGGGGTACCGGCACATATGCGTTCATGATCGGGATTGGGCGCTTCATCGACGAGGACTTCCAGATGCTGCAGCTCTTCATGCGCGATCCTGCCGAGGAACCCGCGCAATTGGCCGCGCTTGAGCAGTATCTGGCCCCTTGCGAAGCGCTGGTCACTTTCAACGGCAAGACCTTCGATCTGCCGCTCTTACGCACACGCTTCACCACCCACGGCTTGAAACCCAGCTTTTCCGATCTGGCGCATATCGATTTACTGCACATTTCCCGCCGCCTATGGCGCGACCGCCTGCCCAGCCGTACACTGGGCAACCTGGAACACCACATCCTGGGCGCCCAACGCACCGAGGAAGACGTCCCCGGCTGGATGATCCCTTCGCTGTACTTTGATTATCTGCGCAGCGGCGATGCGCGCCCATTACGCAGCGTTTTCTATCACAATAAAATCGACGTGGTCTCCATGGCAGCCCTGCTGAACTGCGTTTCCGGTCTGCTGGATGATCCTTCCGGAGCAGCGCTGCCGGACCAGAGCGATTTGCTGTCCATCGCAAAATTCTACGAAACGGTTGGCGATACCGCAGCAGCCGTGCCGCTCTATCAAGAATGCCTGCGCCGCGACCTTGCAGAAGCGCAGCACCTGGAAGCCATGCTGCGGATGGCGCAAATCTACAAACGCGCCGGGGATGACTCTTCCGCCATCCCGTTATGGAAACAGGCCGCTTTTCACTGGAGCCTGGACGCACACATCGAGCTGGCAAAAGCCTACGAGCACCGCCTGCACGACCCGGCCACAGCTCTGGAATGGACCAGGGCTGCCATCCAGCTGGTCACCCACCCATCCACCCCGGTCTTCAACCAGAGCGCGCTACTGGCTGAGCTCGAGCACCGCCGGGAACGCCTGGAACGCAAGCTCGCTGGCGGTTATACCGCCGTCGATGAATCTTAACCCAGCCACATTCACCAACAAAAACATGGGTCAGGCGCCGATCACACCGGTTCAAAAATACAACATCAAAGTCAACATCCTGGATGGGGCTTTCTTCGGCCTGGCAATGGGGTTTGCTTCATTTGTCACCATCCTGCCTTTGTTTGTGCGCCAGATGACCGATTCGGCGATCGTAATCGGTCTGATCCCCGCCATCCACAACATGGGCTGGATGCTGCCGCAGTTATTGACTTCGCGGCATGTCAGCAGCCTGCGCAGGTTCAAGCCCTGGGTCTTGTTGATGACGATCCAGGAACGCGCCCCCTTCCTGGCCCTGGCACTGGTAGCCTGGTTTCTACCTGCCCTGGGGAATCGTGCAGCCCTGATCATCACACTTGTTTTACTCATCTGGCAAGGTCTGGGCGGTGGGGTGACTGCCACCGGCTGGCAGACCATGATCAGTAAAATCATGCCTGGTCACATGCGCGGCACTTTCTACGGCATCCAATCGTCCGCCGCCAACCTGCTCTCCAGCCTGAGCGCCATCATGGCCGGGATAATCCTGGCCAATCTACCCGGACCGGGTGATTTCACCCTGCTCTTTCTGCTCGCAAGCGGGGGGATGCTCATCTCCTGGCTCTTTCTGGCCAAAACGGTCGAAGACGAGAGCCCGGTGCCGGCCGAAATGCTGCCTCCCAAAGACTACTGGCACTCAGTTGCCGGCATATTGAAGAGCGACCGCAATTTTGTGTGGTTCCTGGTCGCCCGGGTGCTTTCCCAGTTCGCCATGATGGGCATGGCTTTCTATACCGTTTACAGTGTGGATACCCTGGGGATGGGTGAGGTAACGGTTGGTATCCTCACTGCCGTATACCTGGCCACCCAGATTGTGATGAACCCACTGATGGGATGGCTGGGGGATCACTGGAGCCACCTACGGGTGATCCAGATTGCGGTGCTGGCAGCCATCCTGAGCGCGCTGATTGCCTGGCTGGCGCCTTCTCCAGGCTGGTTCTTCCCGGCATTTATCCTGGCCGGCACTGCCAACGTCGCCTTCTGGACCATCAACCTGGCCCTGATCCTTGAATTCGGGCGTGAAGTACAGCGTCCCGTTTACATCGGTCTGGCAAACACCCTGATCGCCCCGGCAGCGATTCTGGCCCCGATCCTGGGTGGCTGGCTGGCAGATACGTTTAACTACCCGACAACCTTCCTGGCAACCATGTTGTTGGGCATTCTGACCGCTGTAGTTTATTACTGGTTTGTGCGCGATCCCCGGAAAACCATCACGGTGCAAACTGCCAGCCTGGATGAAAGCCTGGAACCTACGCTGCCCCAATAATCCCCATTTTCCCGGAAATGCCTGACGACTATCTCTTTGACCCATCAAACCAAATGGCGCTTTTGCGGGTATAAAAGATAGAATTCTCGACCGTCAATTGTGCCTGGTGATACAATCTGGCACATACTCCTTGACACCGAGAATAGCATTTGTTATAAAGAACCATGATTAACCAACCAAACGGGCCGGAAAATGTCGCAAACCAGCACACAGCCCACACTGCTCACGCTTCAAACTGGGTCCAACAAGCCCGCTTCTTAGCGCGCACCCAGCTTAAGGCGTGAGCTATTTCTATCTAATCGCCACACGCTTATTCATCACTACAAGAAGCTCTTGAGGTTATCCTCCAGAACCCATCATAAGCGCACCTGTCAATCGCTGTTCAATCAAAGGAGGCACAGGCCAAGCGAAATTTCTTGATCGAGTCCAGGATTACCTGACCGGTGCGTGAACACCGGCAGGCTGCCAGGCATGCGCCGCACTAATTATGGCCTGGCAATTCGTATCCGCAAATCGATACGCTTTACATAATGGATTAAACGAACGGAGGAGTAAGCAATGAAAAAGACCCATTGGATGTTCACGATCCTGATTCTGTTATCCCTGGTTCTGGCGTCTTGCGCCCAGGCAACCCAGGCTCCAGAGGCTACTGAACCGCCCGTCGTAGAGACGGAACCCCCCGCCGAAGCGACTGAACCCCCCGCTGAGGCTACCGAACCTCCTGCCGAGGCAACTGAACCTCCCGCAGCCGACCGCAAAGTAGCCACTTTCATCTGGACCCAGGAATTTGACACCCTCAATCCCCTGTACACGAATATGTGGTTCGCCGCCATCACCCACCAGCTGTGGCTGAGCTACCCCTGGGACTTCGATGATCAGGGCAACCCGAATCCGGTTCTGATCACGGAAATGCCCAGCCAGGATAATGGCGGTATCTCAGAAGATGGCACAACCATCACGCTTACCCTGCGCGATGACATCCTCTGGTCGGATGGCACGCCAGTCACCGGTGATGATTTCGTATTTACCTGGCAAATGTCCATCGATCCGAACAATACTGTAGCCCAGGTATTCCCTTATGACCTGTTGACTACCGTAGAAGCACCCGATCCACAAACGGTCGTAATGCAGTTCGCAGAGCCCTTCGCCGGTTGGATGGGCACCATGTGGCATGGCATCCTGCCAGCCCAT
>Ga0209347_1000495_pt1 | contig 98154 bp, 111 predicted proteins | sample AutmiccommuBRH23_FD_187382 | JGI IMG/M metagenome (GOLD analysis project Ga0209347, IMG submission 187382) | Deep subsurface microbial communities from Mt. Terri, Switzerland - Autotrophic microbial communities BRH/23 (SPAdes) (version 2) | ecosystem: Environmental > Aquatic > Deep subsurface >...
ATAATGGTGAGGCTCTGCCCCGGTTTCGTTGGTCGGTTCGCAGCGTGGATCAGGGTTTCGATTATGCGCGGCTGCTGGCACAATGATCCGGCGCACCCTGCGTGAATGGCAGCGCATCGGCTACGGGGAGGATGATGAGGATTCGATCCCCGAGGTGCTGGCCGACAGGATCGCGACCATCGCGCAGCGGTCCGCCTTCGCGGGCCGTGGAGGTGAAGGCGTGCTGGAGCACGGCCGCAAGAGCCTGCGCGCCCGTGGCGTAGTGGGTGTCATCGCAGCGCGGGGGTGCCAGCTCGAGATTTTGCCGAAGATCGAAGGGCCGGGTGAACGCAAACTCGATGACACCGACCTGCGCAGACGGCTGATCCACATGCTGGGTGTCGTGCATGACCTGCCCATCGATGCGGGGTCCATAGCGCAGCTTGGCTGGCAACGGGACACCGTATTGGAATTGCTGATCCGGCTGTTCTGTAGACGGCTTGCGGATGCTGTGCGCCAAGGCATGCCCCGGCGCTATCTGGAGCACGAAGACGACCTGCCTGCCTTGCGCGGTCGGCTGGATGTCACGCGGCAATTCTCGCGACACGCCGTTTCGCCCCAAAAGCTGGCTTGCCGTTTCGATGACTTGTCCCCTGATATCGCACTGAACCGAGTGATGCGCGCCGCCATCACACGCCTGCAGCGCCTGGCTCAGGCACCAGACAATCAGCGGATGCTGCGCGAGCTCAGCTTCGCCTATGCCGATGTTACCGATGTGCCGGTCAAGGCTTTGCGTTGGGACCTGATCACGCTTGATCGAACCAACCAACGCTGGCGCGATCTTGTGTCCTTCGCACGGCTGTTCCTGTCGGACCGGCATCAGCAGACCAGCGCGGGATCGGTCGATGGTCACGCGCTGCTCTTCGAGATGAACACCCTGTTCGAAAATTATGTCGCCCGTCTGTTGCCCCGCGCCTTGGCCGGAAGTGGTCTGCGGGTTGTAGCACAAGGCGGCCATCGCGACTGTCTGTTCGAAGGAGAGGCAGGCCGATTTCGGACAAAGCCCGATGTGATCATCCGGCAGGGTGAGCGGGTCGTGATGGTTATCGACACCAAATGGAAGCGGATGACCCCGCAGATCGACGATCCGAAACAGGGTGTCAGCCAAGGGGATGTCTATCAGCTGATGGCCTACAGCCAGCTCTACAATTGCCCGAATGTCATGCTGCTTTATCCGCACCATGGTGAGCTACCGCCCCATCCGATCTGCACGCGCTATGCAATCGGGGCGAAAGATTCCGAGGCGATCCTGTCCGTGGCGACATTGAACGTGACCGGCCCGTCGAGAAAACATGTCGAGGATTTGAAGCTCTTGACGGAGCTCTGCCTTTCCCAATTCATGCCTGCATGAACCATGCCCGGCCGTCCTGCCATGAACACCCGCACTTGCAGGGTTCATCGCGCCTTATAGAGGCTTCGCGCTGCTGCTGATCATCCTTGGATCGATCTCCGGTGCATCCCACTTGTCCGCAACGCCAATCCAACGTTCGATGGTCGCTTGGAGCTTGGGTTCGTCCGCATGCAGGTGAAACGTATAAAGGCGGTTGACGATGTCGCGCATCAGCGCGCGCATTTCATCTTCATCGATGCGCGAGACTTCGGTCCAGGGGATGCGGCGACCATCGGCATCCAGAACAAAGACGTCCGAATAGTCGCCGGTCCGGGTGATCGGGGTCAGGCCGGCATGCAGCGTTTCGAGTTGCGTGTTGCGCACGCAAAGCATGGCCATGATCTTGGCCAGCTTTGCTGCAATGCGCTTCTCGTCGTCGGGGTTCATGTGGCCAGCTTAATGCGCGCTGGGCCGTCCGGCCAAGACGATTTTGATGTGTCGGGGTTCATGGTGTCTGACACGCCCGCGCCTGCGCGCGCAGCACAGCATAATCGGCCAGCCATTCCGCAATCACGGCCCCCTCGGGCAGCGCGGCCACTTCCGTCGCGACGCGCGCCTGCTCGACCCGGCTGTATTCCACCACGGGTGGGCAGGCTCGGTGCGGGGTGTCAGAACTCGCCCCCGCGCAGGCGGTCAAGAAGATCGTCACGGCCGCGAGGGCGGCGGGCGGCCGCATCCAGCATCTGGCGGTGAATGGCATCGTGACGCTCCAGTTGGTCCAGCCTTTCGGCTGCGCGGCCAGCGCGCTCGGCTGTGCGGCGAAGGTTGAGGATGAACAGGGTGATGGTGAGTGCGGCAAGGGCGAGGGCCACCACTTGCCGCGCCCATGGCCGGGCGAGGGCTCCGATCAGCAAAGAGCCCCACATCAGCGCAGGCCATTCTTCCAGTCATCGACCCGCGCCCAGACGGCCACCGCGATCCCGCCCAGCGCCAGTGCGATGAAGAGCCAGCGGAGGGTATCGAGATAGGGCAGCAGTGGCAGAACCGCGCCTTGCGCCTCGGCCAACACCTCCTGTGCCACCTCGACGCCGGCTGCGCCAACAGTTGCTACGCCCGCAGCCCCAGTGCCGCGCAGTGTCCGGCTCTCTGCAAGCGCCTCGCGCGCTGGGCGCGTCTCCGCGACAAACGGAACCGCGCGCACTGGAAACGGCTCGCCCCAGCTGCGCGCGGGCCCGAGATCGATATGCATGAAGCCCGAGCGGGGGTAATATCCGAAGCCGAGGAAGCCCACCGCCCGCGCCGCTGCCTCGAACGCAACGGGATCGTGGTTCGACATGGCGATATCAAACGCGGTGCCCTGCATGTGTTTCGATGCCGGTGCGCCGCCGACCGCGCGGTTATGCGCGGGGCTGCGATAGGCGGAGCGGACGATCAGCGGCTTGCCGAGGCGGTTGCGCAGCGATTGCAGCTTGTCCAGCGCCTCGGTGTTGATCCTGATCGCGCCCTCCCTGCGCGATGCAATCTCTGCGGGCGAAAAGCTGGGCCAGCGCCAGGCGCTGTCGGGAACGTCGCGGTAATGGGCATAGGTCGTGGTCGGCATGGCTGTCTCCTGACAAACAAAAACCCGCCAAGAGGGCGGGTCGGTTTCATGGGGTCTGGTGAATGGGGGCGTGATCAGTGCGACCGCTCAGTCGGTGTGGCCGCGCTGGAAGGCTTCAAACATCAGATCCCGCATGGCGCGGATGTCGGTCTCGATCCGTTCCAGCCGGTCGGCATCGCCCTTGCGGTCTTCGGCGCGCTGGCGATCGACGCGGTCGCGCTCGGCCAGCAGCTCACGCTCAAGCCGAACCAGCATCGCGTCATTGGTGAAGGCGCGGCGGGTGACGGCGGCGAGGAGGGCTATGAAGCCGCCGATCAGTGCAGTGATGGCGGCGGTGAGGCCATTGTCGCGGAAGGCTTGGCCGACCTCCTGCAACAGGGTGGTTCGTTCTGTCATGATGCTGTCCTTGGGTTCAGAAATCGGTCTCGACGTAAACGCCGGAGCAGTCGTAGGCGACGGCCGCTGCTGTGGTGCCGGTGTTCATGTAGTTGCGCGGGCTCAGCATCTGGGTGGCGGCAGGCATGTCGGTGGTGATGGTGACCTCGACGGCCGCCCCGCTGACCTCCTCGACCACCCGCACGCCGATCTCAGAGCTGTTCGGTGCGGCGGCGATGGTGAGCGTCAGCACATTGGTGGTGCTCGTCACCGGGAAGCTCGCGCCCAGATCGACCAGCGTCGGTGCGCCAGCGCCATCGTTATGCGCCAGCTGCCAGTTGGTATGGGTGCCGCGCTGGAAACCGATGCCGATGCAGTTCACGACGGCGGCCAGCGTCAGGGTCGTCGCCAGTACTGCCGTCGAGCCATAAAGCCCGAAGAACCCCATGCCGGTGACTTGCAAGGTGGTGAGTGACAGTCGGTTGACATAGGTCCAGCCGCCGAGGCCATCGGCATTGCCGCGCCAGCAGACCCAGCCTGCGGAGCGTTCCTCGGCCACCGCATCCGTTGTCGCGGCACTGGTCACCCGCCAGCGCCGCATGCTGGTTGAGAGGTTGGTGGTGGTGAGCGTCGGTGTGGCCACGGTGCCGACGGCGCTGCGCGGCATGCCGTTGGTGTTGACGGTGGCGCCGGATGACGGCGCCCATGTGGCGATCCGGTTGACGCCGAAGTGGGGCTGCAATGGAAAGAACCGGCCCGAGGGGCGCTGCACATCGAGCCACCCGGCCCCGGCGCGGTCGCGGGCATATATAGCCAGCTTGCCCGCAGGCGGCGGGTCCGGCGCGGCGGGCAGGGCGGGGATCACCAGCGGTTTGGGCAACTCGACCCGGCCGGAGCTGCGATCGATCCTGATGGCGTCATGGAAGGTTGCCCCATCGGGGCTGACCTTGACGCTGAAATCGTCACTTCCCAGCAGGCCGATAAGGGCGCGCGCCGAGAAGCCGGTCTTGAAGGCGAAGGCGGCATCGTCGCCCGGCGCGTTCTTGTTGAAGGTGGCCTCGATGCCATTGCCTGCATGGTTGAACAGCATCGCAGGCGTGTTGATCGAGAAACGGTTGAAGGCGTCGGCACTGGCCCAGCCGAGGCCTAGCTGCTGCGCGGTCAGGTTGGCCTGGGGCATGCTGACCTGTGTCACGGCATTGGCGAAGGTGACGGTGGGTGTGTTGATGACCGTCGTGCCCCCGGCCCCTGCCGTGGAGGAGCCGATGTTGACCACGGTGTTGGACCCCGAGGCCCCGCCGGTGCCGAGGTTCACGGTCTTGGTGACACCGTTCGTGGTGGCCCCTGTGCCCATGCCATAGGTGGCCGTGCCGGTTGCGGTTCCGAGAGTGGCACTTGCCCCCGAAGCGGTGAGCGTGCCTGCGAAGGTCTTGTTGCCCGAAAAGGTCTGGGTGCCTGCGAGGATGGCCAGTTCCGAAGATGTATTGGGCAGGGTGAAGGTCCGGGTCGTGCCGGTGCTGATGCCCGAGAGCGAGAACAGCGCCTTCTTGGTTGGATCGGTGGCGTTCACGAGGCTGAAGATGGCATCCGACACATCCACTGGTTCGCCGACTGGATCCCAGACCGATCCGTTCCACACGAAGAAGGCTGTCTCATCCGCGATCCAGGCCAGCCAGCCGGGGCGCGGCACCAGCCGCATCCAGACGCCATCGACCCAATATGCCACGTTCAGATCCCATCCCGCCCAGAGATCTGTGGCGCCCGAGCCCACGATATAGCGATCCCCGTCAGCAGGGCTGGCGGGAGGCGTGGTCAGGTCCCGGTCGATGACCGACAGCTGCACGAGCCCATCGAGCAGGCGCAGGGCCTCGTTGTGGGTCACATGCTTCTGCGCCTGTGCGGCCAGGATGTAGGGCAGCAGGAGATGGGTGGTGATGTCGGACATGGAAACGCTTTCAGAAGGTGAGGGTGACGGATCGCCCAGCGCCCCGGCCGATCAGGGCCGAGAGCTGGAAGATGCGGATAGCGAGGGTGTCGCCCGGGCCGAGGAGTCCGCCCCAATCGGCGGTCTGTTGGGTGGCGGTGTAGAGGGCGCTGTTGGTTCCGGTGGTCAGCCTGCGTTTGACCGATCCGCCCTCGAGGATTTCCACCTCATAGGCCTCGCTCTCTTCGGCGAGGGGCACATCGCCCGCGCCCCAGCTGTCGGCGGCCAGGGATCGCGACCGCCGCACCCAGCGGATCATCAGATCGCCGGGGCTGCGGGCAAAGCGCCCGGGCTGTTCGACATGGGCGACCGGGAAGGGGCGCAGCCCGACGCCCTCGGGCGTGAACGTGGTGGCGAAAAAGGTCTCGTCGCTGACCGGCTTTGAGGCCGGGCCGATCCGCCAGTTCCATGGCAGACCAAGGTCGGCTTCGCTGATTGGTAGCGCGGCCAGCGCCGTATCCAGCACCACGACGCGGGCGCCGATCGGCACTATGCTGGCGATGGCACCTTCCGTGCCGCGCTGACCGCGCAGCAACCGGGTCAGGCGGTACCGGCCCGGCGCTATCAATTCCGCGGCCCCGGCCTGAACGATCTCCCATTGCCCAGCGCCGGTCTCGACGGCCAGCGCATTGGCCCCGCCCAAGAGGGTGATATCCGTTACGCTCTCCAGCGAGCCCGAATAGAGATCGACCAGCAGCGCATTGCCGAGATCGAAGCGCGCCACCGGCCCGGCATGCAAATCCGCTGCCAGCACGCCGATGCGTGCCCGCGTGCCAAATGTGGTCAGCAGGGCAAAGCCATCCGTCGCCGCACTTCGGTACACGGCAATCTCACCCGGCCATGGCCTGGCATGGGCCGCGACCAAGGGCCGGTGCGCTGGCTGGTCGTCGCGCAGCTGCGGCAGATCGAGCAGGAGGATCTCAGGCGCGCCAAACACAGTGGGCGTCGAGAGCGTGGTCGGGCGCCGTTCGCCGGGCGGCAGATCATAGACCGCGCGGTCCTGGCGCACGGCGTCGACACTGCGCAGGTCGGAATCGGCGATGGACACGAGGCGCATTTCCGTCAGGCGGCCATCGTGATCGAGCAGGATCACGTCCGCCGGATCCAGCGCCAGACGCGACGGCGGCAGGCGGAAGGCCGCAGTTTCGCGGCCAACCCAGGCCTCCATCAGGGCGCGGCGGCAGCGGCGCTCGGCCTCTTCGGGCGGCACCGCTATCGGGAACGCCTCGGAGGCGATGCGCGCGGTGTCCACCGTGATGCGCCGGGCCTCGACCTGCGCCGCGTCATAATCCTCGTCGGCGCGGGCGATCTGCCACTTCAGGGCCTGGGGCAGTTCGGTTTCCTGCGCGCGGGTCAGCTCCATCACATCGCCCGATCCTGACGATGGCGCGACCATGCTGTCGGGGGTGATGGTCACGCTGGCAATGCGGCCGCGCATAAGGAACCGGATGCGCCCTTCGCTTTCCACCGCATCGAACCCAAAATGCCGCGCCAAAGTCCCGAGCGAAGCGCGCGGCGCTTCCAGAGCCGAGATGACATAGCCCTCGACCGCGCCCCATAACTCGGAGACGTCGCTCTGTTCCTCGGGAAGCCCGGCGCGCAGGCAGAGGTGGCGCACCAATGCCGCCAGCGACACGGCCCCCAGCCGACCCGTCAGCCAGTGGCCCAACCGCCAGTTCGGGCCATCGCTCCAGACATCTGTGAGTTCCGGAAAAAACGGATAGGGACGGGCATCCCAGGTCCAGGCGGCGCAGTCGGGCAGATGGACCATCGGAGTGCCATAGGCGGAAGACACCGGGTTGTTCGTGACCGCGCCCCACCAGAGATACATGGCCTCGAGATAGGCCCGCTGGATGGCATCATCGCGCCAGCCACGGGAAAAGTACGGCACCTGGCTTTCCGAGGATTTTGGGTCGAAGAACACATTCGGCTGGTTGGTGCCGCGATCAATCGCCGGGCAGCCCAGTTCGGTGAACCAGATCGGCTTCGATTGTGGTGCCCACGCCGTCGGTGTTCCGCTCTCGATGCCACCTGGTCGATCAAAATGCGCATTTTGCCACCAGGCGCGCAGATCCTTGAAGCGGAACACCCACGGCTTGTCCTCGCCGCCATCGGTAATAGGCGTTCTGATCTGCGCCGCGCGATCAGCCGGGCTGGCGTAGAACCAGTCGAACCCTTCACCGCCGGTAATGTTGGATTGCAGATAGCTCCGATCATAGATCGCGGGGGCAAGTGCTGCATCGGCATGCTCAAACCCGTCGCGCCAGTCTGACAGTGGCATGTAGTTATCAATGCCGATGAAGGTAATGCTGGGATCCGCCCAGAGCGGATCGAGGTGAAAATAGACATCGCCTGAGCCATCGCTGGGATGGTGCCCGAAGTATTCCGACCAGTCGGCGGCATAGCTGATCGGGGTGCTCGCACCCAGAATGCTGCGCACGTCGCCCGCCAGATCCCGATAGGCCGCGACCGCCGGATAGCTGTCGGGCCCTGAACGGATCGTGGTCAGCCCGGGCATCTCCGAGCCGATCAGGAAGGCGTCGACCCCTCCCGCCACGGCGCAGAGATGCGCGTAATGCAGCACCATCCGGCGCAGGCCCCAGTCGTCCACGGGTCCGGCCCAGCTCACAGCATCCCCAGACAGGCTGAAACTGGCGGGCGTCGCGCCGCCAAAGAAGGCCGCGACCTGTACGGCGGCGGTGCTGGTCTGGTCGACGCTCCCCGCGACCCCCGCCGCGGGCGAAGCGGTGATCCGCCCGCGCCACGGGAACGCGGGCTGGCCTGTTTCGGCGGCATTGTCGGACCAGGGGTCGGGCAGGCTGTTGCCGGGGGGCACATCCATCAAGAGGAAAGGGTAAAAGGTCACCCGCAGCCCGCGCGCCCTGATCTCCCGGATTGCTTGCACCACCGCAAAATCCGCCGGTGTGCCGCCGAAGACCGGGCGCTCGTCGCTGTCCCGGCTGACGAGATGCGCGCTGGCGCGCGCCACGCCATTCACCGACCAGGTGACGGGCGAGGTGATCTTGACCGGCAGCTCCACACCGGGCCGGATCCTGCAGTGCCCGGCTCGCAGGTCATCGCCGAACCAGGCCACCACGAGGCTCACGCTCTCGATGCCCGGGACCGAGGCTTGCAGCCGGTCGAGCGCCACGACGATATCGGAGGTGTTGGAAATGGCGTTCAGGTTCTCGGCGCGGGTGGCGCCGCCCGGGCCGGAGAGCCGCCGGACGGGCTGGGTAGCGTAGATGAACTCGCCCGAGGCCGGGATCATCGTCACGGCCTTGACCAGCCCTTCGGCCGTGTCGGGATCGGCCAATGGGCGAAACACCTCGAAGGAGAGCTGCGGCAGGCGGTTGCCGAAGGCGGAGAGTGCGAGCCCTTCGAAGACCACATAGGCGGTGCCGCGATAGGCGGGGGTGTTGGCGGTCCCCATTCTGGCGGCAATGAAGGGGTCGGGTTCCTGCGCCTCATCGCCGGGATACCAGCGCCAGGTCACGCCCGAGAGATCCATTGGCTTGCCATCGGCCCAGATGCGCCCAATGCCGGTCACTTCGCCCTCCGAGAGCGCCACGGCGAAGGAGGCAAAGTAGAGAAACTCGGTGGTGGTGACCTTTGGCCCGCCGCCCTTGCCGCCGCCCTGACGGCTGGTCTTTGTCTCTTCGCGGAAGTCCGTCGCCCAGATGATATTGCCACCGATGCGCATCCGGCCAAAGAGGCGCGGGATTACCGCGCCTTCGGTCGAGGAGGTGATGCGCAGACTGTCGAGGCGCTGGCCTTCGATGCGTTGCGCGGGGGCCAGCGACGAGACGATCCAGGTGTCGACCACCGACCCGATGGAGGAGCCGACAAAGCCGCCGATGGTGGCGGCGGACAGCCCAAGGATGCTGCCGCCGATACTGCCGCCAATGGCAGTGCCGACGGCGCCGAGGACAAGGGTTGCCATGATGAAAAACTCAGATGTGGCTGGAGCGCGGGAAAAGGAAGGCGAAGGCGATGCGCCGCCGCCAGCTTGGGGTGAGCGGTTGCTCGATCACGCCGAGGTGCTCATAGGCGTGGATGAAGCTTTGCGGGCCGGTCAGGATGCCGACATGTTTGGCGATGGCGCGCGGGACCATGCGGAAGAGCACCAGCGCGCCGGGCGGTGCGTCGGCGGGTGCGGCTTCCATCATCATGCGGCGCGCCCCCTCGGCCAGCACCTCACGCGGGCCCATCTCGCCCCAGTCCCGGCTGTAGGGCGGGATCGGGAAGGGCTCGTCGCCCACCACCTCGCGCCAGACGCCGCGTGCGAGGCCGAGGCAATCGCAGCCGACCCCGCAAAGGCTCGCCTGATCATGATAGGGCGTGCCGAGCCAGCGGCGCGCGGCGGCGATGACAAGGGCGGGATCGGCGGTGGACGACTGGGGCTCGGGCACAACATCTCTCTCGCATGGCCGATCCTCCTCACCCTGACCCCGAATATGCGTCACAGGACTTTTCCCTCATGGCTGCCATCTTGCGACGCATATCTGAGGACCGCGTCCTGCCCGGGGATATGCGGAAAGCCCCGGAAGTTGGGGGTGTTGGCGAACTTGCCCGTGCAGGTGGCGATGCGCTTGTCGCAGCCTGCGCGCGCGATGAAACTGTCGCCCTCGGCGATGGCGCGCACCGGCGCTTCCAGCAAGGTGAGTGTGGCGATGGTAGCGGTCAGGCCATGGGACAGGACTTCCGTGATGCGCCCAACATTCGCCCCGCTGGTCCAGGTAATGGTCCCGGCAGCAAACCACCCGGCTTCGAACCCGGCCAGCCCCGAGGCCCGGAACGCGCGGTCGCGCAGGCGCTCCGTTACAACGCCGGTCCCCTTGTAGATCGCGTTTTCCAGATCGATCCCGCAACGCGCATCGCCAAGTTCCGCATCGCACCCCGCCTGAAACGTCCGCCCGACGGTCTGGCCGAGGAGGTGTGCCAGGCTGCGGACCTCGGCGACAAAGGCGATCCGCCCGCGCCGGATTTGCCCGACCGCACCGCGGCGCAGGAGCACACGCTGGGAGGTGTCGGCCCAGTTCACCCGCCACAGCTCGACTTGCGCATTGTCCCAGCGCCCGTCGAGAATGTCGCTCTCGGTGATCCGATCCGAGGTCAGAACGCCGGTGGCATCCTGTGCATCCACCGCCAGATCGGACCCTGCGCGGATCTCCGAGGCGGCAAACCCGCTTTCGGGTTCAAAATCCGTGCCGTCAAAACTGAGCGGGCGATCATGATCGGTAAAGCCCAGCGCCACGCCGTCGGCACGGGTGATCCGCCAGCACCAGGCGAGCGTGGTCGTGCCTTCATCGAGATGGGCCTGCAGGTCTGGGGAGAGGGTCTTCATCGAAATAACCTTGATATGTGTCGCAGCAGGAGCCAACTGACTGGAAAGTGGAACTTTTGGAGGTAGCTTTGATGATGACGCAGGATATTCCCGAGGACCCAGACCACGACGGAGGGGTCGCGACGGAGGCCCCGCTGGAGGGTGCTGAAATGACGCTTGATGTGGTCTCGCTTGAGGCGTTTCTGGACGCGTTGAGGCAGGCCTCATCTCCGGAGGGTCGGGTTGTGCCGTTCCCCCGCAAGCCCATCCCCCGGCCCGAGTAACGCTGGTCGTATCCGTGAAGGTTTAAACCTGCAGCCGTGCTTGGCCTGAGCCGTGCCCCTACCGCCGGATCTCGATGAGCGGAATGGAGGTGATAGACCCGAGCCGCTCGACATCGAGGGTGACGTCGAGCGTATCGCTGTCAAACCGTACCGGCACATCGAACTCGTAGCCCGCCGTGATCGCGACGCCCGCGCCGGGGGCGGTGGTGAAGGTGACGCTGCCGGTGGTGGGATCAATGCTCCAGCCCGACATCTGCTCGACCCCGTTCAGGGCGAGGCGCACACTGCCTTCCACAGGTTTGGCGATGGTGCGGGTCCAGCTCTGCGCACCGGAGCTGTAGTGCTTCAGAAGGGCAAAAGTATAAACTTCACCATCCCCGGTGCCAATCAGCTGATCGGTTGGGGCGACCGGCTGCGACGGCAGGTTGGATTTATAATCCGCCCAATCCTTGAAGCGAAACCCATGCAGGCGGCCGTTGCGGGCTTCAAAGAAGGCCACCACTGCCGCCAGATCATCGGCACGGCGGATGCCATAGGCCACATCATAACGGCGGCGCGAATTGGCCCAGCTGGCATTGCGTTCCTCGTCACCTGAAGCCAATTCCACCACCTGCGTGCGCCGTTCCGGCCCGCCGCGCGCCCCGCGGCTGATATTGTCGGGAAAGCGCACCTCGTGAAACGCCATCATATGCCCCTCTGGCCGAGTGACACCGCGCGCGCGATGTCGGCGGCGACCTGTGTTCTGGACTGCCGGAAGCTGTCGGCGTCACGCGCGTTGATCGTTACCGAGATGTTGGGCGCGCTGGCCTCGCGCTGGCCGGATCTCTGGCCGGATCCTGCAACCTCGCGCCGCGACAACACCCGCTCGCCGCGCTGCAGGATGGCGGGCACCTCGTCCGGGCGCAGTCCCGCAAAACCACCCGAGTGCATGCGCGGCGCATTGGCAAAGGCCAGCGCTGGCACCATGCGACCGGGGCCCGGGGCACCGACGACGCCGCCCGCGTGCAGGATATTGGCAAACAAACCGCCCGCACCGCCCAGCGCGCCGGAGAGCGCGTTGGCGATGGGGCCGAGAATGAAGCGCCGCGCCGCCAGCTTGGCGAGATCGGCGATCATCGAGGTGACCAGATCGCCGAAGTCGAGCTTGCCGGTCTTGACGAAATTGCCCACCGCGTTCTCGGCGCTCTGGAAGGCTCCGACCAGCGTGCTCCCGATATCGCCGCCAATGTCGCGGGCCCTGGCGGCATAGTCGGCCAGCGTGGCGGTGACGGCGGCCCAGCCGGTCGCCGCTTGCCTGGCCCCCTCGGTGGCCGCCGTTCCGGCGGCGCGACCAGCCGCCCCGGCATCCCCGGCGGCACGGCCCGTTTCGTCCAGTTCCTCGCCCAGCGCGGCTGCAGCGGCAGCGGCCCCGGCCAGTGCGGCGTCGGCCTCCGCCCCGCTGCCGGTCATGGCATCGCGCAGCGCCTGCAAACTGGCAAGTGGCCGACCGGCGGCATCGGCTAGCATGCCCGCCGCCTCGCGAAACCCGTCGGCGCGGGTGCGGGCATCCTCGGCCATCGCGCCGAGGCCAAGGTCGGGGGGGTCGAGGAAGCTGCGCGACAGCGCGGCAGAGAAGGCATCGGCTGCGGCGGTGCCAGCAGCGGTGGCCGCCCCTTCAAACGGGTTGCCGATCCGGCCCAATCCGACAGGATCGAGCGTGCCGATCCGCACACCGCCCTCGCCGGTGGCCCATTCCGGCAGCAGCGCCAGCGCCGCGTTCAAGCCGTTGATGAAGCGGTTGATGCGGGTGACGACACCGTTCAGCATCGCCTCGACGCCGGAGATCAGCCCGTTTGCGGCCTGGAAGGCGAAGTCGCCGATGGCACCGGGCAGTCCACCCCAGATCGCCACAGCCGCATCAAAAGCCCCCTGAAAGATCGCCGCCGTCCGGTCGCCGAAGCTCACCACGCCCGCGATGGTGCCTTCCAGCGCCGACAGTCCGGACGCCTTCAGCTCCTCCCAGCCCGCCGCCATGTTGGCAAACGCGGCGTCGAGCACCAGCCCCATCCGCGACCAGACTTCCCGGGCCAGATCCCCCAGCAGCCGGAACGCCGCGCCCACGCCGCCCGCGCCCGCGACCAGCCTTGTGAACTGGAACACCAGCTCGCCCGCGCCGACAATCAGCGCACCGATGCCGGTGCGGATCAGGGCACCGCGCAGCACGACCAGTGCTGTGGCCAGCCCGCGCACCGAGAGCGCCGCCGCTGCCAGCCCGGCCACCCAGCGCCCGGCCATGAGGCCTGCAAAGGTCGCAGCAATGGAGGCCAGGCGCCCGATGTTGTCGAAGAGTGCGCTTATGGCGATGCCCAGCGGTCCGCTGCGGCTTGCGACCGCTGCCAGCCCGTTGGCCACCGCCTCCAGCGCCGGGGCGGCCGCCACCGCCAGCTGGTTCGAGACCCCGCGCCAGATCAGCCCCAGCCGCGAGATGGCATCGTTCGTGCGCTCGATCTGGTCTGCGTCAGCTTCCGAGACCACGACCCCGAAGGCAAGCACGTCCTCGGTCGCCTGGCGCAGCGTCGCCGTGTCGATCCGGCTCATGGCGATGGAGCCTTCCTCCCCAAAGAGCTGCCCCGCCACCGCGGCGCGTTCGGCGGCGGGCACGAAGTCCTCAATGGCGGCGTTGATCGCGCCCACGCGTTGATCCAGCGGCAGCGCAGCCAAGTCGGAGGCCGAGAGCCCGAGCCGATCGAGGGCATCAGCGGCCGGACCACTCCCGGCGGCCGCCTGACTGAGGCGCCGCGTCAGATCCTTCGTGGCTTGCTCGATCCCGGACATCGACACGCCTGCCAGCTCGCCCGCGCGCTCCAGCGTCTGGATCGAGGCCACGGTTGTGCCGAGGGATTGCGCGAGCTTGGCCTGCGCATCCACCGTTTGCAGCCCCGAGCGGATCATCGCGGCCCCGGCGGCGGCCAGCGCGGCCGTGACGGCGGCCGCGGCCAGCGTGGCGCGGCGGGCAAAGGCGGCGACGCGCGCATTGGCCAGGTCCATCTCGCGGCTGAGACGGCCAAAGCCCCGCGCGCCTGCGGTGCCCACGCCCTCGAGCTCGGCACGCACCTGGCGGCCGCCTTCCGCCACAAGGCGGACGGATACGCGTTTCTCGGCCATTTTCCTGGGTCCTTGCTTTTGACGGCTTTGCGTCTTACGTTATAGGTATCGATCATGGAGGCGTATGATCATGTCAGAGACCGCGACCCTGTCTTCAAAATTCCAGATCTCGATCCCCAAGGCGATCCGCGCCGCCCAGCACTGGGAGGCCGGGCTGACCTTTGCCTTCATCCCCAAGGGCACCGGCGTTCTTCTGGTGCCGGTCCCGAAGCGGGAGGCGCTGAAAGGTCTTGCGCGCGGGGCATCAGCGAAGGACTACCGTGACCGCGCGGACCGGGTCTGATGGTCCTTGTCGATACGTCGGCGTGGATCGAATGGCTGATCGGATCGCCCACCGGAGAGAAAGTGGCAGAACATTTGCCCGAACAGGCAGATTGGCTGGTGCCGACCATGGTGCAACTGGAACTGGCGAAATGGCTGGCGCGCGAGGTGGGCGAGGACAAGGCTGATCAGGTGATTGCCTTCACGCAGATCTGTCAGGTCGTGGCGCTGGATACCGAGATTGCCCTTGCCGCCGCCGAGACGTGCCGGGACCACAAGCTGGCAACGGCGGATGCCATCATGTTCGCCACCGCCCGGACAAAGGGTGCGACGCTTCTGACTTGCGACACGCATTTTGAGGGCCTGCCGGGAGTTACCTTGATCGAGAAGGTCAAAAGTTGACGCCAGTCCCCGCCGATTCCGCCATCTGCTCGTTCAGCTTGCGCACCATCACCGCCTCGATTTCGGGCAGCAGTTCGGCGGCGATGAGGGGGTCAATGTCCAGCGCACGAGCCATCGCCAGCGCTGCACCCATGTCCCAGCCCAAGACCGCGCCCGGGATCACCCGCAGCTGGCCACCAAGGCGGCCGACCAGGTCCCAGACCTGCCAGCCTTCGAAGCTGTGGGGCCGGTTCAGTTTTGTGGGGCAGTCGGGACAGGGGCCGGGACAGGCCGCGCAGTACCGGTCGCCCCCGCCGAAAGACCAGTCGGCGAGGGCGCGGAGGCGTTTTTTTCCGCGTCCAGAATGAGGCCTCGCGCGACATAGGAGGTCTGGAAGGCTTCAAAGACCGGCCAGATTTCCAGCAGGGCGTCGATGCCTTCGGGGCTGACGGGCAGGATATTGCCCGCGTCATCACCGACCCCCTCCCAATCCAGCACGGCGCGGCGGGCGATGGCTTTGGCCATGGCGAGGGCCAGGTCTTCCTGACTGGCATCCTGGGGCAGGGCCTCGACGGCGGCATCGGCGCGGGCCGAGACCATCAGCGCGGTGGTCAGCGGCGCGACCTGCAGGCGCAGGCCGGGGGCGAGGTCCAGCCATTCGGGGCTGGCGGTCAGGTTCAGGCGGATCATCAATAGGTCTCCAGATCATTGATCAGGGTTGCGGTACACATCCGGCCAAGGGTGCTGTCGCGCGCCGCCTGCCAGTCGAATGTCGCCTGCACACCCTGCGGTCCGGAAATCTCGATCCGGGGGCGGGGCAGATAGACGGCGTGCACAGTGAAGGTGAAGCTCTCGCCCGAGGGGAGCACATAGGCGAAGCTGATCTCGGCGGGATCGCCGTTGATGGCCTGGCTCACCAGCGTGCTGTCGGCAAATCGGACCTCGATGCGCCCTGTGAGTGCTGCGATGCTCGGATCGGCCCCGTCGATCCTGCCGTCATTACGAATGGTCTCGATCCGGTCGAGATTGTTGGCATAGGTGATCTCGGCCGAGACCACGTTGCCCAGCGCCGCGCCATTCCGGCTGATCGCGCCGTTGAAATGGCCGAAGCGCCGGAGCGGCAGATCGGCGAGCGCGCCAGCTGCGGATGCGGTGCCAATCGCCTCGCCCTGCGCCACCAGCCGCGCGGTGGCCGTCAGCAGCCCCGAGCGCTGCACTTGCCAGCTGAGCTGATCCAGCACGCAGCCGGAATACATCGCAAAACGGGGCACCTCCGGCATGGCGGTCTCGATGGACATGCTGGGCAGTGTCCATGATCCGGACTGGAACTCGTGGGTCCATGGGCCAATGCCAGAGGTGACCGGTTCGCCGAACGCCGCCTTCAGCCAGAACCCGAAGCCTGCGGCATCGATCGGCACCACGACATCGCCATCCGCCGTCACCGCATCCTTGATCGGGGCGAGCGGATCGCGGCCATAGCCCAGCAGTTCGCTGTTCAGCAGCGGCTGTTCTGAACCCAGCGAGGTGCTGGCGAAGGGCATCCTGGTGAAGCCGCCGACCGGCGGGGTGCCGTAAACTGTCTCAAAGCCGAGCGCCATCTGCGCCCGCGCGCCTTGCGCACGTGCCATGGGGGTCTCCTGTTGTTGGGGGTGTCAGGCCAAGGGGCCGGTGGTGGAATAGTGCAAGATGACGGTGATCACCGCCGCCTTCAGCGCCGCTGCACCCTCGACGGGCAGGTCGACCGAGGCCGGAGCCTCGGGTTCGACCCAGTCGCAGAGGCCGCCAAGTGTGCGGTCGGCCTCCAGCGCAGTGCCAATCGCGGCGATCAGGGTGTCAAAGGAGCTGGCCCGGCCGGTGCCCGCCTGGACGACCACCTCCAGCTCGGCGCGGTGCTGATAGTGATAGCGCAAGGGTGACAGCGTCACCTCCGGCTCGCCCGGCTGGCCATCACGCAGGATGACCAAGCCCGCTGCCGGGATCCGCTCGGGAAGCACCTCATCGCGCAGGACAAGGGCGGCAAGGGACTGCAGCCGCGCGTGCAGCGCGGCGAGGACGGTTTCGCGGCTGATGGGCATGTGTTATTCCAAGACAGATTGATTAATTGAAGGTTGCTTGGAGCCCAATGACCGCAAAGGGCCTAAAATAACATATGCAGCAGCCCACACCGATGGCTGTTTCAGATCGTACTAGGGCCATTCGAATTCTCTCCCGGCTCAGATTGATTACTGTCAAAGACGAGCAGGCACATTCGGCATAGCAGCGGGAGACTCTCGGAAATGGAGAAGTGGACATGCTTTCACGCCGAACCCTTATCGTGTCAGGATTGTCCGTGGCTGCGCTTGGAACCCTAGGATACGGTTTTTGGCCGCGTCTGAATGGATATCATGAAGAGCTGGAGCGGCAGCGACGGTTGCTTTCCGATGATCCAACGCTTCAGGAACTGGTGAGGATGGCGACGCTTGCGGCCAACGGACATAACACGCAACCTTGGAAATTTCATCTGGACCAGGCAGGAGTCAAAATCCTTCCAGACCTGTCGCGTCGGACGGAAGTCGTCGATCCCGATGATCATCACCTCTTTGTCAGCCTGGGATGCGCTGCTGAAAATCTGCTCATCGCGGCACGCGCACATGGTCGACCAGCCGAAGCAGCCGTCGTAAGCGGGTCAGAGCCAGCCATCGACATCGTGTTCGGCAAAGCACAGCCCCTTGATGACACCCTCTACCAAGCGATACCGCTCCGGCAGTCGACCCGATCTGTCTATGACGGGCAACCCATTTCGGCGTACGACGTCAACCTGCTGAATGCAGCGGCGCAGCAGGACGGCGTGTCCGTCCTGATTTTCACTGAACCGGCAGAACTCGAAGCGATTTCGGAGTTTGTCGTCGAGGGAAACAGCGCTCAGATGGATGATCACGCCTTTGTATCGGAATTGCGCGGCTGGCTGAGATTTAGTCCCGACAAAGCCATTGCGACGGGAGATGGTCTATTTGGTCTCTGTTCCGGAAATCCGGTTGTGCCGGAGTGGATCGGCGATCGTTTGTTTGGTGCGTTTTTCACCAAAGACGCCGAAAATACAAAATACCGGGATCATATTCGCTCATCAGCCGGAGTTGCCGTATTCATCGCGGATCAGGCTGATCCGTTCCATTGGATTAAGGTGGGCAAAAGCTTTGAGCGCTTTGCACTTCAGGCGACAGCGCTTGGAATTCGGAATGCGCATATTAATCAACCCATTGAAGTGCCTTCGGTGCGTCCCGAATTTGCACGTTGGCTCGGAATGCCGGGTGTTCGGCCCGACCTCGTCGTTCGGTTCGGTCGTGCGCCTGCATTGCCCATGTCGTTGCGACGACCGGTTGAAGACGTGATCGTGTGAAGCACGGTAGGAGTCGAGCGGGCATTTTTTCCTGCATGGCTCAATGCGGACGTTTGCACAAGGATGTCGAATTTCAGCAAAGTTCGCATAGCAGAGGTCAGCCCAGTTGTCCCTCGACCCACTTCGCCACAATCCGCCCTGGCACGCCGTCCACCGCCCGCTCCGCATCCCGCGCGAGATCCAGCCGCTTGCGCAGTTTGACCTGTGGGACCAGCAGGAAGATCGGCACTGTGGTCAGCCCGCGCCCCGTCTTCGAGCGCGACGCCACCGCGCGACCCTTGGTGTTCAGCCGTCCCTCTGCCACCAGCAAGCTCGGCCCGCGACGACGGAAAACAAACCGCAGCCGCAACCCTGTGCGGCGCTCCCATTCACCGGGCGTAATACGGCCGCCTTTGGTGCTTTTCCCTGCGGCAGGGGTGGGGATCGCCAACCAGAACCCGTCTTTCGACCGGATCAGCGGCCCCGTGTCATGCGCGCCGACGATCACCGGTGCGTTCGACCAGACTAGCGCCGCCGCGTTCAGGCTGTCTCCGGACTTCGGGAAGCTGGCGAGGCGGATAGAGTTGCCGAGCCGCGTGCCCAGCCCTGCGCCGGTGATCTGGCCCCGCCAGGCGGTCTTGAGGCTGGTTCCAGCCTCTCGGATCGCGGCGGAGACCGCGCGCTCGCCTGCCGCGACCTCGGCGGCCATCATCGCAACGATGTCGGGGGAGAGGTCGAGTTTCAGTTTCACTGCAGGTCACGCCGGGCTCAGATTGACTGTCCAGACCAGCCGTTCGCGTTCGCGTACCGGCTCGCCCTGAATGTTGAAACCTTCGCCGTCGATCTCGATCCGGTCGCCCGGGCGCGGCGCTGGCACCTCGGCCACGCGCAGATCGACACGCATGGTTTCCGACCAGATACGCGCATCGCCGAAGCCCGTGACATCATCCGCGCGGCGCAGGACCACGCGGATGAGTTGGCGCGCGCCACCGTCCGCGACGAAGATTGCGCCTCGGGCGATGTTCGGATCGGCGAAGAGGTTGTCGATGGCGGCTGCAAATATGCTGGTCACGGCTATACTGCTTTCATGAATCACAAATCCATTTCCGCTGGCACGATCCGAAACCGGGCACTCACGGCTCTTCAAGACGCCTTTTCCTGCCAACGCCCCTCAGTGGTGCTCGACGACAAGGGCTACGCTGCTGATTTCCGCGACATCCTTCTGCCAATGGTGTCACCGGAGGATTTCGAGGCTGACCTCGGTGCAGGGAGCGGCAACGAGTTGAAGACCAAGTTTCGCGCCCTGCATTCGTCATCGGCGCTTGCCGTAAACGCCTTTGCACCTTTTCGACGGCGCATTGGCGAACTTGCCCTGGCGGACCACAGTCGGTTCGAGACACTTGCCTTCGAGCAGAAGTGTCCGACAGGCCTTCGGCGCGGTACGCCACCGAACCTCGATGTGCTGCTCTCCGGAGAGAGCGGCGTCGTCGGGATCGAGTCGAAACTGACGGAGTATCTCACATCGCACCGCGCCAGGTTTTCGCCGGCATACGCGGAACAAATTCAGGGCAGACGGCGCGAACAGGGCTATTTTCGAGAGATGCTTCGACTCACGGACGCACCTGAAAGCTATCGCTGGCTGGATGCTGCGCAGTTGATCAAGCATGCTTTCGGTATTGCTGGAACCTTCGGCGAACGTCCGGCGACCCTGCTGTATCTGTTCTGGGAGCCTGCCAACCCGTCAGCGAGCCCCATTTTCGCTGATCACAGACGAGAGGTCGCGGCTTTCGCGGAGCGGGTCGCTGGGGCGACGCCGGTGTTCAGGGCGATGAGCTATCCGGAACTGTGGTCGTCTTTGAAGGTTGCCGGGCAACAAGACTGTTTGGCCCGGCATATCGAAGACCTGCGTGCCCGGTATGAAGTCACTCTCTGACCCGCAACACTCAATCCGATCGTGGACCAGTGCCAAACCCGACGGCATGCGCTAGACCTCAGTTCGAGCTGTGCAGGCGGATCGCCAGCCGCGGACGCTTGTTGACTGGCAGGATCGAGGCCTCGGTCATCAGGTCGATCCAGCGGCCCTTGGCGTCGATCATCTGGCGCGCATAGAGCGGCAGGCCGATGGTGTTGGCGGTTTCCAGCAGGTTCGCGGGCCCGCCATAGGTGGTGAAGGTATCAAACGTGCCCATCGGAAACGCGATGCCCTCGCCCGTCGGGATCAGCCGCTCCGAGGTGCCGTTCGACAGGGTGACTGAGCCGTTGTATTCCTCAAAGAGGATTCCCGCGAAGGGGAAGGCGCGGCGCATATCCTCGCGCAGCGGCTGGCCACCGGTGGCCGAGAAGAACTTGTAGGCGTCCTCGGTCTTTGGATGGCTGATCAGCTTGTCGAAGAACTCCGAGCTGACCAGCGCGTGGGCGGTGGTCATGGTCTCGCCCAGCAGGTTGTCCTCGATCGCGCGCAAGGTCGTGCGGACTTTGCCCTGCACATTGGTGCCGGCCGTGCCGAAGACATAGTCGACCGAGATCATCTCCAGCCCGAATTCAGCGAAGTAATTGTAAAGCGTGGTGCCCGCGCCATCCTTCACGATGCCGCGCAGCGCGTTCATCTCCATGTACTCGCGGGTCTGGGCATGCTTGCGGCGCATCAGCGTCAGCTTGCGGTTCATCACCTCGACCAGCGGGTCGGTGGCGTCGGACAGGCCCAGCGCGGGCATCCCCTGAATATCGGCGGGCAGGATCACATCGTCATGCGGGATCCATGGCAGGGCGAAGGAGCGCATCGAGCGGGCCTCGCGGTTGCCAACGGTGGCAGGCGCGCCCAGCGGGACCGAGGGCAAGAGGCTGAGCACCCCTTCGCGCTGTTCGATCACGATGGAGCGCTGGCTGACGCCTTCGAAGCGAAACAGGCCGATCTGGCCCAGCCGGGTGTAGAGGTTGGGCAGGATGTTGATGGCCTGCGTCATGTCAGCGAGCGAATAGCCGCCCGCGTCAAACGGGTTGCGGGTGATGGTCATGGGGTACTCCGGGGGAAAGAGGGGTGGGCAGGAAAGAAGAACGCGCGACCAGATCAGGCCGTATCGCGCGCGATGATGCCGAGGGCCGCCAGCTGGCCCAGCTTGGTGGTGATCTTGGGCGCATCATCGACGGTGGCGTCATAGGCGAGGCTCGCGCGCGACACGATCGAGGGGCCGCGTACGACGACAATGCCGACGGCATCAGCCAGCGTGGCATCGACGGCATAAAGCAGGACGGCCGCAGCCGTCTGGGCTCCGTCCGAACCGCCCGAGGTGGCGAGCTTGTATTTGCCACTTACGGTGATTTTGCCCAGCACAGCGCCGACCGGATAGGCGGTGCCTGCCAGTAATGTGACGGTCTCGCGGGTGAAGTTCGGGTTGACCTCGTATTTGAGGACATCGCCCGTTGTGGCGGGTTGATGAAGAACGGTCATGGCGGGGTTCCTGTGTCAGGGGTCAAATGAAATCCCCCGCCGATGCGGCGGGGGAGAGAGGGCAGGCCAGTTGGCTGGTCGGGGGATCAACCGCGCGGTGAAGCGGCTGCGCGTTTCGCGGCTGCGACGATCGGGCTTTCCTTTGCCAGCGGCAGGACCAACGACGGCGGTGCGGCGACGATATCTCGGGCATCAGCAGCGGCGCTGGCGCGCTCCAGCACCAGCCTGCGCAACGCCTCGGGTGCGGTGCCGTCGCGCAGCGCTTTGGCCGCGTCGATTGTGATCCCAAGGCGGCCTGCCTGCGCCGCGATCTCTGCGATCTCCGCCGCCGCCTCGCGAAGCTGCGCCGAGAGCTCGGCGAGGTTGCTGGTCTGCGTGGCGGTCTGCTCTGGGGCAGGTGCCGCAGAAGAGGAAGCGTGAGGTGCAGCGGGGGCCGGGACCCGAGTAGTGGGCAGGTCATCGGCAGCATCGGTTTCACCATCGTCAATATCGGTCACTCCGATCTCGGTGTCTTGCGGGCTGTCGACGGGGTCGTTCTGGGTGGCCATGATTGCCTCCTGTCTGGGTTGGGTTGACTTGCGGGACTGAGTTGCCGCCACGCGCTGGCTGCGCGTGGGCGAAAGGATCGGAGTGCGCGCCAGCATCTGCCGGAAGGCGGCAAAGCCCCGGGCCAGATCGGTGACTTCATCGGCAAGGCCAGCGGCCACGGCATCGACCCCGCGATAGGTCGCGGCCTCGGTCGCCAGAGCTGCCTCCTGGCTAAGCCGCCCAGCGCGCCCGGCGGCCACGGTTTCGGCGAAGAGGAACCGCAACACATCGATCTCGCGCTGGATGTCGTCTTGCACGGCCTCGGGCAGGGGCTGGTAGGGATTGCCATCAACTTTGTGCTGACCTGAATGCACCAGCGTGACGCGCACCCCGTCCTGATCCAACTGGCCGCTCATGTCGGCATGCAGTACCACCACGCCGATGCTGCCCAGCGCGCCGGTGCGCGGCAAGACGATGCGGTCGGCCTGAGAGGCCAGCGCATAGCCCGCCGAGAAGGCGTGTTCGGCCACAAAAGCCCAGACCGGCTTGCTGCCCCGGATGGCACGAATGCGATCTGCGAGGTCAAAGACGCCAGCGACCTCGCCCCCGAAACTGTCAATTTCCAATGCAAGGCCGCGAATGGCCGGATCATTGGCTGCCGCTTCGATCTGCGCGGCGATCCCCTCGTAGCTGGTCTGGCCCGAGGACTGCCCGATCCAGCCACCGCGATGGATCAGCACGCCAGAAATCTCGATCACGGCAATCCCGTCCACCACCGGATAGGGCGCATCGCCATGATGGCGTAGGCTTTCGGTCAAACCTCCGGCCAGAATGCTGGCGCGCGCGGGCAGGGCGATGGTGCCATCTGCGGTTTCGCTGCCGTCCACCATCTCGACCCGCCGCCCCAGAATGCGCGGCCCGAGGCCAGAGAGAAATGCCATGGCCTTGGACGGTTCGACCAGCAGCGGCGTGTTGAAAGCTCGCGCGGCAATGCGGGCATGGAGCATCAGGGCTGGTCCTCGTCTGGGCGCGGGCGGTCCTCCGCGTCATCGCTTTCGTCTGTTTGGTCAGTGTCATCGCCTTTGCCCCCGTCCTCTTGCTGCGGGCCCGGCAAAGCCTGCACCCCTTGTGCGGGCGATCCGGGGCGACGGAAGTCGAGGCCGAGCAACCGCTCGCGCGTCCGTTCCGCGGCAATCTCGCGGTCGACCTGTTCGGCGTCGTAGCCCCGCTCGGCAATGGCCTGCGTGCGGGATTTCAGCCCGGCCTCGATCTGAGCGATTTCGGCATTGGCGTCCTTCAGCGGATCGACCCAGTCCCATTTCGTGGGGAGCCAATCGGCGGTGAGCAGCCGGGATCGGTTGGCCTCGTAGCCGGGCAGGGTAAGGGCACCTGACAGCACCGCCGCATCCATCCAGCGCGCATAGACGGGTCGGCAGAGTTGAAACACCATGACCGAATGCTGCCAAGCCGAGACGCGGCGGCGGAATTCGATCAGGGCGAGGCGCGAGTTGGAGAAGTTGCCCTTCACCATGTCATTGGCGATGTAGGGGTAGGGGATGCCCAGCGCGGCAGATATCTGCAGCAGCGTCCGGTACTGGAACGGCTCATAGGTCGCGCCGCTGTCGGCAGGTTGGCCCACGGTGACATCCTCACCGGGGTCCAGCCGCACGATCTGGCCGGGGCTTATTTCGACACCGGCTGGTCCGTCCTCGTCTTCGGCCGGGGCGAGGGGGTTCTCCGGCGCGGGCGAGGTCACGAACATCGCATACATCGCCGCGACCTTTTTGCGGTCCAGTTCGGCATCGTCGTATTGATCGAGCAGAAACAGCTTCACGATGGCGGGCGCCAGTTTCGACACGCCGCGCAGCTGGCCGCCCTCAACTGGGTCGATGACCTGGATCACCTCGCTGGCAGGCACCCGCACCACCTCACCTGCCAGCCCCGGATCGGTACTGTCGCCCGGATGGCGGCGCAAGAAGTGATAGGCGACGCGCCGCCCGATGCGGTCGAACTCTATGCCCTGGCGGATCGCGTTGCCATTGGCCGCTGTCCCGGTCTGCTCGAGCGGCAACATCTCCGCCGGCAGCATCTGCAGCTGCAGCGGTACCGTCAGGCCATCACCCGCGCGGCGCATGCGGATCCGGAAGAAGACCTCGCCCGCCATGAACACCTCACGTGCGGCGCGGCGCTGCAGCCCGTAGAAATCGGTCAGCCCCTCGGCATCGGCCTCGTCGGTCCAGGCGAGCCAGAGGCGCTGCAGCTCTTCCTTGCGGGCTGCATCGGCGATTTTTGATATCGGCTTGATCCCGTCGCCCACAGTGTTGGCGGCCCAGCTTTCCACTGCGTTCACGGCATACCCGTTATTGCGCACCAGCCAACGGGCACGGGCGGTGATGTCGGGGCCCGAGGCTGCAATCAGCGCGTTGACATGGGCGCGCGTCGCGCGGAACCCGCGCAGGCGGCGATGGTGCTGACCGGCATCGAACCCACCGATGAACGCGCCAAGGCGCTGCCGCCAGTTCATCACAGATCCTTCACAGCATATGGGCGCAGCACACGCCCGGTGCCACGCTCGGCTTTGGCGATCCGGCGTTCGATGTCGGAAATGGCCGCGGCAAGTTCTGCGTCCGAGCCATAATTCACGGTCTTGCCGTCATAGCTGACCGACCGCGTGCCGCTGTAGCGTGCGGCCAGCAGCGCGCCGTGGCGGGATTTCAGATCGTCGAGGGTCATCGGGGTTTGCTCATTCCATGTATCGGGGCGTGCTGATCTTCCAGCCACGCCGTCGGGGGGCGGTGATACGCCCGGCCTGTGGTTCCGTCGGTCTGTCAGTGTCCGGTTTCGCAGCCGATGAGGCCGTTTCAACGCCGGCCTGTTTCTCCAGTTGTCGCCACATCCGTTCGTCAAAGCGGTCAGCCCCGAGGATCCACGCTGCGGCCCGGGCATAGACCCTTGCGTCGAGAGCCTCGTTGCGCTCGCGCATCTTCTGCCATTCCTGCCGGGCATAGCCGCGCTTGTCGCGGATGGTGACCAGCTGCTCGGCCACCAGCTGCTTGAGCCATTCGCTATCGGCCCAGTCGGGCAGGTGGATCGTGCCAGCAGGACTGGGTGCCTCCGGCTCAGACGGCCGCTCGATCCGCATGTACCGATAGGTCTCCGCCTTGAAGGTGGCCGTGGCCACCGTCCAAAGCCGCGCGCCGCGCTTGAGCTTGCGGCCATTCACCGTGGCATCGACGTAGGTCGGACCCGACACGGGTGTTGCCCGGTTGAACCCCTCCATTCCCTTCACGGGCGCCACCTGCGCGATGCCCTGCTTGCGGGCCCATGCATAGACGGCTGCGGACTCGTATCCGGTATCGATGGCGAGCTTCGCCAGTGTCATGACCGCGCCGTGTTCATGCACCCATGTATGCCCCAGGAGCGCGGTCAGCTTGTCCCAACAGGCCGGATCATCCGGCCCGCCCGGAATGACGATGTGATCGACGAGCCAGCTGGTCATACCCCGGCCCCAGGCCCAGATATCGACCTCGATGCGGTCCTTCTGCACATCGGCCCCTGCTGTCAGGAACAACCCGCCTGCGGGGATCTGCGCTGGGAAAGCAAAGCGCCGATCCGCGAGGCGCTGCCATTCCGGCGCTTCGCCGCTCTCGATCCACGTCTCGCCCAGAAGCGTGTTGCGCGCGGCGCGCAGCATTTCGTCCGAGCCCTGCGCCGCCAGCCAGTCCCGCGCAATCTGCTCCCAGCTTTTCCAGCCGATTGGCGAATAGAGCGCCGAGAGGTGGAAGCCGATGGCATTCGGGTTCGCCGACACTGCCGTCGCCCGCCATTCGCCGCGCGCCAGCATTTCTGTCTTGTGGTGCTCGGCGATGGGCTTCTCGCAGCCTTCGCAGTGATACATGGCCGTCTCGGGCTTACCCTTGCCCCAGCGCAGCCTCTCGAACTGCAGCCACTGCAAATGGCCACAATGCGGGCAGGGCACGAAATAGCGGCGCTGGTCCGATGCCTCGAACTCGCGCTCGATGCGCGACAGCCCGCGCACTGTAGGTGTCGAGACCATGAACACCTTCCGCCGATGCGCGAAGGTGGTGGTCCTTGCCTCGGCCAGCGTGACCGGGTCGCCCTCCTCGTCGGCCGAGGCCGGATAGGCATCGACCTCATCCAGAAACACATAGCGCGCGGGCATTGAACGCAGGCCAGTGGCCGAGTTCGCGCCGGTCAGCACCAGAATGCCGCCGGGGAATTCCTTCGACAGCATCGAATTGCCTGCATCGCGTGAGCGTGCGGGGCTCACGCGCTCCTTCAGCGCTGGGCTGTCTTCGATCAGCGGATCAATCCGGCCGCGCGAAGTGCGCTTGGCCATCTCGACCGTGGGCAGTACCGCCAGCATCGGGCCCGGCGCGTGGTGAATGACAAAGCCGATCCAGTTGTTGCCTGCCTCTGTCGCGCCGACTTGTGCGGCTTTCATGAAGCTGATCCGTTGCGCCGGGTGGCTGGGCGAGAGTGCATCCATGATGGCGCGCAGATAGGGCGTGCGCGCCGTGCGATAGCGCCCGGGTTCAGCCGCCGCACGTGAGGATAGCCAGCGATGCGCATCGGCCCATTCCGACACGGTGAGGTCAGCATCGGGCCGCATCCCCCGGCGCCAGGCGCGCAGGACATCTTCGGCCCCGTCAAACCCGAGATCCAGACCCTCGGTCAGGTCGTGGTCGTTTCCACCTTCCTTGTCATCCAAGCGAGACCCGGAGGTCGGCAAGGGCATCGAGCTGCTCTCGGACATGGGTTTCCAGCACCCTTTGCAGGATCGCAGTCTCGATTGTCACGGGCACCCCCGATGCCTTCTCCATCTCTGCGGATAATTGCGCTGCCATCAGCGCCGCCACGCGGGTGGGCCAGGTGATCCATGTGTCGCGTTCTTGCCGCGCAAGGCGAAACACCAGCGTTTCGGCCCGCGCGCGGTCGATCAGTACGCCTTTCTTGCGCTGGATCGACAGCAGGCGTTCCTGCGCCTGGTAGACGGTCAGCGCCGTGCGGGCCTTGAGGTAGGACGTGCTGTCGCCGGGCCCGGAAACGCCACTGTTGCCAATCCCAGGACCATCAGCACCCGCGCCAAACCCGCCGCGTGACCGCAGCTGTTGATCGGGATCTGTCATCACCCCGCGCCGCGCATCCGAGGCGGCTGCGTTGATTGATCCATCGCCAAACAGCACCAGCCGACCATTCTTACGGGCCTTCTGCACCGCCCCGCGCGACAGGCCGGACTGGGTCGCATAGGCGCGCTCAGATAGACCTTCCATGGCGCTATGATTGTCCTCAACATATTGTAAATAAACAGGAAAGCCGATCTATTTGAGTTGATTACACTCCCCGATAGAGCGATTCATTGTCTCACAAAGCGGGTGCATCGCAACCCGGATACACGGATCGGAGACAGCCATGCGCGCACAAGAGAAGATGGGGCACAGCTCGATGAGCGAGGGGTGGCGGGATCACACCAGCCCCGCGCAGGAGCGGATGAACTGGGTGATGGACGAGGTCATGTCCGGGCGGATGAGCCAGGCGGACGGGATGGTCGAGATGGCCAAGGCGCAAGAGATGATGCGCGAGGAAGCCCGCGCGCGCACCACCCACCCTGAGCACCGCTGGGAAGACTGATCATGGCCAAGCGCAAACCCGCCGACCCCAACGCCGCCCGCGATGCACAGCTGATGGAGATCGCCGAACGCCACCTCTTTCTGGAAACGCTCGAAACCCGGAACTGGGACCGCCTCGATTTCCACGACGTCGCGGTTTGGGCGATCCGCTCCGCGCTGGAGGCCGCTTTCGAGGCGGGACGCCGCGCCGCTGAAACCACCGCACCCCAATCCTGAAAGGACACGCACATGAACATCGCCACCACTTCTGACACGACCCGCATTTTCATCGACCGCGCCCGCTTTGTTCAGGCCATGAGCACCGCCGCGCTGCAGCGCCACCTCAATGACAAGAGCCTGAACGCAGAGGTCTTCGAGATGGCCGGCCGGATCGGGATCGACTGCCTGACCATCGAGTTAGCCGATGTCGTGCCGGTCCTGCAGCAGCACGGGCTGATCTGAAACGTCGCCAAACGGAGACCAACATGAGCACGCGCGCGCAAATCGCCATCCAGATCGGGCCCGAGGAATGGGCACACACATATGTCCACTACGACGGCCGCCCCTCCCACATGCTCCCCGCGCTGGCACCGTGGACGCCCGAGGACATCCTCGCCGCCAGCGAAATTCGGCAGGTCCGCGCCGACGGGATCGAAGCGTTTGAGAGGCCCCGCGACCCGGTGATCATGCCACGCCCGACCTGTCAGTTCTGCCACCTTTACGTCTGGCAAGACGACGCTTGGGTCGAACTCGACCCCGAAACCCACGCCCCCGAAGGAGCAACCCCATGACCCCAAATTGCCTGCCTGAGGGCGAAACCCTCGCCGATCTGGCCCGCCGCGAATGCGCCATCGGGTTTGATCTGCGCTTCTGCCGCAGCGTCGCCGTGTCCGAACACGACCGCGAAACCGAGACCTGCGATCCGACCGACGCCGAGTTCGCGACGCTCTCAGCCCTGACAGATCTGGGCGAGGCCATCGCGATCCACGATGCCAACCTGACCAGCGCCGGGGCTGACGAGGTCGCTACCATCGCCCGCGCGCTGTTCGTCGCCATCGTCAACGCCCGCCGTGACCCGCCCGACGCCGCCCAGCGTCATGAGGCGGAACAGGCGGCGCTGACCGATCCGGATCGCATCGCCTGAGCCAAGGCTTCTCGATCATAAAGCCATGATATTGCTCTGAATTGCCTACGATAATCGGCGGGCTGGAGCGATGGTTGTCACAGGAAAACGATGCAACTCACCCCAAAGGACCACCGTCATGACGCACCCCATCCTGCCCAGCCGCAACCCCGACCACGGCTTCTTCGGCACCCTGACCACTTGCCCGCAGCGGGACCGCCGCAGTGTCGAGGTCTGGGTGCTGGCCTCAACCCTGATCGCCACCGCCATCTGCGCCAACAGCGAGGACGAGATGATTGGCATTCGCGACTTTCTCGACAGCCGCATGGGCCGCCATTTCGCTGACGATGTGGTCGGCAACATGACCGGCTGCAACATCGACTGCGAAACCGCCATCAGATCGTCCATCCGCACGTGGCAGGACTGGCGTATCTCGCGCCAGCTTGAGCGCGACGAGGGGATCCCCGCAGGGCTGCCCTACCTGACTGGCTGGGTTCAGCATTTCGCAGTCGCGGCCGCGATGGCCGAGAGCGACTGATCATCCCCGACACCCCATTCCATGACAGGAGGCCAAGATGCCCAAACTCACCGACACCCAAACCATCGTCCTCAGCCGCGCGGCAACGCGCCCCGGCAACCTCGCTATGCCACTGCCCGAGGGCCTGCATGGCGCCGCCGCCCAGAAGGCGGTGACCGCGATGATCACGCGCGGCTGGCTTGAAGAGGTCGAGGCCAACCTGCGCCGAGGCGAGCCCATGTGGCGCGAAACCGGCGACGGCCACGGCACCACGCTGATCGCGACTGAGGCCGGGCTGCAAGCCATCGGGATCGAGCCGGTGGTGGCCAGCGCCGTCGCCAGCGCGCGCAAGGCAAAGCTGGAGCTGGTCACTGGGCCCAAGGATGCGTCCGAAGCTTCCCCGAACCCTTCCACGCCGAAGCCGGTTGCCATCCGCACCGGCACCAAACAGGCGGAGATCATCGCACTCATTCAGCGACCCGAGGGTGCATCCATCGCCGAGATCGTCGAAGCGACGGGATGGTTGGCGCATTCGGCGAGAGGCCTGATTTCGGGCGGCCTCAAGAAGAAGCTGAACCTGCCGGTTACCTCGGAGAAGGTCGCGGGCAGAGGCACCGTGTACAAACTCGAGGCCGCCTGATGCCCTGCTTCGCGGTCCTGCTCACCCGCGATGTGACGGAAAGCACAAGCGTCACGGTTCAGGCGTCGAATGCGGAGGCGGCGGTATCCGCAGCCTTCGCGGCCTTGTCCGCCAACAGCGATGCGATCTGAACCCTTGAAGAAGGGTCATGGAACATCGCCGATCCCTATATCACGGCACTCAATCTTCTGGACGGTTGAGACGGGTCCGATCACAGCTTCCCTGTCAGGCCGCCGTCGCAAACCCCTCTGGTCGAAACCTGACCATTGCTTCGGGGCCGCGCGGCTCAACATCGAACAAAGCTGGGCGCGCGGTCAGATAGCTTCGCCAGTTCTTTTCCGGCAGTGTACTGATCTTGATCCCATGCACCACATGCATTTTCGGGGCGAGCTCGACGATGCGCATGCCGGCCCCCTTCTTGCTGTGTTCGGCAATCATCGCTCGGATTTTCAAGTCCATATCCGCGACGCCTGTCGGCGCCTTGGGCACCAGTTTCACTGTCGGTTTCGTGCCCAGTTCCACAAAGCTGGAGCAACTTGCCCTGAACATATGTGGTGCTTTCGCTTCTCCGACGCCTATGACCTTTGCACCAAGTTCGCGCAGGCGGACTGCGAGATGAGTGAAATCACCGTCAGAGGTGGCAATGATGAATTTCGTGGTCGTCTTGGCGTGAACAAGGTCCATTGCATCAATGGCCAGCAGGATATCCGATGCGTTCTTGCCTGACCCGGCATGGACCAGCCGATACCCGATGGCACCGTGCCAGTCGGATGCCCGCTGAGCGTCCAGATAGGCCCGCACCACAACGGGATCGCCGTGCTTCATGGCGATCCCAAGGATGGATGCGGCGTTCTTGCCGCTGATATTGTCGCCATCCACAAGCACTGCCACTGGCTGGGTCATATCGCTCACCGTCTACTGGATTTCCATTCCTGGTATCGCAGGAATGCGCCAAAAATTCGGCGCTTCTCTCAGCTGCATTTTTTATCAGGAACTGGCATCACAAGTGCGTCCAGCGCTCGAACAGCCTGCGCAGCGCGTAGCTGCGCAGGAGCGATATGCCGATGAAGACCCCGCCCAGCGCTAGGTTCTCGCCAAGGCTCGGGTGCAGGCCGAACCATGGAAACACCAAGATCTGCGTGGCGACAGCGAGCACATAGCCCACCGCCACGTTGGTGACGGCTTCGATCAGCGACATGCCGCGCGATTGGGTCACATCACCGGTCCTGTGATCTGAAATTCCTCACGGATGATCTTGGCAGTCTCGGTCGCCTGCAGGTCATTGCTAACGCGGGCTGCAATGCGACCGATATTCACGATGATGCAAGCGCTCTCGTCTGGCGTAACAAGGAGTTCCTCGTATTCGGTGTGCCGCAGGAACTCGCACGGGGTCTCAATGTTGAGATGGTCGTCACTTGGACGGATAAGCCAAAGCACTCCTGCGCAATCGTCCGGGGCGTCTATGCTAGCCCGCAGAAACGGTGACAGGTGGTTTTGCACCAGCCCAAATGCGATCGACGGACCAAAGCCGAGTTTGCGCAAGTCCTGTGCGGCAGCAACCGACACTACGTCTCTCCAGCTGTACCAGCGCGCCTTTCCGGGCTTGGGTGTGTTTTCAGGCTGAAAGTCGTTGCGGGATATGGCCTGGTTCAGGTCCGCGCGCGTGATCGGAATGATCCGAATGAGGTCAGCGTTTCGCCAGATTGGGGTGTTGATGATCATTGCTGTTTTGTCTCCTTGCCAATGGTGGTTTCGTTGCGATTTTCCAACTGTGCCTTTCGCCCCGTCGCCAGTTCCCATCGCCGCACGGCGACGTCGCAATAGACGGGATCCAGTTCCATCGCGAAGCAGCGCCGCTCAGCGCGTTCGGCGGCGACGATCTGGGTGCCGGAGCCGCAGAACGGCTCGTAGATCAGGTCGCCCGGATCCGAGAATGCGGTCAGCACGGCCTCGACCAGCGCCACGGGGAACACCGCCGGATGCGATCCGGCCGCACCCAGCCCGCCCTTGTGGCGCATGATGCGGAAGACAGAGTCCGGGATGCGGTGGCTCTGGATCGCGTTGCCTGTGCCGGTTTTGGCATGCACGGTGCCGTCGGCCCCGCGCAGCCCGCCGCCGCCCAAAGTTTCGCCCGCGTGCTTTGACTGGACCGTCTTGTGCGGTTTGCGGGGCGCGCGGTTGAAGTGGAAAATGAACTCGTGCGACGGGGCCAGGCGGCCGTTCCAGTCGCCCGGCAAGCCCGGGCCCTGATCCCACACATACCAGCCAAAGCGTCGCCAGCCAGATTTGCGCATCCATTCGACCCATCCTTCCCAATAGGGTTGCCATTCGCTGTCCCGGTGCACGAGGCCGAGGTTGACCAGCAGCTGTGCGTCGGTGGTGACCGGCGCTGCAGTGAACACGCCCTGCATCAGCGCATCCCAATCGCCGAGTTTTTCCCTGGCCGCGCCATAGTCGCGCTGCTGGGCATAGGGTGGCGAGGTGAACATCAGCGCGGCTTCTGCACCCTGCATCAACCTGGCGACAGCGGCCGGATCGGTCGCGTCGCCGCAGCATAGCCGGTGCTTGCCCAGCGCCCAGATGTCGCCCGCCTTAGTGATGGGTTCGGCAGGCGGGGCGGGGATGGCATCAGCCGCATCGTCAGAAATCGATGGGCGCTCTTCGTCGCCCGCGTGCAGCAGCGCGTCCAGCTCATCCTCGGGGATCCCGATCAGCCCGAGGTCGAAATCCTCGGCCAACAGCCCGCGCAGCTCCTCGAGGAGCAGGGCCTCGTCCCAGCCGCCCAGCTCGGTGAGCTTGTTGTCGGCGATGCGATAGGCCCGGCGTTGCGCCTCGGTCAGATGGTCCAGCACGATGACCGGGGCCTCGGACAGCCCCAGCTGGGCCGCCGCCAGGATGCGGCCATGGCCTGCGATCAACTCACCATCGGCGGCGACGAGGCAGGGGACGGTCCAGCCAAACTCGGCCATGCTGGCAGCGATCTTCACAACCTGATCGGCGTCATGGGTCTTGGCGTTGCGGGCATAGGGCTTCAGCCGGGCCAGCGGCCAATGTTCGATCCGGCCCGGCAGGAGGGGCGCGTTCATGCGGCCAGCCTTTTGGCCTTCAACTCGGCGAAGGTCTCGCCCGTTTCCGCCAGCACGGCATTGGCGCCGGTGAATTGCTGCCAGCGCTCGATGGCCACATCAACGTAGGCCGGGTTCAACTCGATCCCAAAGCAGACGCGTCCCGTGGTTTCAGCCGCGATCAGCGTGGTGCCAGACCCCATAAAGGGTTCAAACACCGCCTGCCCGGGGCTGGAATTGTTCAGGATCGGACGGCGCATGCATTCGACCGGCTTTTGCGTGCCGTGCACTGTGTCGGCATCTTGATCGCGGTTGGCGATCTGCCACAATGTGGTCTGCTTGCGGTCGCCCGCCCAGTGCCCCTTGCCCTTGACGCGCACCGCATACCAGCAGGGCTCATGCTGCCAGTGGTAATCGCCGCGGCTGAGGACCAGCCGGTCCTTGGCCCAGATAATCTGCGAGCGAATGGCAAAACCTGCAACCAAGAGGCTTTCAGCAACCGTCGCTGCATGCAGCGCGCCGTGCCAGACATAGGCGACATCGCCGGGGAACAGCGCCCATGCCTCGCGCCAGTCGGCCCGGTCGTCGTTCAGCACCTTGCCGGTTCGTTTGGTTTTGGCCGCGCCCGCCTGGTTGCGCCAGCTTGGGTCATACTCCACGCCGTAAGGCGGGTCCGTCACCATCAGCAACGGCTTCACGTCGCCGAGCAGCCGCCCGACGACATCGGCGGAGGTGCTGTCGCCGCAGATCAGCCGGTGCGATCCAAGCTGCCAAAGGTCACCCGCCACCGAGACCGGGGTGACCGGTAACTCCGGAACGTCGTCCTCGCCCTCGACGGGGCCATCGCCGCCCAGCGCATCGGGATCCCGCAACAGCGCATCGAGATCATCCTCGCTGATGCCCAGCAGCGTAAGGTCGAAATCCTCGGCCAGCAGCCCCGCGATCTCGTCGCGCAGCATTGCCTCGTCCCATTCGCCCAACTCGGTCAATTTGTTGTCCGCGATCCGGTACGCCCGGCGCTCCGCTTCATCCAGGTGGCCGAGCCGGATCACCGGCACCTCGGTCAGCCCCAGCATGATGGCGGCCAGCACCCGACCGTGGCCCGCAATCAGATCGCCATCGTCAGCCACCAAGCAAGGCACGGTCCAGCCGAACTTGGCCATGCTTGCCGCGATCTTGGCGACTTGGTCCGTGCCGTGGATCTTGGCATTGCGGGCATAGGGGCGCAGCCGGTCGATCGGCCAGCTCTCGATCTGGCTCGGCGCAAAGACAAGGTCCATGGGTGGGGTTCGGATCCGGGGCAGGGCGGACAGACCAATGCAAGCCCCGGCAAACGCCGGTTGCTGTGTCAGGGTCCGCGATGGGGGAAAGCAAAAGCGCCCGCGAGGGGTTTCCTCCGGGCGCAACTCTTCGACAATCAAGGGGTACGTCAAGGGGGCTAGAAATGTCAATCCATTTTGTGGCTTGGAATCAAGGTGTTCTGCCGATCTGGCCTGAGGGTGGCTTTTCTGGCCAAAAGAACCCACCAAGTGGATTCCCTGGCTTCCAAAAGGAATCCACCCTGGCCACCGATGCTGTCGGGTAAGGTTCTGAAATTGAGTCACAATTTCCGGCAGGGCCGCCGGGGTGGCTTCCAAGTGGATTCCCCGGTGAAAAAGCCAGTCGCTAGCGAAATGCCGCGCTCAGCCCCCCCGTATACGGATCGCGCCCGGGAGGAACCATGCCGGGGGGGAGCTCAACTTGCCCCGGCTCAGGTGAGGGCTCTGGCCAGCAGCTTATCAAGATATGTCGGCCCCCCGTCGCCCATGAATAGGACATTTCGGTCCTCGAGCTCCGATTTCGTGGTAGAGCCTGTGACATTTAGCAGGTCGCTGAAGGTCGTCACGGACAGGATGAAGGCGTTTAGGCTGATCATGCCGTCACCCAGCTGGTTCTCGATCTGCTTGATTTCCCTATACAAGCCAAACTTCGGGTCCGAAATGTTCAGGTTTCGAATGCCCTTAGGATCGATGAATGATAGCCACTGCTTGCCAGTTTTGTCGTCCACCAGCCAGAGCAGGAAGTCAGGATAGAAGTTGCCTGCCAGAGCGAAACCGAGCCCCTTGGCGCGATTGTCGGCATTGCGCAGCAGGTAAAGGCTGAAGCCTTTCAGCCTCTCTTTCCCTGAAGGCGAGTCGTAGTAGGCCATGACGTCCTCAACGAACTGCACCTCGCTTGGTTCTCCAATTGCCAGTGGTCGCATCTTTAGTGGGACGACCGCATCTTTGATCGGAGAGAGCAGGGGATAATACAGGTGCTGTCCGAAGCTGATCGCCACCATATGGGGTGCGTTCCAATTGCTGGCCTCGCCGATTTTTCCAGACGCGACGAGGGCGGAAAGGACCTCAAGCTTTGCCTTGTACTCAAGACCGACATCGGTGTTTTCGATCTCAAACTGGTACAGTTTGATGATCGAGCCGGAGTCCTCCGTAACCGGCGCGACATCGTAGAATTTGCCCTCATAAGCCGCCTTCAGCCCTTGATAGAAACGGTCGGTATAGTCGGTAAGCAGCTGAAGCATGATGTCCTGCTGACGCAGCACATCTGAAAAGTCCGACACTTCCAGTTCCGCTTGGGGGATCAAAAGGGTGTACCAGCTGTTGTCGCCAAGACAGAACTGGTATAGGCGCTCTCGGTCGACCTTCAGGTTGCTCCAGCTTTTCAGGAGCTTGTATTCCTGAACGGCGGTGAATACCGCATCCCAATCAAAGCAGGCGATTGCCGCCTTGCTCAGTTTGCCACGATTTCGCTTGTCCGGTGCGCCCGCCGTTGCGTTCGCCGTGGTCGTGATCGCTTCGACTCGCGGATAAAGGTCGAGCAGGACGTGTGGAGGCTTGATCTTGCCCGCGAACTCGGCCGGGACCTCGTATAACGTCGGATAGTGGACGCGCTTGAAGCCCTTGATCTGATTATCCTTATAGCCATCTTTCAGCTTGAGCGTCTTGAGCCTAGTCCCGGACGGCAGGTTCGTCCTGGTCGGGAAGTCGAGCTGAATGATTTCGTCGCTCGGCGTGATGCCTTCCTCCTTCAGGTAGTCCTTGAAGGTGGCCATGTAGTTCGCCCGGACGCCGAAGATGTTCAGCGTTTCAAGGCGTTCCATGTGCGTGCCCTTCGGCCGCTCGGCGGGGAGTGACCGTTTCAGCGACATGCCGCGTCCTTTCAGGCGGACGCCGCGACCGAAAAGCTGAATGATCTGTGAGCCTTCGCCTTGCCCCATGTTGAGTAGACCCATGGTCGACACCCGCCAGCTTGACCAGCCTTCGGTGAATTTCCGCGACCCGATCAGGACATTCAGCTTGCTATCTTTCTGGTTGATCGTGCCAAACAGCCCGGTCCCGAAATCGTCCGCTTCGGTATCGAAGTCGCTGCTGTCCTCGGCGTTCTTGAAGAAGCCGGAATCGTCGCCGATGTTGATCAGGCCAAAGGGATCGAACGATCCGACCCGCAGGGCCAGCTCACCCTTGCTGTTCTTCAGGTTCACCAACTTCAGCCGCTGCCTCGCATCGGCGTTAAACAGCCGCTTCAGGATATCGTCATAGATCGTCGCGGCATCACGCTGCATCAAGGGGGAGAAGCGCCCCGCGAATACGTCGTTACCCTTCGGGTCCAGCAGCCGCGCCTTGTCGGCAACGAGGTCTGCGATCCATGTCGTGGCTTCGCTGGGATGGTTCAGAAACCAGGCGAGGAACTTGATGACTTCGAGGATATCGCTGTCCTCTCCGGCCACAGTGTTGCCCACGAAGACCCACAACGGCTTCTCGATATTGAAGTCCCTGATCTTGTCGCGGTGCGTGTCCCAGAGCCAGAGCTGCTGGTAGAAGCTGAGCAAGCACGCTGTGAAATACAGATCGCCATGGTTGTCATAGCCCTTGTCGTCCAGGTTCAGGATCAGGGATTCCTTCCCGTAACCGTCGGCGTAGAAATACTTGTAGCTGTAGTCGATCAGCACCGCCTTGGCGTAGGCCTCGCGAATGCCGTCGATGCGGGCGCGGGCGCGATCTTCGTTGGTCAGCTGCAGTTGTGCGCGTTCCGTGTCGTCCAGCTGTTTCAAAGTCTTGTCGAACAGGCGCTTCGCCTTGGCCTTCAGGATGTCTTCCTCGGCCTTTGCAACCGTGGCGCCCTTGGCGACTGATTGGCTGAAGGTCGCGCTGTATTCAAAAGCAAAGCCGCCCTTCACCAGCGCCGCGCGCCTCGCCATCCAGACCCCGCCCGCACTGCCGGTGCCGCGGTGGCCTTCGTCGACCAGCACCAGGTTGTTGCCCTCGAACGCGCCGGTGGCGACGGTCTTGTCGCCCATCTCGTCGGCCAGCTTCGTGACTTCGATCACATCCACCCAGCCCTTGAACAGCGAACCTGTCTGGTTCTTGTCGAAGACATGGGCGTTGATGCCGGACTCGCGGAATTCCTCCAGATGCTGGCGTGACAGTCCCTCGTTTGGGGTCAGCAGGATGATCCGGTCGGGAAATAGGTTGCCGTTGCCCGCCTGGAAGTAATGCAGGTACTGCAGGATGTTCACATGCAGCAGCAGGGTCTTGCCGCTGCCTGTCGCGTTCCAGAAGGCGAGCTTGTTGAGGTCGTCGGCGCTATAATCGCGAAACGGTTCGGCCCCGTCCTCTTTCCGATACGCGGCCATTTGGGCATTCAGCCCGTCCAGCAAGTCCTGTCGCCGGTTGAAATACCAGTCGAGGTAGATCTCGGTGAACAGCAGCGACAGATACTGAAAATATTTCATCGTCAGCAATTCGCCCGTGGCGGCGTTGCGGCGATGGGTGATCTTCTGCCAATATGCGACGATGTTCAGGTCATAGCGGCGCAGCTCGGCCTCGGTGACGCGGTCCATGTTGAACAGGTTGCGCGTCAGCTCATGAAAGAACTTGGTCTGGCCATCGTCGTCGATACCCTCAAACCGGTCATCGCCCAACCGCGATTTGAGCGTCATCAGGCCGTCACCGTAAAAATGGCTCAGCATCCAGCGGTTCAGCACCAACTCGTGATGGAAGGTGCGCTTTTTCTTCGCCGCACGCGCCATCAGACGTCATCCACGTTGAACATCGCATCGAGGAAGGCGGGTTCGATCTGGCGCAGCATCAGCTTCTTGATAACGCTGCCCTCTTCCTCGGTCGTTTCCACCACCGAGGGGATATTGTGGTCGCCGTTGATGTAGACCACGTCGTATTCGCTGTCGGCCGGGTTAATCGCCAGTTTGTCGCACAGGCGCGTCAATTCCTCATAGCCGATTTTATCGCAGTCGCGCCACAGGATCAGGGTCCGCTCACCCGTTGGCAACCAGCCCTCGACCGTGGCGAAGCCTTGGCGAAGCTGGATGTCGATATGGCGGACGGTCAGGCCGATCAGGTAGTTGAAGGTCTCGACCAGATCGACCTTGCGCTCCTCCCAGGCCCCGGCGCTGTCGACGGCGACCTTGAGCGAGTAGTCAAAGGGCTTGCGGAAATCCGAGATGGACAGGAGCGAGCCGCGTCCCTCGACATCCAGCATGTAGCGCATCAAATAGTCGTCGCGCTTGTCGGCGCTGAACCGTTCCAGAAGACTGGCCTGCGCCTCCGAACGCTTCAGATCAAGATTGTTCAGCGTGTCCTCATAGCCCTCGATCTTGAGTACCTTGAAGGCATGGCTGATGCCGGTTTCGGGGGCGGTGGGTTTACCCTCTGACCAATCAGCAGAAAACACTGCCTTCTTTAAGCGTGGCTTAATGACAGTTTCGAAGTAAGCGCCTTGCTCGGCCAAGATGTACTTTCGAGACCCTTGGTCGGACCGGTTCAAGTTTATGACTGCGTGTCCAGTCGTGCCCGATCCTGCAAAATAGTCGAGGACGGTTGCATTGGCCGTTGCGCCACCAACCCTGATGCAGTCTTCAACCGCGTAGATCGACTTCGGATAGGAGAAAACGTTGTATTCCGAAAAGAAGTTCTTGAGATATCCCGTTCCATGCTCCGTTGCGGAGTATTTGGCATCGATCCAGTTGGTGAGCGGAAGCACACCCTCAGAGTTGGGGCGAAACTTGTAGTAGACCGTGACTTTGCTGTCCTCGATCTTCACACGATAGTTGCTTGGATTATCGATCAAATCATCCGGTGAGCCACGCCACGTGCGCAAGGTTCCGTTGTCGTCAATAGGGTAGATGACGCTTTCGTCGGTATCCGGTTCTTCATGAATATCCCAATCCTTGCGATCAGGATCATAAGTCATTCGGGGAACCCGAAAGTCCTCACCCCGGAGATAGATCGGATAATACAGCGAAGGCCGGTCAGTTCTTTCGGAATTCGATCCGCGCTTTCTGAACAGTTCCCACATGTACATCTGACCGTCGTCATCGCGGTGCTTATATCTGGCGTTCTGCTTCTCGCTTCTCGGTAAGTTCTCGATCTGAGCTAAGTCTGACCGCTTCGCGACGATTGCGTATTCGTGGGACTGTGCGAAGCCTTGTGGGAGCGGGCGGCCAGACGGGTTCATTCGGATTACAACGGTACCTGCGAGGTTTTGAGCGCCAAAAACCTCTTCAATGGCGAAGTGCAATTCACGGTACTGATAGTCATCGATCGTGGCGGTGAGCAACCCGTCGAGAGGCAATAGCTCACGCCCGAGTTTCACGCGGTCGTGCATCATGGCAACCCACGACGAACTCCGGTAGCCGTTCTTGTAACTGATCGGTCCTGCGTCAGTGTTGTAAGGCGGGTCGATATAGATTGATTTGACCTTTTCCCGGTATCGATCCTGCAAAAGGTTCAGCGCCTGAAAATTGTCCCCATGAACCAGCAGCCCGTCGAGGCTAGCATCCAGATCGGGGATCGCCTTCAACAGGTCAGCCCGGAAACCCGCATCAAAGAGCGCGGTGTCCACCATCAGGAAGGGCGCGGCTTTCAGATCCTCCACCGTCCCCGGCGCCGCGGATGCCCGCATCCCCAGATCATGCCACTGCGCCCATTGCGCGGGGTTCGCCGCGATAGCCGGGTAAAGCGCCTCCGGCACCCGGTCCAGCGTCACGCAATACTGCGCCGCCACCACGAATTTCTTTTTCAGCCATAGCTTTTTCTGGAGATTCTCGATGCTGGCCAGAAAGGTAATCAGGTCCAGAGCGATGGCCCGCAGGCATTGGATCATCCGTAGGTTTCTTTCGATGGCGGCAAAGGCCCCGGCCTCCTGCACATCGTCCAGGTTCATCACCTCGTTCTTGATGTAGAAATCCAGTTCGCGCCGCAGAAAACCATCCAGATCCTTGTGAATGAAGTAATCGGCGGTGTTCTTTTGCGTGTAGGTCGTCAGGTGCTTTTCCAGCAAGGTGCGCTGCGGTTTCTTTTCCGTCGGCGCGCGGTTGGTCAGTTCCAGCCATCTCGATTTGAAAGTCTCGCTGTCCAGAATGGTTTCCACCGCCGCCTCAACCAGTTTTTCTTGCTTGGTCCCTTTGGGCTGTGCTGCAAAGTCGAACCGGATGACCAGCGCGCCATCCTCTTCCTCGATCGGACGGATGGTTTCTTCAAAACCCTCGCCCTCCTCGTCAAGGCGCGTGACCGTGCGCTCGGTGGCCAGAACGAAGCGGCGCTCCTTGTCGTTATCCTTGCGGTTGTCTTTGGCCGTATCGGCAGCGACAAGGCGGAAATGCACAAGTCGACCGTCATCCAGCTTGAAGCTGAAGTTCGAGAAGGATTCTCCGCTTTTGATGTAATACTGATCGCGGTTCGCCCAGTGCAGCACGACCTCTTCCCCGGAATAGGGGATGGCATAGGTATCACCCTTGTACCGGCGCTGGCTGATGAAATCGCCCTTGTCGTAGTAGCGCGAGAAGAAGGTCAACAGGTGCGAGAAGACCTGATTTTCATGCTCCGACGTGGCCCCGCTGGCGGCTGCAAGTTCCTTCTGGAGGCTCAGAACTCTCGGAGCTTCGTCTGAATTGTACCCTGCGGCCTCAGCAGCTTCGCGCGCTTTCTCAATCGCGGCCTTCAGCGTTTCGGTATTGGCCGCAGCACCGGCAGCCAGTGCTTCGGCCACCCGCGCCTTCAGACGCTTGGACAGGTAATCCTCGATTTCCCCCGCGCGGGCGTTGAGGATACGGTAGACGCCAAAATCGAGGTCAGGCCGGTCGATCTGGAAGATTTCGCGCAGCTTGGCAACGAGGGCGTCAAAATTGCTCATTGTTCTTGTTTTCCTTGATGTTACTCGGCTGGTCTACACGACGGCCCAGCGGACCGTAAACAGCGATTCAACCGAGTGGCCACGGCTGAGCCGCTTTTGAAGGTTGGCGATCAACTCGTCCCGCTTGTCGGCCACTTCGTCTTCCTGGTTGAAGATTTCCTGCCGCTGCTTGCGCTGGCGACGTTCCAGTTCCTGCAGTTTGGCTTGGATGGCGGCTTCTTCTTCGAGTGTGGTAGCTGCCCGCGCCTCGCGACGCACCCCCTTGATCTGTTCCTTGGTGTCCTTCAGCGCCTTCTCTGCCGCGTAGACCTTGTCCTCAGCCCAGCGCTCCAGCCTTTCACGGGCCGAGGCAAAGTGCTTGTTGTTGGCATCCAGCGACCGGTTCAAGGTGGCTTTGGCATGCTGCTCGGCCTCAGCCTGAAGGAGGTCGGCGATGGCAGGGGCGGGCATGTCGATGGGGTGAACGCCAGCACCGACCGAGAACAGCTTGGCGCAGGCTTCGTGGTCGATGGAGCGACCATTGTCGTCGATGCCCGAGAATAGCAGGTATTCCTCGGTCTCGAAGGTCGTCACCGCAAGTTTGCGCAGCGTCAGCCAGCCGCGCCGCCCTTTCAGCGCCTCGACGATGGCCACGCGTGTGGGGTGATTGGTCACATCGAACCGCAATTCGGCCACTGGCGTGTCAGCGGCCTTGGCCGATTCAATGACATGCTCGCCAAGAGGGTGCGACAGCCGGTAGAGGAAATAGCCGTGTTCGTTCTTGGCCGGGTCTGCGGCCGAGTTCCGCGAGATCAGGTGATAGCGGCCCGGTCGCAGGTCGCGGGTCGGCGGGGCCAGAAGGTCGAAGGCCAGATTTGGTTCATCGAATTTGGCCTTGTCGGCGAGGATAGCAGTGGTCAGATCCCAAAACCGGCGCCCGACACGGTCCAACTGTTCGCGGGCGTCAGCGAGGCGCAGCTTCAGGCGGGCGTGGACATCCTCGTCGAAGTTCTCCAGCAGGGCCCGCCTTGTATCCTCCATTCGGCTCCGAATTTGTTCCTCGAGCTGGGTCTGAAGTTCATCAAAAGCTGCGGCGATGGCCTCCGGAGTGCGGCAGTCCTGGTAAATCGCCAGAATGCGCTTTTCGAAGTCGACGCCGGACTCAATCGTTCCCAAGACCTCGTCTGAAGCCCCAAATACACCATCGAACAGATTGAACTTCTCGGTTAGAAGCGCGTGAACCCGTTTATCTGCATCGTTGCGTTCGTTCAGGAAGTTCACGACGATCACATCATGCGTCTGCCCATAGCGATGGCAGCGTCCGATGCGCTGTTCGATCCTCTGCGGGTTCCACGGAAGGTCGTAGTTGATGACCTGCGAGCAGAATTGCAGGTTGACACCCTCGGCGGCGGCCTCGGTTGCGATCATGATCGAGGCATTGTCGCGGAATTCTTCTATCAGTGCAGCACGAACATCGATGGCGCGCGATCCTGTAATCTGCTCGGCGCTCTTCGGATCGGTAAGCCAGCGCTCGTAAATTTCCTGTGCCTTGCGGTCGGAATTAGTGCCACTGAAGGTCACAATTTGATTGGCGTAACCGTAGCGCGCGAGGAAATCGCGGAGATAGTCTTGGGTGCGGCGCGACTCTGTGAAGATCAGGGCTTTTCTCTGTGCGCCCATCCGCTCCTGCTCCGAAAAGCCTATCTCGAGAGCCTGTAGCAGCGCTTTGGACTTAGTATCGATCTGGATCGAATGTGCAAGCTGGATCAGACCTGAAATATCGTCGATTTCCAGGCGAAGCTTGGCGAAGTCGATTTGCTCGGCCCCTGTGGGGTCTTGCGCATCGTCATCATCCCATTCGTCGAGAATTTCTTCTTCGAGCTCGTTCTCGAATGAAATCACCTCCGCCAGATCATCCTTTACCGGTTCCCCTTTCTGCAGGGCTACCAAGCGGGCGCGTAGGGTCTCAAGCGTCCCTGCGATGGCCTGTGATGACGAAGCGAGAAGCTTCCGCAGGATAAGAACGGTTAGATGGCGCTGTTGAGAGGGTATTGCATAGGTGTCCTCTCGTTGTAGGAAGCGCGTAATGCCGTCATACAGCGCCTGCTCGTTCTCCGCCGGCGAGAATGGCTGCGTGATGGCACGGCGCTGAGTATATTTGACATACTCGAGAACCTGCTTCCGAAGCGTGCGCTTGCAGAAATCCGCGAGCCTTGCGCGAAGCTCGGGCAGATCGCCACCGGCATTCACATACTTCGACCGGAAGCTGTTGGCATCGCCGAAAATGTTTGGATCAATGAAGTTCGTAAGCCCGAATATCTCCATCAAGCTGTTTTGGAGGGGAGTAGCCGTCAGCAGGAGCTTTTTGCGGCCTTCGACTGCTCGTTGAAGAGCTTGCCCGATGCGATTGCTGGGTCGGTACGAGTTACGAAGCTTGTGCGCTTCGTCGATAACAACCAGATCCCAATCGACTTGCCGAAGCTCATCCTGAAGCTTTGCAGCATAATGATAGGATAGCACGACGATCCGCTTCTGTGACAAAGGGAATGGAATGCCTTCCATCTTCATCTGTCGATAGGTCCGAGCGTCAATGACGACTGCGGGAAGATTGAACTTGTTCGTCAGTTCTGCAGCCCACTGCTGTCGAATGGCCGCTGGGCAGATGATGATTAGTTTCCGTTTTCGCTCAGCCCATTTCTGGCAAAGGACAATGCCTGCCTCGATGGTTTTGCCGAGGCCGACCTCATCCGCAAGTATCGCGCCTTCAGCCAGCGGCGATTGAAGCGCGAACATCGCGGCCTCAATCTGATGAGGATTGAGATCAACCGATGCATCGAACAACGACATTGACAACTGATCGTCCGAGCCGGGCGGCGCCAGCTTCGTAAGATCATATGCGGTATATTTGCCATGGTAAGCGGTGAACATACCTTAGGCTTACTTGCTGAATGCCAGCGCTTCGAGTGAATTCTTTGTGCCGAGCGCAAGATCAAGGCTTTGCAGCCCACGGCCGCACGCTCGGCATCGCCCCTGTCACATCAATCTCCCGCAGCATGTCGCCCGCGATAAGCCCATCCCGTACCCAGTCCAGTGCCTGCCACCAGTCGTCATAGGCTTGGCGGGCGGCGTCGATCTGGTGTGGGGTTGGGGTGAAGGTGACGGGGCAGGCGCGGACCTCGACGATGCGCCACTTGCCGCTGATCAGCGCGCGGGCGGTGCCGACCACGACGCTGACCGCGCGATCACCATGCCGGTTGCGCTTGATATCGACGGGCACGCAGCGCGGCACGGCCCTGGGCATCCAGTCCGGGGTCAGCCCGGCGCGTGCCAGTTCCGCGACCCGGATCGCCATGCGCTTACCACCCAAGGTGTCGGGCATGCCCGCGACGGTGGCGGCGATCACCTCGGCGTCCACGTGCACATAGCCACCCAACTTGTGTTGGCCGCCGTCGATCTTGCAGCCAAGTATGGCGCGTTGCAGCAGCACGTATTCGAGCCCAAAGCCGAAGCCTTCCTCGGCCACGCCCTTCGGTAGGGGCAGTTCCAGCTGTGCCTTTTCCACGCCAAAGGCCCATTCCAGCGCCGCCTGCACGCCCAGCGCGCGTTTGGTTTTTTGGCCGCCTGGCCGCCCGATCTTTCCTTGTATCGTCATTCAGACCACACCTCAAACAGCGTCATCTGCGCGGGGCGCTGGGCCTCGTCCGATGGCCGCCAGATCCACGGGCCCGAGGCCATGGGCAGCTGCGAGAGCGCGCCACGCATGCGCTGCTGCCAGAGGATGAACTCCGTTGCCGAGCAGGCGCAGAGCGCGTGACCGATGGGCCAGCCCATCAACCATCCGACGAAGAGCGGGTTCAGCCGCCGCCGTGAGCGGCCCTTCAGGAGCCGCCGACATGCGCCGCGCCCATGCGAGGCAATCATCGAAGCCCACAGCGGGCGTGAGATCGGGGCGTGTCGCGAGCACTGCCGCCCATGCCGCATGATCGCCGGGGCCGGGTGGGTGAAGCCCTGCTCCGCCCGGTAATGCAGGATATCCATCCGGCTCTTGCCATCCGCCCGCGTCACGCTGGCCGGGCTGCTCCCCTTCCAGTTCTGCGCCGCCGGGGTCGGCCATTGCAGCGCCTGTGCCGATAGCTTCGGCTCGCCCCGGCTGTTGATCTTGCCACGCAGCCGATCCATCTGGTCGTCGGCCACCGGCGTCTGCCATTGTGCCGCCTGCGCGGGCAGGGGTGGCGTCCCGCCCGAGCCATAGCTCTGGCCCGGCCCACCCTTCGCGCCGTCTGTCGCCTTCGGTGTCGACCAGTTGGGGATGCCCAGCGCCAGCGCCTCCGCCTTGCGGGTGAAGTCGCTGTTCCCAGCCGGGTTGTAGCGATCCGTACCGGGATGCAGGCTCATCGGTGTGGGCCAGGATGAAGACGCGGAGCCGCTGGTGCGGCGCGCCGACTTCTGCCGCCGAGAACAAGCCCGCCGCAGGCGTGTAGCCCAGTCCCCAAAGCTCTCGCAGCACAGTCTCGAGGCCGAGGGTGACATGCCCGGCGACGTTTTCGAGAAAGACCCATTCGGGTCCGCATGCGGCGATGACGCGGGCGACGTCGGGCCAGAGATGGCGAGGGTCGTCGGCGCCACCGCGCTTTCCGGCCGCGCTAAAGGGCTGGCAGGGATATCCGGCCAGCACCGTGTCGAAGGCCCCGCGAAAGGGTCGGGCGTCGAAGCTGCGCAAATCATCCCAGATCGGGGCAGGCGCGAAATACCCGGCGCGCTGGGCCGCGATGAGGACGGATCGGGGCCAATCCTCCCATTCGACGAAGCATCGGGTGTGATAACCGGGTTCGGCGAGCATGAGGCCCAGATCAAGGCCTCCGCCGCCTGCGCAGAGGGACAATCCATGCCGGGGACGTGACGCCATGCCATTCACCGCACCACGCGCTGGCTGAGGCGTTCGGGCGTGACCAGCCCGCGTGCCAGCATCAATCCGCACATGGCGGTGCTGATCATGCCCTTGGGCAGATATTCGTCGGAGTTGACCTTGGCCGCGTAGAAGGCCGCCAGTTCATCCGGGCTGGGGGCTGGCTTGACCTGCGACTTCCTGCTGCGTTTGGTTTTCGTGACGATTGCCGCTGCAGCGCTTGCATCGCGCCGTGCTGCCCGTTCCATGAACCGGTCCAGCGCCTTGGGCCCATCAGGCGGGTTCGGATGATCGGCCCGGGTCTCTCTGGCTACCTCGAGGATACGATCCTCGGACAGCCCGAGGTCTTGGGTCCAGCGGCGAACGTGGGTCCTGGCTGGCCAGCCCTGCCACCAGGCGGGCAGGGCGGCGTTGGCGGCAAAGCCCAGCGATTGCAGCAGTTCTGCGAAGAACCGATCAAAATCGGCCTCGCGCGCAGCCGCGTCCTCCTCCTCCTTTACTGGTTCCCTTAAAGGTTCTCTTACAAGGTTAGTCTCCGGATTCCGGAGATGGCTTTGGGCAAAATCCGGAGATGGCTTTGCCGAAAATCCGGAGATGGGTCCATGTCCGGTTTCCGGAGTTGGCTCGCTGTCCTGTTCCTCGTCCGTTCCCGAAATCCCGTCTCCGGATTCTGGAGTTGGCTCTTGTGGAAAGCCATCCTCGAACGCCAATATGTAGCGTGTCGCTTGGCGCTTGTGGGTGCGGGGATCATGGGTGCGGACGCGGTGGATAAGGCGCAGCGCCTCGAGCCGCGCAAGATGGTCGTTCAGCGCGGACACCGACATTTCCGCATCCTCGGCTAGCCGTTCCTGCGTCGGGAAACAGCCGAAGTCGGGGTTGTGCCGGTCACAGAGGAACCAAAGCACGATCTTGGTGGCGGGCTTTAGCCCGCGCTGCTGGATGGCCCAGACGGTTGCCTTGTGGCTCATGGTGCGGCCCTCCGCACTGGCAACTGCGCCCGGCTGGTGAAGCCGTTATCCGCCAGCGTGACCAGCGCGTCGTCGACAGATCGGACCAGCGCCCAGCCAAAGCCCTGCGCGAGGACCGCGTCGCGAAACGCCTCCTGTTCTGGGCTCAGCCGCCCCTTGAGCGACTTCAGCTCCAGAAACAGCACGCGGCTGTCACACAGAACCATTAGATCGGCAAAGCCCGGATGGACGCCCATGCCCACGAGGATCGCCTGGCGCTTTGCACCCCGAGGGCCCGGCTCGGTCACCTCATTGGCGCAGTGATGGATGATGGCCGTCCTGGGCAGCGCGAATTTCAGCGCGGTGACCACGCTTCGCTGCAGATCCGCTTCGGGTGTGCCGCGCCGCTTCATCGCCGCTGCTCCAGATCAGGCCGGTGGCGGTCTGCACGCCCGGGTGACTTGGCACCGAGGACGACCAGCAGGATCCGCGCGTCTTCGCGCTCAGAGGGCGTCTCGCCATGCTGGACCAGCACATTGCAGGCCAGCCGCAGCAGGTGGTCGGAATGGTTCACGACATCGGCTACGACGATGCGCGCTTCACGCCGACGCTCGTCGATCCAGTCCTGACGGACCTGTTCGCGCTGGCCGCGCTTGCGAAAGGGCAGGGGAAGACTCATCGCCGTGCCCCCGCGCGCTTGGGGGCAGCTGGCAATTCTTGCAGCATCAGCCAGTCCTGCACGGCATCGCGCCGGTAGTAGATCTTGCGGCCGGCGCGCACGCAGGGCGGCCCGAAGCGCAGCTTCTCCCAGCGATGCAGGGTCTCGACGGTGACCTCAAGTTCAAGGGCGAGATCGAGGCGGCTGATCCAGCCGCTCAGAAGACGTGGCTTGCTGGGTCTGGGGAACGTTGCTGTTTCTGTCATCTGGTCTCTCCTGGTCGTCGCCCGGCATGGACGGGGTTCAGGGCTTTAGAAGCGCAGAGCAGGCAGGGTGGCGGGAAGGCAGTGACCGGCGGTGATGCGGCCAAACCTTGCCGGTCATTGATATTGCTGGGTTTTTCTGGAAATCTGCCGGTCGCAGCATGCGGGGATGCGAGGGCCGATCTGGCGCGCGGACAGAGTCGCGGATGGCTGCGAGCTTCGCCGATGGCCCGATTTACAAGATTTCCGCGTGTTTCGCTGAGGTTCGCAGGCAAAAACGCGGATTGAGCCAACCGGCAAGGGGTCAAAACCCTTGCCGGTCATTGATTTGAAACGGAATTTACAAAGTTGGGGCTGATTTCAAGGCCCTTTCGGCCTGATGCCCCGCTTGTCCGCGGCAACCATGCCACCGTCTGGCATTGATTCTGCCGGTTCTGAGGTCGGCAAAATTCCAGCGTGGACGAAGTTTCTCAGCAAATTCAATGACCGGCGGTCAGTTGGCGCATCACCGCCGGTCGACGCCTATGTGCCGGATGGGGCCGCATGCTTCGCTTGATAAGCCTGCGCATCTACGCCTGTGTCAGGCGCAGCAGGAGGTGTGAGCATGGTCAAGCGATTGCGATTGAACGACAAAACAGTGCGAGAGCTGATCCCGGAAGAGGATCGGGACTACCAAGTCTTCGACACCGAGATCCGGGGGCTGTCTATCCGTGTCTTGCGATCTGGCGCGCGATCCTTCGTGCTGGATTACCGGTTCGCAGGGCGCCAGCGCCGCATGGCGATTGGCCGCTGGCCTGAATGGAGCGTGACGGCGGTCAGAGAACGGGCCCGCGAGTTGCGCCGCGTCATCGATGAGGGCTGCGACCCATTGGGCGAGCGGGGCGATTTGCGCGAAGCCCCACGGTTCAAAGACATGATCGATCGCTATCTGCTCGAGCATGTGCCGCATCTGGCGCCCTTGAATGCCTCTGATCAGCGCGCGGTGCTGACCAAGCTGATTGCGCCACTTTGGGCCAATAAGCTGGTGGCGGACATCACCCCGCATGACGTTGCCAAACTGCTCAACTTCATTGCCGAGGGCAGGGCGCGCCCATCAAAGCAAAAGCCCAATAACCGCGCGCGCAAGCTGCAAGGCAAGAAGCCCACGCCAGTCCGCGCCAACCGCGTGGGAGAGGTGCTGCGCAAGATGTTCAGTCTTGCCATCACATGGGGCTGGCGCAGCGACAATCCGGCGGCAGGCTTCAAGAAGCGGGTCGAGACCGCGCGCGAGCGCTTCCTGTCCCATGAAGAAATCGGCAGGCTGGCCGAAGTGCTGGATACGGCCGTGGATCAGCGCGCCGCAGGCATCATCCGGATCTGCATGTTGACCGGCAGTCGTGTGGGCGAGGTGCGTCAGGCGCAGTTCGAGCAGTTCAATCTGGAACTCGGCGTCTGGTCGAAACCGGCGGCAACCACCAAGCAGCGCAAAGTCCATCGCATCCCGATCTCAGCCGATGTCGCCGCCATCGTGCGCCAGCGCGCGCTTGTGGTGCCCAAAGGCAACCCGTGGCTCTTCCCCGGCGATGTACCGGGCCAGCCCGTCAAGGAATTCCGCCGGTTCTGGATGATGGTGCAACGCGAGGCGAACCTGCCCCATGTGCGCATCCACGACCTGCGCCACACCTTCGCGTCGCTGCTGGTCAGTGGTGGGGCATCACTGGAGATGATCGGCAAGCTTCTGGGCCATAGCCAGATGCAGACGACGCTGCGCTATGCGCATCTGATGGATTCGCCCCTGCGCGCGGGGGTGGATGCTGTGGCCGGAATGTTCCGGCCACGCCCGAAGATTGTTCATGATGCAGATGCCAAGCGCGCCTGAGGCACCACGGTCGTTCAGCTGTTCCCGCGCAGCACGCGCCAAAACGGGCGCAACCTGCGGCGGATGGTGCTTTCGTCCGGAACCTCACCGTTCTCGGCCCCAGTGCCGAACCACTCCTGCAACTCGCCGATCAGCTCTGCCTGTGTAGCGGGCAGGCCGTGCTCGTGGATGCGCTGGATCATGGCCACATACATACCCTCCCAATCATAGGGCGACAGCGACCCCGTACCGCCGCCGATGCGGCGCAGCAGATCGTAGTCATCCTCGAAGCGCTGCACATCCTGACCCGTGACCATCAGATCCGCGATCGACACCTCGACGCCGTCGGCAGGCTCGGTCACATAAGCCCAGTCGTGCCCACCCTCGGGCTTGATCCGCAGCAGCTTGATGACGGTCGGCCCAGTCCCGCCGCGCCGGAAGAGGGGCAGCATGTCCATGGGCGATACGGTGATCTTGCCCGACACCTTGTCGGTCCCGCAAATAGCCAGGGGAATGCCGGTCACGATGTCCAGTTTGCCCTCGGTGGCCCAGCCTGCAATGTCGGCGATCATACACCCCCAACGTGACGCGGTTTCATGCAGGTTGAAAAATGCTCTGGGTGGAAGTGCCATTCTGACTCCAGTTCTCGTTCTGAGGGCATGCGGGCTTCCCACCAGCTGCAGGTGGCAAGCCGCGCGACGCGGTGATGCGAGGGAGAGACGGCTGGGCATGGGATTGACGAAGGCATGCATTGACCGGGGCGCCAGAGGGGCACCTGTCAAATTCTCCAATCAATGAACAACCTTAAGGCGAATCGCCCTCAGGTAGAGTATACGTCAGGCATTCCGTCATTAGCTGTCGGGGATAAAGGGGGAACGCCATGTCATTCCAGAAGGCGCAGGACTTGCTGAAGCTCGCGCACATCGCCGCGTCGCGCCATCAGGGTGTCACTGTCAAAGACATTTCAACAGAATTCAACGTGAACGAACGCACGGCCCAGCGCATGCTCTTTGCCCTGAAGGAAGTGTATCCGAGCCTGTCACACAAAACCGACAGCGAGCGTCGCCGCTGGTGGACGCTGCGCGAAACCAACAAGCTCGGGATGCAGGGCGTCTATGACCATGAACTGTCGGCCATTGAAATGGCGATCCGTCGGGCGCAGCGGGAGGGGGCGCATGCGGAGACGTCATCCTTGGAGGCTGTGCGCAACAGGCTGGTTGCGAAGTTGCCCACAACCGAGGCCCGGCGGACCGAGGCGAATGCAGAGGCGATGCTGGAGGTAAAAGGCTATGCATGTCGACCTGGCCCCCGGGTAAAGACATGCCCGGACCACATGAGCATTCTCACCGCAGCGCTGAAGGGGCAGTTTCAGGTGATCATGTCGTATCGGGGCGCGCAGGATGCAGAGCCGAAAAAGCGCGTTGTTGAGCCCTATGGGCTGCTCCTTGGGACACGTCACTACCTGATCGCGCGCGATCTCGCCAAGGGTGACGGCTTGCGCCGGTTCCGCCTGGACCGCATTGCAAAGGTCGAAATCACCGTGATCTGGTTCAAGAAGGACAAGGACTTCGACCTCGAGGCCTATGCGGCGCAATCGTTCGGTTCGTTCCATTCGGACGCAGAGTTTACCCGCGTCGTCTGGCGGTTCAGCCCGGCCGCCGCAGCGACTGCGCGCGAGTACGAATTCCACCCGAAACAGGAGATGGTCGAGCAGGAGGACGGCGGGCTGATCGTCACCTTTGAATCTAGCGGCCTCGTCGAGATGGCCTGGCATCTTTACAAATGGGGCGACGCGGTCGAGGTGATCGAGCCAGCGGCGCTGCGCGAGCTGGTGGCGGGATTTCAAAACAGTGGCATCACGGTGCTGCCGTGAGCGCCGGTCAGGCGGTCATTTTACAGATTGGACGTCCGTGGTGGATAAGGCGATAACAAATGTTGGCCGCAGCAATGCATCCGCAGAAAGCCGCCAAAAAAGACGCACGCAGTGGCATCTTTGAGCGGCGGCAGTTGGCAGGGAGCGGGGTTTGCAAAGTTGAGTGTCATCGTCTGCGTTCTCGACATGCCAGCCCTCAGGATCGTGGCGGGGCAAACAACCATCGGAGCCGTTACTATGTCAGGACCTGCGGAGAAAGCGCAGGCGGTTTTCGATTTCGGCCGGGGGCAGGAACACAGCGCGGTCATCCCGCCAAAGCTCAAGGGCCGAGATCAGCAGGTCGGCTTCGCAGACGTCGGCCGCACGCAATTCGTCAATGATCCAGAGCACGCCATGCACCCGCACACTGCGCGCGAGGGCAACCTTCCGCAGGTTCGCGTCGCCTGTCAGCAGAATCCCGTTCTCGTGACAAGTGGCGGTCACTAATGCAAAGCAGTCGTTCGCCGAAAGACCGCTGTGCTTCCGCTTGATCGCAAACACCTCGGCGACCTCCTCACCGGGCAGGTCGTATGTCGTCAGGCCTCCGTCCTCGAGCATGCGCCATTCTTGCGGGGTGAAGTCGAGCAGTTCTTCCATGCGGATCGGCAAGGGCACGATGAACCGGTAGGGCAGCCGTAAAAGCACATGAAGCAACTGCCCCTTTCGGAGATCGATCAGACAAGATGCATCGTTGACGACGATCCAGGTCAATGTTCGCGCGGCCCCCTGATTTCACGTTCGATGATGTTCAGGGGCATACCAAGCATCTGCGCTGCACGAACCGGCGAGATCAATTCTTCTCCAAGAGCACGCCAGACCAGACGCTGAAAGCGTTGCGGGGCCTCGAACGCGGCAAAGCCCTCACCCTCTTCGATCGGCTCTGGTTCATCGGTTCGCCATCTGCGGGCATAGGTCTTGAAGGCATACTCAACAGCCGCTTCTGACAGGATACCTACCTGACGGAGCCGCATCAGCATTGCTGCAGCGGAAACACCGTAGGTCTGCTTGAGCCGCATGATTTCATGATAGGTGACGCCACGCTGGTGTTCACCGGCCAGGGCGGTGAGGTGTTCAGCAGGTATCAGGAATGCCCCAGCGAAGCGGTTCATTGCCGGTTCCAACCGGATCGACGGATTGCCGGTGCCGGCGATGATCCGGTGCGCCAGTTCATGGGCAAGATTGAATCGTTTGCGCTCGACGTTGGTCTGGCGCGCAACGACGATTACTTCGGTTGGCGGGCGATTTGCTCGCTCGACATGGCAAGCCATGCCGTTAATCCGTTCCGGCAGATCGGTCTCGATAACCTTCAGGCCTTTGTCTTCGAGCAACGCGGTCATGCTGGGGATAGGGTCGATGCCCAGATTCCAGACCCTGCGAACTTCCAGCGCCCTTTTGTCGAGGGCGTCGTTGCTCTCTACGTGATCGATCCGAACCTCCGCGAACGGGTCGTCCAAAGGATGGATGTCAAGAATGTCCTCGATGGCCAAATAGTCTTCCAGCTTGCTGATCACGACCGCTTCAGCCTTTGCGCGGTCCTGCGCAGAGGCGTTCGAGGTTTTCCGCCATTCGAGCGATTGGAGCGCCTCAACCTGCCCCCCCATCAGGAAGTCCAGCGACACACCCAGGGACTTGCTCAGGCCAACAAGAACACCAGAAGACGGCATCATCTTGTCCGCCTCATATTTACTGATGGCTTGCGCCGAAACACCTGGGGTCACGCTCTCTGCGAGCGCCTGCATGGATAATCCTGCCTGCTTGCGGGCAAGCCTGAGCCTTTGTCCGAACATGGTTCTCTCCCATCGACTTTTCGGCGGTTGATAAACGCCATATTTTTGTATATATATAAACACAAGGTTTACGAATCGTCAATGAAAATAGGGATAAAAAGATCAAAATGACCAAGAAAAATCAACATGTTGTCCCGCATTCAGGCGGCTGGGCAGTTAGGGGTGCGGGCAATGAACGGGCTACGTCCGTCCACGGCACGCAACGTGAGGCTATCGGCGCGGCCCGAGAAACCGCCATTCGTCAGGGTAGCGAAATGCTGGTCCATGGCGAAAATGGCCGCATCCGCGAGCGCAACACCTATGGCAAGGACCCGTATCCGCCGAAAGGCTGAAGGGCATAATCGGGGTGAATATCAGGATGAGCGGTAGCGGGAACGACAGGCAGATACGTCGCATCCTCTCCATCGATGGGGGTGGGATCAAGGGCACGATGCCCGCTGCGTTCCTCGCGGGGCTCGAGGAAGATCTGGGTCAGCCCATCGGGCGCTATTTCGATCTCATTGCAGGCACATCGACGGGTGGCATCATCGCACTGGGCCTTGGCCTTGGCCGCACGGCAAAGGAGCTGCTTGAGCTTTACGAGCGTCGCGGGCCTGTCATCTTTGGTCAGGACAATGCGGAGGATGAACCGCCGGGAAGGATACGGCAGGCCTGGCGCACTCTCACCGCTACAGGGCGGCACGCTATCGGGCCAAAGCACGATGCAGCAATTCTTGCCCGCGAACTCAAGGCCGTTCTCAACAACGATCTGATCGGGCAATCACAGACCCGTTTGGTGATCCCAGCGTGGGATGCCGATCTCCGCAGCCCTTATATCTACAAGACCGCGCATCACACACGCCTGCAAACCGATTATCGCAAGACTGCGCTGGATGCCGCCCTGGCTACGGCAGCGGCACCTACGTATTTCAAGCGACATCGCACTGCTGATGATATTGGCCTAACCGATGGCGGGACATGGGCCAACAACCCAACGGCCATTGCTGTCGTCGAAGCTATCACCCTTCTGGGGTGGCATCCGTCAGACCTGCGCATTCTGAGTCTGGGGTGTCTGGACGAGGTCTACATGCTGCCCGAAAGTCCCGGGGTTGCCGGGCTCGGCCTCAAAGTCCTCAACCTCTACGCGGATGGGCAATCACATGGCGCCCTCGGCATGGCAAAACTTCTGACGGGACACCCTTATGATGGGGACCGCATCTACCGCATTTCGCCGTCTGTCCCGAGCGGGTTTTTTACCTTGGATGACACCACAAAGATCGGCCGCCTCAAGGGCCTCGGCATGTCAGAAGCCCGAAAAGCAAAGCCCCACCTAACGCCGATCTTTTTCACCCAGCCTGCCGATACCTTCGTGCCGGTCTATCAACTCAAGGAGAATGCGGCATGAATCAGATGTTGCGACAGCCGCTGACCGACAGTGATATTCGTCGGCGCACGCAGATATTCACTATCCTAGACGAGATCGGCGAGGATCTGGACCTCACCGAGGCCCAGTTTGATCGTGCGCGCCAGAGCTATGGTGCCGTCGGAGACTGGCTGTCCGGATCGACTGATCCACTGCTCGTCAGTGTTCTGGTCTATCTTCAAGGATCCAGTGCGCTTGGAACGGCCGTGAAGCCAATCGGGCGGCGGGAATTCGATGTCGATCTCATCTGCTTTTGTGCAGGTATCTCGTCCGGCATCTCACCCGCGACCCTGAAGGCGGCGGTTGGCAACCGGCTCAAGGAACACGCCACTTATGTGCGCCTTCTCGAAGAAAAGAAGCGTTGCTGGCGTCTCAACTATGCGGGGGACTTTCACCTCGATCTGTCCCCGACGATCGCAAACCCGCTCTGCATCAACCGGGGAGAACTGGTGCCCGACCGGGCTTTGAAGGAATGGCATCCGACAAACCCGCGGGCCTACAAGACCCTGTTTGATGAGCGCGCCGCACTCCGGCCGACCTTTGTGGGCAAGTTCATCGCCATGCAGCGAGACGAGGCGACGGTGGAGCCGTTCCCTGTCCGAGAAGCAGTGAAAAGTATCCTGCGCCGCATCGTGCAATTGCTCAAACGGCACCGCGACGTTTTTTACGAGAACAACACGCAAGACGTGGCCCCGATCTCTGTGATAATTACCACCCTGGCCATGCAGTCCTATGCCTATTGCGTGCGCAAGCACGTCTTCCAAGACGAAATGGATCTGCTGGTCGAAACGGTCCGGATGATGCCGCACTTCATCGACCGCTCCATTGTGGACGGACGGCAGGTTTACGCCGTCATGAACGAGACAACCAATGGGGAAAACTTCGCGGACAATTGGAACAAGGATGAACGCCGGGCGCCGGCGTTCTACGCGTGGCACGCGCAAGCTCTGTCCGCCTTCGAGGCCCTTCGCGATGCTGTTGGTCAGGACCGTCTGTCCTTGAACATGGAGCGTTCGTTCGGTTCCGGTGTCACCGGGCGGGTTCTTGGCAACCGCGTCAATGCGGTGTCGGACGGTCGCAAATCGGGTCTGCTTTCTGTCGCACCTCTGATCGGGCTGACGACATCGAAGGTTGCCGCATCTACGACCGTTCCCACCAATACGTTTTTCGGCGACCAATGAAAGGATCCGGTCGAAATCAGGACCTGACCCTGTCACAGCAACTGCTGTTTCTGAAGGCCAACCCGGCAATCGGAGGTGGGGGAACGGTCCGCGCAAACAAGCTGACATGGCAATTGCCCATACAGCCGACCGTCTTGGCGCGCTCATATCTTGCCACCGTCACATATCGACCGGGTCAGATGCCCGACGTTCAGATTGACGATCCGGACTTGGAACTACTGGCCGACGGGCGACCTTTGCCTCATGTCTACAGGGATCCGCTGCGTCTTTGCCTCTATCTTCCGGGAACCCGTGAGTGGGGGGCACGAAAGCGGATCGACCAGACAGTCATTCCGTGGACCTACCTCTGGCTCTACTATTTTGAGGACTGGCTTTGGTCTGACGACTGGAAAGGTGAAGGGCGACACCCCGGTGACGAACCAGAACCTGTCGGAAACCGGGCGCTGCGCCGGGCGTTGGCTTAGTCCTAAAAAGTGATTTTTGTCCTTCTCTGAGCACTTCATCGTCTTCATCACGTTAGCGCGGTCAGAACTCCCGGGCAAAACCCAACTTGTTTCGGCCCGTTTGTGGCTGATCGCGGGAGCGGCCGTTCGGTGCGCCCCGGCGAACTGCGAAGGAGGGCTCACATCCGACCTGCGGCAGCGCAGCGTGATGCCAAAGTTCGTCATGGGTTGAATGTCAGCTTCTGACCCCGACGCATGAACGGTTCGCAGCTATGGCGAAGGCTTGGAGTTCGCCCCTCTACGTCGTGGTACGACGCATGCTGCACCGTGCATCAGCGTCCGCAAAGCGGCTGGCTGCTGCCCCTCGCCGCGCGGTGCCTGAGTGGCAGCTGTCGAGCGAACAGGTCGTGAAGAAAATTGTCCGCTGGACGATGGTAAAGCGATTATTTTCGGACGAGTTGGCCAGCGTTCATGTCAACGCCATGTCAACGCGCGTATGTCATTTTTCGAGGGTTTATGACGGTGGAAACAGGCTAATGTCGTCCAATGTCAGAAGCGAAAACTCGTGAAATCAAAGGCTTGTCTGCTAAGCTTTTGGTTTTCTTAAGTTATTGGAATCGCTTGATTATTGGCTCATAACCTGAAGGTCGTAGGTTCAAATCCTACCCCCGCAACCAAAATCCTGCGCGTTTCCAAAAGCTTACGCGCCGCCCTCCGGGGCGGCGTTTGCGTTTGCACCCCACGTGGAAGCACTGTGGAAGCAAGAGGGGCCGAAGTCCTTCATATCAGTTCGCAAAATACCTACGGTGATGTCACTGGCTCAGACGAAAAGCGAGGACAGTATTCTGACCGTAACTTTTATTAGACAAGGGAGATTCCGACATCTTTTGCATGCTGTCTCGCGCAGTGCCTCGGAGATGATCGCTTTATAGATGTCAAGCGGTGGTCGCAACTCGGTGACTGCCCGTTACTGTGTTAAGCTGCACGCGCTGAAAGCTTTCGCCCAGTGGCAGCACGGGGCTTTGCCCGTCCGGTGCGGGGGGTAGCAGGGGGCGGTGCCGTGACGGATCCGGCACGGGCACGGCCGAAAGCAGCCTGCGGGTGTAATGGTGCCGTGGGTCATGCAGCACGGACTCACGCGGGCCTTCCTCCATCACCTGGCCAAGGCGCAACACCATGACCCGGTCAGCCACCTGATCGACCACAGCCATGTCATGGCTGATGAACAGGTACGACAGGCCATCCTCGTCCTGCAATTCCTGCAGAAGGTCCAGCACCTGCGCCTGCACGGACACGTCGAGCGCCGAGACGCATTCATCCGCGACGATCACCTTGGGCGAAAGGCTCAGCGCGCGGGCGATACAGACCCGCTGGCGCTGACCGCCGGAAAACTCGTGCGGATAGCGCGACAGCATGTCGGCCGATAGCCCCACGCGGCGAAACAGGAATTCGGCGCGATCGGTCAACTCGGATCCATGCGCAAGACCATGGATCTTGAGCGGTTCGACCACCTGCTCGCCCACCGTCATGCGCGAGTCCAGCGAGGCGCCGGGATCTTGGAAGACCATCTGGATATCACGCAGCACGGGCCGCATGGCGTGACGCGACAGCCCGCTGGTCTGTTTTCCGTCAATCCGCACAGACCCGTCCCACGGCACCAGATCCAGAAGCGCCTTGCCGATCGTCGATTTGCCCGAGCCGGATTCGCCCACGAGCGCCAGCGTCTCGCCGGCGCGGATCGTGAACGACACGCCCTCGACCGCGTGCAGCCGCGCGACGGTGCGGTTGAAAATGCCGCCGGTGACATCGAACCGGACGCTGAGGTCGTCCACCTCGACCAGCTTTCGCGCGCTGTCCTTCACGCTGCGCGCGGGCGCGCGGCCAAGCCGCGGCACCGCCGCCAGCAATTGCCGCGCATAGGCGGATTGCGGTGCGCTGAACATCTGCGCGACCGGGGCGGTTTCTTCGGGCCGACCCTCGCGCATGACGATCACGCGGTCGGCCATCTCGGCGACCACGCCCATGTCGTGGGTGATCATCAGCACGGCCGTGCCGTGTTCCTTCTGCATCAGGCGGATCAGATCGAGGATCTCGGCCTGCACCGTGACGTCAAGCGCCGTTGTCGGCTCGTCTGCGATCAGGATCTCGGGCTCGCAAGCCAGCGCGATGGCGATCATCACGCGCTGCCGCATTCCGCCCGACAGCTCGTGCGGGTATTGCTTCAGGCGCCGTTCGGGATCGGTCAGGCGCAGATCGCGCAGCAGTTTCAGGGCCCGTGCTGGGGCCTCGGTGCGGGTGCACATTCCGTGTTCCAGCAGCACCTCGCAAAGCTGCCGTTCGATGGTCATCAGCGGGTTGAGCGACGTCATCGGCTCCTGAAAGATCATCGAGATCCGCCGCGCGCGGATGTCGCGGTAGCTGCGGTCGTTCAGCCCGGCAATGTCCTGATCCCCTAGCCGGATAGTCCCGTCGGTGATCCGCGCCATCGGCTGCGGCAGAAGCCCCATGATCGCCAAGGCCGTCATCGACTTGCCCGACCCGCTTTCGCCGGCCAGCGCCAGCGTCTCGCCCAGATGCAGGTCGAAGGACAGGTGATCGAGGACGGTCTTGCCGCCCTCGCCGGTCGCGACCTGGACCGTCAGATCGCGAACCCGAAGCACGGGGCGCGCGCTGTCGCCCCGTCCGGTTTCAGGATCGGGCCTCATTCGAAGACGACCCTTGGGAAATAGAAGGACACGACCCAGTTCGGCATGTCCACTATTTCCGAGATACGCAGATCGCCCGCGACCGAACACAGCAGATACGCGTCCTCGGGCGACAGCCCGTGCTGCTTGCCCAGCAGGTCGATCATGCCGGAGACCGCGTTCTTCGCACCCTCCATCATGTCGGGCCCGATCCCGGTCGTCACCTCGTAGCCCTTGGCGTCGAGATGCCGTGTCACCGGCCCCGGCGTCGAGAAGCGCGGGAAATCCAACCGTTCCTGCTTGATCAAGTCTAGCGTGATCTCGACATCCATCGGGCTTTCGATGGCGGTGCCGCACACCTCGCCGTCGCCCTGCGCCGCGTGGGTGTCGCCCACCGAGAACAGCGCGCCCGCGACCTCGACGGGCAGGTACAGGACCGACCCCACGGCCAGGTCGCGGATGTCGAGATTGCCGCCCATCCGGCGCGGCGGCACGACGGAATGCAGCCCCGGCTCGGCCGGGGCCAGCCCGATCGTTCCCGCGAACGGCTTCAACGGCACCTTGGCGATGTCCGAGAACAGCGATGGCGCCAGCGTGTCGGGGTTGTAGTCCCACACCTTCAGGTGCGGCTCGCCGAACTGGTCGGCCAGCAGGCCGAATCCGGGGATGTTGGCCGTCCAGCCAAAGCCGGACGGGTGGAACTGCTCCAGCGTGATCTTCAGGACGTCGCCCGGTTCGGCGCCATCGATGTAGACGGGGCCGGTGACCGGGTTGATCTTGCCGAAATCCATTGCCGCGACATCGGCGACGGTGCTGTCACGGGTAAGCTGCCCCGCCGAACTGTCGAGGCACTGGAAATGCACCCGGCTGCCCGGGGCCACCGTCCGGGCGGGTGGGATCGAATGATCCCACCCGTGGTGATGGTGGCCGTGGATCGTGTAATCGCAAGCCTTGCACATGATCTCACTCTGCGTCCGCGGAATAGATGTAGTCGTAGTTCACCGGAATGTGCACCGGGTCCACGAACAGGCTGTCATCACCGGCCATGTTGTCCGACACCAGCGTGAAGCGCTGCTCGTTGAAGATCGGCACCCAGGGCGCGTCCTCCATGATGTCGACATAGATCGACCGCCATGCCGCTTCCCGTTCCTCGGCCATGGCCGGGTCCGCCATCGCGTCGGCCTCGGCGGCGCGGGCATCGAGATCCTCGTTGCAGTACCACGCCCAGTTCCAGCCGCCGGGCACCGCGCCCGCGCAGCCAAGGATGGGGCCGTAGAAGTTGGACGGATCGGGGAAATCCGCGATCCAGGCCATGCCGCCCGACCAGATCATCGGGGCCTGATCCGCCGCGCCGCCCGCCGCGATGACGTTGGACTGTGCCAGGCTGCGGATCTCGGCGGTGACGCCGATCTCGGACAGATCCTGCTGGATCGCCTGTGCGATGCGCGGGTTGGGATCGACGTTCATGACGTAAAGCTCGGTGGTGAAGCCGTCAGGATAGCCGGCCTCGGCCAGCATCTCGCGCGCGCCTTCGGGGTCGAAGGGGTAGCCCTCGTAGTCGTCCGCGTAGCCAGGCATCGTCGGCGGCAGCGGCTGGTTGGCAGGCACGGCGCGCCCGTTGATCATCTGCACGATCCGGTCCTTGTTGATTGCCATGTTCATGGCTTTACGGACTGTCACGTTGTCAAAGGGTTCCATTTGCGTGTTCAGCGTGACGTAGCCGGTGTGAAGCTGACCGCCCTCGACGACGTTGTCGGCCTGCTCGGGGTTGTTCATCACCTGAAGGAACTGCGCGGGCGGGATCCCGTCGCCGGGAACATCGGCCTCGCCGCTTTGCAGGCGCAACAGCGCGACTGTGGGGTCGAGCCCGATATCGAAGATCACTGTGTCAAGCTTGGGCACGCCGGCGCGGTGATAGTCCTCGAATCGCTCGAAGACGAGCTGCTGGCCAGGGGTCCATTCGGCCAGACGGAAGGCGCCGGAGCCCACCGGCTCGCGCCCGAAATCCTCGCCCGAGGCTTCGACCGCCTCGCGCGGCACGATCGAGGCGAAGTTGAGCGCCATGACATGGCTGAAGGTCGCGTCGGGCCGCGACAGGGTGAACTGCACGGTCTTGTCGTCGATCACCTCGACGCCGCTCAGGCCCTCGCCCTCACCGGCGTTCCACGTGTCGAATCCCGCGATCATGCCGAAGAAACCCGCGCCGGGGCTGCGGGTCGTGGGGTCGGTCACGCGCTCCAGCGAATACTTCACGTCCTCGGCGGTGATCTCGCGTCCGTTATGGAACTTGATCCCGTCCTTTAGCACGAAGGTGTGCACTGTGCCGTCCTCGGAGATCTCGTGGCTTGCGGCCAGTTCGTTGCGCAGGATGGTGGTGCCGGGCTCGTAGCCCATCAGCCCGTCGAACAGCGACTTGATCATCGACCAGTTCTGCCAGTCATAGCCGATCGCGGGATCCAACGTGGCCACATCGTCCTGGTAGGTCACGACCATTTCGCCGCCCTGCGGGGCGTCCTCGTCCACTTGGGCAAACGCGCCACCCGCGGCGAGCGCCAGTCCGGTGACGCCGGCCATCAATGCATTTTTCATGGGCCTTCTCTCCTCTGTCGGTTTCATTTGGTCTTGATTCGGGGATCGATCAGCGGGGCCACCAGATCGGCAATCAGATTGCCGAGCACGATGGCCGTGGCCGAGACCATGGTCACGCCCATGATCACGGGGATGTCGACGCGCTGGATGGCCTGCCAGGCAAGCTGGCCGATCCCCGGCCATCCGAACACACTTTCGACGACAACGATGCCCGACATGAACAGCCCGATGTCGATTCCGATCATCGCGATGATCGGCAGGATCGCGTTGGGCATGACGTGGCGGGTGATGATATGCAGGCGCGACAGCCCCTTGGCGCGGGCGGTCCGCACGAAATCCTGTTCCAGCACGTCGATCATCGACGACCGCATCATTCGGCTGTACCATCCGGCGCCGAGGAACCCCAGCGTGATCGATGGCAGGATCAGGTGCGCGAAGGTCCCGTAGCCGCCGATCGGCAGCCAGCCAAGTTGTACCGCGAAGACATACAGCAGCAGGATGCCGATCACGAATTGCGGGGCCGAGATCGACACGAAGCTGAAGATCATCAGCGAATGGTCGGCCGGCTTGTTGCGGCGCAGCGCCGCGACGACGCCGATGGTCAGCCCCAGGATCAGCTCGGTGACGATCGCCGACACCATCAGCAGCAGCGACGCGGGCAGGCGCGCGGCGATCAGTTCGGACACCTCTGCGCGTTGCAGGTAGGACCGGCCCATGTCGCCCTGCAGCAGATTGCCCAGATACCGGAAATACTGCATGAAAAGCGGGTCGTTCAGCCCCAGCTGGTCGCGGATGTTGGCGACCGTCTCGGCGGTGGCCGAGCGGCCGGCGATCTGCCGGGCGGGGTCGGCCGGCACGAGGTAGAGCAGCACGAAGGTCACGAAGGTGATCCCCAGAAGGATCAGCGCGCTTTCGATCAGCCGTCGTATCAGGTACCCGCTCATCCGTGCCGCCCTTTCAATGTCGGATCGAGAATGTCGCGCAACGCATCACCCACCAGGTTGAAGGCCAGCGCGAGCAGGACGATCAGGAGACCGGGAATGAAGACCAGCCACGGCGCGGTCGAGAAATAGGTCTGGTTTTCGAAGATGATGTTGCCCCAGCTAGGCATCGGCGGCTGCACGCCCACGCCCAGAAAGCTGAGCGTCGCCTCGAGCAGGACGGTGGTCGAGATGCCGAGGGTACCGAAGACGATGATCGACGACAGAAGATGTGGCAAAAGGTGCTTTCCGAGGATGCGCAGGGGCGATGCGCCGATGGCGCGTTGCACCTGAATGAACTCGCGCTCGGCAAGGCTGCGGGTTTCGGTGTAGATAACGCGGCTCATCTGCACCCAGTTGACCATCGCGATCACCAGCGCGACGATCATCAGGCTGGGCTGAAAGATCGCGGCCAGCACGATCGCCAGCAACAGCGCGGGAAATGCCATCATCAGGTCTGTGAAGCGCATCAGCACCGCCGCCGTCCAGCCGCCGAAATATCCCGCCGCGATGCCAACCCCCGCGCCGAGGATCACCGCGATTCCGTTGGCCACCACCCCGATGATCAGCGAGGTGCGCGTCCCCAAGATCAGGCGCGAGGCTAGGTCGCGCCCGAGCAGATCCGTACCCAGCAGGTAGTCGCCGCCGGGCGGAAGCGGGCCGCCCATCAGGTCCAGCCCGTCAAAGCTTTGCTCGAACGGATCGTGCGGCATGATCCATGGCGCGAATACTGCGCAAAAAACCATTACCGCGATCACCGCCAGGCCGAACGCGGCGCGTGGACGCCGAACCAGGTCATGAATGACCACCCGGAACCGCCCTTGCGTACGTGGATGAAAGGCCTGCGTGTCACTCATATTGCCCGCCCTCCGGCCATCCGCCGTTCGGCCAGGAGCCGCGTCGCAGCATCCTCCAGACTTATCTGTTCTACCATCGCCATAGTGCGCAACTGCTTGAGAGCCAAGGCTTCGTCGCGCCCACCTTCCATCAAGGCAAGCACCGCGCGGATCACGTCGAGCCGGCCATGGCTGCGGCGGACGAGTTGGATTTCGCGGGTGCGGCGTTCGAGCTTTTTCGCAAATACCTCGTGTGCGATCACCATCGCAGAAAACAGGTTGCCCAGACCCGACACGGGAATGAACGCATCGACTTCCTGCGCCAGCGCCCAGGCCAGACGCCCTGGGCTTTCCGATCCTATCAGGCCGACGAGCGGCATCGGGGCCTCGGCGCGCGGCCAGGGCAACATGCTGTCATCGGCCGTGTCGATGTCGAGGATCAGGGTATCGGCGTTGCGTGCTGTGTCCTCCTCAATGGTGTCTTTGCAGACCTTGGCTTTAACACCCAGCCTGTCGCAGCGATCCTTGATACGCTGGCCGATCTCCGGCGAGCGGTGCAAGACAAGGGCTGTCTGACCGGAAAAATTGTGTACGGGCATGCGTGTCATCTCACGACCCTCAACTTGCGTTGCGGAACGGGGGTGGAGCGGGGCAATCGCGCGGTCTGCGAGGTCATGTAGGGATCAGCAGCGACCGGCGCTTCGGTGCAGTGTACGATCTCGAAGCTACCGTTCCGGGCAATCGCCAGTCGGGGTGTAAGCATCGCGTGCCGCATCACGGGGTCAATCGGCATCGTCCCCATCACGGTGGTCACGGGCGTTTCCAATGCGGCCTGGAACACTGCCGCGGGAGCATCTGTCCCGGCCCTTTGGACGGCGGCGTTAATCATCTCGACCGCTGCGAAGGATGTTGCGAAAAAGGATGAAACACGCCCGTTCGGGGCGTGTCGTCGGGCTGCCTCGCACAACAGATCATCTGCGTTTTCCTCGAAAAAGCTGCCCGCCGACAAAAGCCCGTTCGCCGCCGATCCGATCTCGGCGAGGTCCGCTTCGCTCTGATTGAAGCTCGCGACTTGGACCGCGGGCCTGTCAGTCTTGCTACGTGCTGCCAGGCCTTGAAGAAAGCTCGTATTCGAGGGCCCGATCAGGCTGTCAATGACACAATCCGCGTTCTGATCCCATATCTCGTCAAGAACATGATCGGGCGTATCGGCCCCGAGCGGCACATGGCGCTCTCCCACCACGTCGATCCCCTGCGCCATCAAACAGTCGCGCGCTAGCCGCAAGGTTTCCCAACCCCAGACATAATTCGAGCCGACGAGAAAGACACGCCTCATGCCCTGCGCCGCTATCCAGTCTGTCACCGGAACGACATGATGGTTCGGAGACGCGCCAAGATAAACCACATGATCGTTGCATTCGAAGCCTTCGTATGGACAGGGATACCACAGGAGTCCGCCGTGGAGTTCCAGCAGCGGGATCATTTCCTTGCGGCTCCACGAGGTGATTGCGCCGACAATGTGGCGGACGCCGCTTTCAAGCATCTCGCGCGTCAGCCGCTCGTATTCGGCCATATCCCCACCGGGATCGGCGATCATGGGCCTGATCGATATCGCGTCATTGCGTTGGAGGCTCTCGATCGCACCGAGCGCTCCGGCAAGCGCGCTCTGCCCGAGCGCCGCGTAGCTGCCCGTTGTGGAGAAGATGAGACCCAGACGCAGTTCCACGAGAATTCCGACCCCATAAAAAAAGCCCCGCCCCCTCAGGTAAAAGGAGAAACGAGGCTTGATTGCCGTTGGCGTTAATGCCAATTGGTAATCACACTGTAGTAAGTTGGCCGCCCTGTCCAGCATGCGGTAGGGAGGGAGGGTAGCGAGTTAAAGCTCTTGCCCGATAATTGTGCAAACGCGCACCGCAATTGGCTCTGTTCAATCATTGCGACATAGAAGCTTTTTAGATTGTAAGCCCGCAGGTTCAGCCAGACTGCCACTCAGCCATTCATCCAGCTTCGACCAGCGCCGCCGCCCCGAGACGTTCTTCACGGCGATGGCCACGGCCTTCTTCTGGCCGACCAGCACGACCAGCTTCTTGCCGCGGGTGACGCCGGTGTAGATCAGGTTGCGCTGCAGCATGGCGTAGTGCTGAGTCATCACCGGTATGACGACGGCTGGATATTCGGAGCCCTGGCTTTTGTGGATGGTCGCGGCATAGGCCGGTACCAGCGTGTCGAGCTCGCCGAAGACGAAGCTGACCGTGCGCCCGTCGAAATCCACGGCCACCTCGCCCTCGTCGAGATCGACATCCTCGACCATGCCGATATCACCGTTATAGATGCCCTTGTCGTAGTCGTTCTCGATCTGCATGACCTTGTCGCCGGGGGCGAAGGTCCAGCCGAACCGCTCGACCTTCTTCTCTCCTGCCGGGTTCAGCGCGGCCTGCAGCTCGATGTTAAGCGAGCGGGCCCCGATGCCGCCACGGTTCATCGGACAGAGAACCTGGATGTCCTTGATGGGATCGAAGCCGAAGCGGCGCGGGATGCGTCTGGAGACGAGCTCGACAATACGCGGCACGGCCTGCTCCGGGTCGGCAGCCGGCACGAAGTAGAAATCCGCTTCGCCGTCGGGTGCCGCAAGATCCGGCATGCGCCCGGCATTGATGGCATGCGCCGTGGTGATGATCTTGCTCTGCGCGGCCTGCCGGAATACCTCGGTCAGCTGGATCACGGGCACGGCGCCAGAGCCGATGATGTCGGCCAGAACCTGACCGGGACCGACCGAGGGCAACTGATCGATGTCGCCGACGATCAACAGCGCCGCCGCGCTCGGCACGGCCTTCATCAGCGACTGCATCAACAGCACGTCGACCATCGAGGTCTCATCAATGACCAGCAGATCGCAGTCGAGCGGGTTCTCGTCATTGCGCTTGAAGCCGAAGGCCTTGGGGTCGAACTCGAGCAGCCGGTGAATGGTCTTTGCTTCCATGCCCGTGGCCTCGGACATGCGCTTGGCCGCGCGGCCCGTGGGCGCGCAGAGCAGCAGCTTCACGTTCTTTGCCGCCAGGATGCGCAGGATCGAATTCACGATGGTCGTCTTGCCAACGCCGGGGCCGCCGGTGATCACCATGACCTTGGATCGCAGTGCCAGCCGGACGGCCTCGGCCTGGCTGGCCGCAAGAGTGAGACTGGTTTTCTGCTCGATCCAGGGCAGCGCCTTGTCGGCATCGATTTCCGGCCATGGCAGCGGGCCAGCGCGGACCCGCTCGAGGTGCTCCGCGATGCCGCGCTCGGCACGGTAGAGCCCTGTCAGGAAGATGCAGTCCGCATCCCCGAGGCGATCGGCGGTGACTGTTTCCTCGGCAAGTTCCTCGAGCAGGGCTCTCTCGATCAGCGCCGCAGGGACCTCCAGCAGCCTTTCCGCAAGTCCGATCAGGTCGGCGCGCGGCAGGCTACAATGGCCGTCGCTCATGGCTTCGGACAGCGCGAAGGAAATTCCTGCGCGCACCCGGATCATGGCGGTTTTCTCAATGCCGAGTTTTTCTGCGATCACGTCCGCTGTTCGGAACCCGATGCCGCGGATGTCCTTGGCCAGCCGGTAGGGGTTTTCGCTCATGACCTGCACGGCATCGGTGCCATAGGTCTTGAAGATGCGCACCGCGCGCGCTGTGCCGACGCCGTGCTCGTGCAGGAACACCATGATCTCGCGGATCACCTTCTGATCGGCCCAGCCTGCGGTGATCTTGTCGGCCCGCTTGGGGCCAATGCCCTCGACGTCACGCAAGCGCTCGGGCGTGGCTTCGATGATGTCGAACACATCCTTTCCAAACATCTTGACCAGCCGTTTGGCATAGACCGGCCCGATGCCGCGGATCATGCCCGAACCGAGATATTTCTCGATCCCGTCGATGGTCGAGGGGGCCGAGGCCTTCAGGAACTGCGCCTTGAACTGAAGGCCGTGATTGCGATCATTGAGCCAGACGCCCGAGGCGGTGATCCATTCGCCAGCCGAAATCACCGCCGCATGGCCCACGGTGGTTACCAGATCCCGGTGCCCTCTGGCCTTCACGCGGAGAACGCAGAAGCCGTTTTCCGGATTGTGGAACGTGACCCGCTCGACCAGACCGGCCAAGACCTCGGAACCTGATTGCGAAGTAATATCCGGCTTCACGACAAGACCTCGGTCAACTGCATTCGGGCATTGACAATTCTAGCCCCCTTGACGCAATATCCAATAATGATCGACCTGCGCTCGACGAAAGCACCGTCGGGCGTTTTGTATTTCAGGAGTGGTGCGCGCCCATCAAAATGAATGCGGCCCGTCACAGCTCCCGTCCATACCAGCGCACGCGTCCCACAATATTTACTTCCTCTGCGGTGCATTCATAGGGGGAATACTGATGGTTGTCGGAGATGATCCGCACCCTCGGCGGGTCACTCATTGGCACATGCTCAAGGCGCTTGGCCACCAACCCCATCCCGTCGTGTAGAACGAACACGCCCGGTGGCACAGGATTGCGCTGGTTCATGTCGACAAGAATCACATCACCGTCGTTCAGGGTCGGCATCATGCTGTCGCCCTGAACGGCCATGACGCGCAGCATGGATGGCGCCGCCCTGAGCCGGTCGCGGATCCATGCGCGCCGGAAATGAAAGTCGCGAGCCGGTCCGTCTTCGTTCTCAATAACGGCCCCGCCGCCCATTGAGGGGCGCACAGAGGCGTACTGGATGGCGACGAAATCATTGTGGTAGTCTTGGGTGATGGGATCGTCCCCCTCGACACGGCCCTTGCCTGACAAGAGCCATTCGGGTTCCACCCGTAACGCATCAGCGATGCGGTTGAGCTTGTCGATGTTGGGGGTTTGTGATCGTCCACGGAGAATGTCGTAGACGAAGGACCTGTTGACCTCTGCGCCTCGCGCCACTTCTGCGACGGACATGCCGAGCTGGCGGATCCGCGCGCGCAGGCGTTCATGCATTGGCACAGACATATTCACTCCTACTGTTGATGTCTTGTGGAAAAGACAGGATTGAAGCGCGCTTGTCAATTCTCTAAAAACATATCGTGAACATTATCGGCGAAGGATTCGGAGATGCGGCTTGAGCGGGATGCATTTGAACTGGCCGAGCTTGCCGAGCGCTGGCGCATCTCTGGTGCAGATATCCGTTACCTGGTGGCCAACAAGCAGATGCAGCTTTCAGTGCGCGTCGTGGCCCAGCCTGCACTGCTGTCCGACGAGGAACTGACGGCAGAGGGTGAGCCGTTCTGGTTACCCAGCGAGGAGACGATGTTTTCCGGGCTTGGCGATCTGGCGCTGCGTGATGCCTTCAAGCTTGTTCGGGATGGAGAGGGCGTTGTTACCCACCTCTTTCTGCCTGAGGCCAGGATGGTGACGCTGCGCGGCGGTGATGGCATCAGCTTTTCGCACGTGGACCTGCTCGTTCGTCGAGAGCGGGCAGAGGCGCTTGAGCGCGAGGTGATCAACGCGCCCAAAGATCAGCAGAATGCGTTTGATTTCAGGCTTTTTGTCTTTGACGGTCAGGAGTTCGCGTTCACCGTGCCACAAGCGCGGGCCCTCGAGTTCATGGTGGCGCAAACGCGCGATGGCGCTCCGGATCAGCATTACATCGACATTCTGAACGCAGTCGGTTCGGCCTCGCAGCGGCTGAGCAGCCTGTTCAGCCGCAAGCCCTACTGGTCGCGGTTGCTGCGCAAGACCGAGGGCCGACGGGGATGGTATCACCTCGATCCAAATTTTGTGATCTGGTTACTCACCAGCCAGTGACACGGATCGCTCTCGATGTTCGCCCGCCCGCTCCGGCGGGCGTTTTGATTCGGTGCTGTGGCACAGCTCGCACGCCCGGCTTGTCTGCATTTGGTATGCATCTGGTCTGCACTCGTATGCACTTGTCTGCACCGAGAGCGGGATGGGCACATTCCTGCGATAAATCAGCAGTTTAGAAAAATGCGCAGTGCATCCCACTTGTGGGACTTATGCATTCTTAAAATCTGGCATTCCTTCTCCACGGATCGAAAAGGAGAAGCGAATGGCTGACCAATTTCTCAACCAGGTCCACCTTGCACGGCGCTGGCAAATCAGCCCGCGCACGTTGGAGCGCTGGCGCTGGACGGGCGAAGGGCCCGCGTATTTCAAGATTGGCGGTCGCGTCGTCTACAAGCTCGTCGATGTCGAAGCATATGAGAACGGCCGGCGCTGTGAAAGCACCGCGCAAGGCACGGCATTCCGGGCGGTGCAATGATCATGGCGCGTTTTACCCCGGGCCCGCAGGCTGAACCGGCGCGTGGCGCAGACCGTGCCGCCGAGATCACCGACATCGACCTCTATGCGTGGGTCGCGCAGGCCGAAGCAGGTGACGCGCTGATCTATCACCGCGGATTTCTCGTGGTCGATGCGCACAAGACGGTCTCGACGCTGCCGACAGACCGGCGTCTTGCCCTGCGCGGCGTGGCCGATGCCGCGTTTCGCGCCGCCGAGCAGGGTCTCGTGCATCTCGTGCAAGAGCGGCTGGACACAGACCGGTTCGCCTACATCGCCATCGCCCGTCCCAAACCCAAAGCCGCCGCCGCGTCGCTCTCTGCGCTGCTGCTTGAGGAGCAGGCCGCGTGAGCGCCCCCGTCCATACACCACCCAATGACCAAGGAGGCCCAGTCATGCCGTTTCCCGAGAACACCCCGAGCGTGGATGACATGCTCAACATGCCGACCGGCGAGCTGGCCCGGATGCCCGTCGAACTGCTGGCTATCGTGCAAAACGAGATCGATGCACGCCTCAAGCGCGACAAGGCCGCCAAGACCCGGCTCGATGGCGCGCTGAGCGTGCGCTACGCTGATCGCGCCGCCAAGGAACGGCAGGCCCACGGCAAGGACACCGGTACCGTCAGGTTCGATGACGGCGATTTCACCATCGTCGCGGATCTGCCCAAGCGCGTGGACTGGGATCAAGAGAAGCTGTCGCAGATTGCCGCCAATATCGCCCATAGCGGTGAGGATCCGGCCGAGTTCATCGACACCAAACTGTCTGTGTCCGAGCGAAAGTATGGCGCGCTGCCTGAAAGCTGGCGCGATGGGTTCGAGCCTGCGCGCACCGTGCGCATGGGAACGCTGAAGATCACCATCGCGCCGAATGAGGCCGCGTGATGACAGAGCCTGCTCCCATCCCAACCGCCGCCTCCGATCTGCCAAGCCTGATCGACCGCGCGGCCAGCATGTTGGCCGGTGCAAAGACCGCGGCCGAAGTTCTGGAAGCCCGCGAATGCGCAGGGTTTGCCTATGACGCAGCCAAGCGCGCCTCACGTCTGCACAAGGCCAAGTCCGCCCATGACGATCTGATCGCGGCCGCGCATCGCGCGCAGGCTGATGCGCTGGAAATTGAGGCTGCTGCCAAGCGGCGACTGGCCGATGAATATGACGCGGCACAGGCGCGCGGCGAGGTAGCATCTGACGGGCGTCCCAAAACCGTTGTGGGTGACAACGGTATTCCCGCGACATCGGCCAATCTCGGACTGCGCCGTGACCAGATCCATGAAGCGCGCCGCCTACGTGACGCCGAAGCTGTCGAGCCGGGTCTTCTGCGCCGCACCCTCGACGCGAAACTCGAGCGCGGTGAAGAACCGACGCGCTCCGCGGTCCGCCGCGCGGCAGAGGATCGGCTGCAACGCTCTCTCGACCGTCTGCAGCGCATTCAGGAAAGCGTCAAGCGCCTCGAACAAGAGCGCCCGCCACCACTGACGCCGGAAATGCGGGCGCGCCAGATCGCGGTGTTCGGGACGCAAGAAGATCGCGCGATCTGCGGTCGGATCGAAGAAATCATCGAGCGCATCGATGAACAACCGAGCCCCGCAGAAGCGGTGCGCCGCATCCCACCGGCCTCGCGCCATGCCGTCGATACTGCGCCGATCAGGCGCGCGGCCGCCTGGCTCACCGACTTCAGCACTCTTTACGAACAGGAGGTCCAGAATGGGACAGATGCGACTGAATGATGTTGTCGCCGAGATCGTCGGCGAAGTGATCGCGGGGCGCGCGATCAACAAGCGCCAGGCGGCAGTCAATCGCTGGGACGATATCGATGCCGACGGCCAGTATCTCTCCGGGATCGATGGTGTTGTCGCGCGCATCGACACGCAGGCACGCTGCCTGAAGCTCAAGGCAGAACAGGCTGCCACGCCAGCGCAGGCGGAACTGCCATTTTCACTGCCGGTGGCCGTTGCCATGGATCTCGAAGGCACGACGCTGGTGTCGACCCGCCAGCTGTCTCGCGCCGAGTTCGAACGCGCCATCGAGATCCGCCGCCTCCAGATCGCTCATGACAGCGCGGCGCTGCGCGAATGGCGCGAGGCCCTACGCCAGGCCGATCGGTTCTGGGCAGCGCGTCCTGACTGGAGCTTCGGTGACTGTCTCGACGCGATCCTCGCACAGGGCGGTTTCGCCCCTTCAAGCGGCGAGGTGCTGGTATGAGCCTGCGTATTCTCACCGCCGATGAGCGCCTGCAGGAAGCGCAGGGCAAGACCACCATGGCGCTGTTCGGGCCGAGCGGGGCGGGCAAGACCACGCTCCTGAAGACGCTGCCGACCGAGGAGACCGTCTGCCTCGATCTCGAGGCAGGGCTGAAGTCGGTGCAGGACTGGCGCGGCGACAGCCTGCCGATCCGCCGTTTCGCCGACGCCGTGGACATCGCATGCCTGATCGGCGGGGCGAACCCGGCGGCCCAGCCCGACGAGCATTTCTCGGAGGCGCACCACGCGCATCTGCGCGGGCAGCACCCCGAACTTGCAGCGCGTCTGGATGCCAAAAGCATCGTCTTTGTCGACAGCATCACCGACTTGACCCGTCAGGCGATGGCCTGGGCCAAGACCCGGCCCGAGGCGATGTCGGAGCGGACCGGCAAACCCGACACCCGCGGCGCCTACGGGCTCCTCGCCCGCGAGGTGATCGGGCTGCTCAAGCATCTCCAGCACGCGCCCGGCCGCACCGTGATCTTCGTCGGCATCCTCGAGCGGATCACCGACGAGATGAACCGGACGATCTGGCAGCCGCAGATGGAGGGCGGAAAAGCCGCGCGCGAGCTGCCCGGCATCGTCGACCAGGTCCTGACCCTCGGCCTGTTCACACAGGAAACCGACCAGGATGGGGCGACCAGCTGGCAGTACGACCCCGAGAAAGGCGAGACGCGCCGCCTCGTCTGCCGCTCCGGCAATCCCTGGGGCCTGCCCGCGAAGGACCGCTCGGGGCGCCTCGACCTCACCGAGCCCGCCGATCTCGGCGCGCTCCTCTCCAAGATCAACCAGACCCAGAAAGGATAATCTCCATGACCTTCGATATGAACGATGTCGCACCGCAGCAATCCGGCGACCTGATCCCCGACGGCACCTTCGCCAAGGTGACCATGTCCATTCGCAAGGGCGGCACGGACGGGGCGAGCGAGGTGGATCGCGGGCTGCTGAAACCCTCGAACCAGCCCGGCAGCGACGTGCTGATGGTGGATGCCGAGTTCACCGTGGCCGAGGGGCCGCATGCCCGGCGCAAGTTCTGGCAGAACTTCACCGTGCAGGGCGGCAAGCTCGACGAGCAGGGCCAGTCGATCGGCTGGAAGATCTCGAAGTCGACCTTCCGCGCGATGATCGACAGCGCGCTCGGCCTGAACCCCGACGACATGAGCGAGGCGGCCAAGGCCAAGCGCGTTCTGCGCGGGCTCGCCGATCTCGACGGGATCACCTTCGTCGCCAAGATCCAGATCGAGCCGAGCCGCAACCCCGCCTACAAGGACGCCAACAAGCTCGACCATGTCGTGCTGCCGACCGCGCCCGAGTGGCAGAGAGTGATGGCGGGCGAGACGGTGCCGGCGCAGCCCTCGAACAAGCCCCGGCCCGCCACCGCGCCCGCGCAGCCCGCAACCCCCGCCTGGGGGCAGTCGCAGCCCGCCGCGGCGCCGGCCGCGCCCGCGTGGTCGTCGCCCGCCGGCCAGCCCGCCGCCCAATCTGCGTCCGAACCCGCCGCGCCGAAGACCGCGGGCGGCCCGGCCTGGCTCAACCCGTGAGCCCGGACGAATGGCAGGCGCATGTCACCACAGAGGCCGCCCTTGCGATGGGGCGCTGGCTCGAGGCGCGGGGGCGGCTCGACCGCCCCATCGCGACCCTCACGCGAAAGGATCTCGAATGCATGGCCTCAAACGCGATCGGCCGCTTCCTCGTGCTGGCCTCGGAGCGTCGCTCCACCGCGCCGGACGCGGAGGAACGGAAAAACCTCGACCTGCTGCTCATGGGCTGACCCGCGCCGAACTCGGCCGCCGCGAACCCTGCGCGCTCTGCGGCCGGGAGGCCCGGGGCTTCGGCTACTGCCACGGCCTGCGCCGGGATCGCCATCCCCACCACCGCTTCTGCTCGATGGCCTGCCTCACGGCGGGCTCGGCCATCGCCAAAAGGAACCACGGCATGATCGACAAGACCGACATGGAAACCCGCGCGATCGTTGAGGCGCGCCGCACGCTGGCCGAGGCGCTGACGGAGATGGGGCTGATGGAGCCCTTCTTTGATCGCCCCGCTGCCGACATCGACTGCGTGATCGAGGCCTGCGTCGACGGATTTCAGGCCTCGATGCGGCGTCAGTCCGATGCCGGCGACGTGCCGTTTTAGGGAGGGTTTGAAGATGCTCGATCTCAACCACAATTCCGGCTTCGTCTACGGACGTCGCGCCACCGATCCCGAGCCTCTTGGCGCGCGGATCAACACCTGCGTCGATACGGCGCTCGAGGCCGAGCGGCAAAAGCAGCGTCCGCGCGACTATCTCGGCGCCAGCCGGATCGGCGAGCCCTGCGCGCGCCGCCTGGTTTTTGAATTCACGAAAACCCCGGTCGACCCGGGCAAGGACCTCGAGGGGCGGACCCTGCGCATTTTCGAAGCCGGTCATGTCTTCGAGGATCTGGCGATCCGGTGGCTGCGGCTGGCCGGGCTGGATCTGCGTACGCAAAAGCGCGAGGGCGGCCAGTTCGGCTTCGAGACCGCGGGTGGCCGGATCCGCGGCCATGTCGACGGCGTCATCGTCGACGGACCGGACGTCGGGCTCGCCTGGCCTGTTCTCTGGGAGCACAAGGCGCTGAAGGCCTCAAGCTGGAACGACACCATCAAGAAGGGCGTGCGGGTCTCAAAGCCGGTCTATTTCGCGCAGATGCAGATCTACATGGCCTATATGGGCCTCGGGTCGGCGCTCTTCACCGCGCTGAACAAGGACACCTGCGAACTCTACCATGAGCATCTGCCCTTCGACCCGCCGACCGCGCAGGCGCTGTCCGACAAGGCGGTGGCCGTGCTGCGCGCCGCGGATGCGGGCGAGCTGCTGCCGCGGATCGCCACGAGCCCCGACTTCTATCTCTGCCGGTTCTGCCCGTTCTCGGCGCGTTGCTGGGAGGCCCAGGCATGACTGTCACGCTGTCCGAAATGCAGAGCCGCGCGATCGCGGCCATCCGCAACTGGTACGAGACCCGCCGCCACGAGCAGCAGGTGTTCCGGGTGTTCGGCTATGCCGGCACCGGCAAGACCACGACCACGGCGCAGGCGATCGACGCGCTGGGGCTGGCGCCGATGACCCCCGGCGCGCCGGGCGGCGTGCTCTTCGGTGCCTTCACCGGCAAGGCCGCGCTCGTCATGACGCGCAAGGGCACGCCGGCGCAGACCATCCACAGCCTGATCTACCGCGTCTCCGAGGCGACGCCGGAAGAGATCGAGCGGGTGACCGAGGACCTGGCGGAGTTGCGTCGCGAGCTGCCGCGCATGGGGCCGGCCGAGCGCGACTTCGCCATGACGCGGATCGCCCAGCTCGAGATGCGGCTCGAGGACATCCACCAGCCGAAGTTCCTGATCAACGAGCAGTCGATCCTGCGCGACGCGGACCTCCTCGTCCTCGACGAGGTGTCCATGGTGGGCGAGGACCTGGGGCGCGACCTTCTGGCCTTCGGCAAGCCGATCCTGGTGCTCGGCGATCCGGGCCAGCTGCCCCCGGTGAAAGGCGCCGGCTTCTTCACCGAGGCCGCGCCCGACGTGATGCTGACCGAGGTGCATCGGCAGGCCGAGGACAGCGCCATCCTGCGCCTCGCGACGCTCGCGCGGCAGGGCGCTCCGATCCCCATGGGTGCGCATGACGACCATGTCTGGAAGATGTCGCGCCATGAGGTGGGCCCGGCGCAGATGCTGCGCGGCGGCCAGGTGCTCTGCGGCACCAACGCGACGCGGCGCTGGCTGAACACCGCCATGAAGCGCGCGGCCGGGTTCGAGGCCGACTATCCGACAGGCCACGGCGAGAAGATCATCTGCCTGAAGAACCGCCACGATCTCGGACTGATCAACGGCATGTTCCTGACGCTCAGAGACGTGCGCCAGGATCCCGACGACGCCTTCGCCTTCAGCGCCATGGTCGAGACCGAGGACGGCGAGGCCATCGCTGGCCGGCAGAGTTTCTGGCGCGGCGAATACGCCGACCACGTCGCCTACGACCCCGAGCGCGGGCACCGCGAATGGCAGATCAAGCGCGGCCTCATCGAGAGCAGCTGGGGCTACGCCATCACCTGCCACAAGGCACAGGGCAGCCAATACCCCACGGCCATCGTCGTGGATGACGGCTTCGGCCGCACGGCCGCCGATCGCAACCGGTGGCTCTACACCGCCATCACCCGCGCGGAATGGGGGCTCGTGATCCTGTCATGACCACATCGTCGAAGAAGGAGAATTCCATGCAGGGTCGATCCCGAGATCCGCGCACGGCAGAGGAAAAGGATGCAGAGCGCCACGCATTCGCCGCAGCGGCCGGAACGAGCGTCGAGGAGGTTCGAGCGCTCGAGGAAGCGCTCCGAGAGGTGCCGATCGAGCATATCCTGGAGGAACTCTTCGGGCCGGACCACGGCGCCTTCTACGATGAGGGCGAGGATCTGTGGATCGTTCCGAACCCAAAGCACCAGGGACCGGGTTTCGGGTTCATCGCCATTCGCAGCGACCGAAGCTGGTTCGGAGGTGTCGTTCCACCGGGAGCCTTCCAATGAGCGCCCTTGTGATCGACCTCAACGATGTCGCCCCGGCCCATGCCCAGCCCGCACGCTACGATCTGGACCTCATCGTGCGGCGCCTGCGGGAGACGGCCGAGAGCTGGGTGCCGCGTCTCTTCCCGAACGGCAAGCGCGTCGGTGATGAATGGCGGCTGGCCAACATCCGCGGAGACGCGCCGCGCAACACCGGCTCCTGCGTCATCACTCTGCGCGGTCCGCATGCCGGTGACTGGATCGACTTCGACGGCAACGCGGGGGGCGGGCCGATCAGCACGATCGAGGAAAGCACGGGCCTTTCCGGGCGCGATCTGATCGTCGAGGCGGCCGACATGACCGGCGTGTCGGCCGGTGCCCCGATGCGCGAGGCGCCCCCCGCCAAGCCTGCGCCAAAGCGCGATGCCACGCAGGATATCGCCCATATCCTGTCCAGGGCCGTGCCGGTCACGGACACGCCTGGCGCGACCTATCTCGCCGGGCGCGCACTGACCGTGCCCGACGAGACCGATCTGCTTTTCCACCCCGATCTGACGCATTGGGAGACGAAGACCGGCTATGCCGCGCTGCTGGGGCAAGTCCGCGATCGCAGCGGCGAGGTGATCGGGCTGCACCGCACCTACCTCGTTGAAGACGGCGACGAAGTGCGCAAGGCACCGGTCTCGAAGCCCAAGATGATGCTCGGACGGATCGCTGGCGGCGCCGTGCGGCTCGCGCCGCTCGGAAACGGCGACCGGCTGGCGCTGTCCGAAGGCATCGAGACCGGGCTCGCGGTGATGACCGCCTGTCCCGATCTGCCGGTCTGGGCGACGCTCTCCACCTCTGGCCTCGAACAGATCGATCTGCCGCCCGCAGCGCAGCGTGTGCTTATCCTCGCGGATCATGACGTATCTGGCGCCGGCATGCGTGCAGCCGAGGCCAGCGCTCGCCGCCTGCGTGCGCAAGGGCGCGATGTCGCCATCGCCCGGCCGCCCGCAGAGGGCCAGGACTTCAACGACCTGCTGCTGAGCGAGGGCCCTGCCGCCATCGCGGCCCTGATCGCCGATGCGGAGGCCATCACCGCCGGGGCCGATGCGGTCCTGCAGATCGGTCAGCACCGTCCGCTCAACTATCAGGGCTCGGGCGAGACCATTCCGACCCTGCGCGCTGACGAGGGGGATCTGGGCCGCGCGGTGGCGCAGGTCTGGAGCGTGGTCATGGCCTCCAACCGCACGCCATGGGTGTTCCGCTTCGCGGGCCAGCCCACATGGGTCGTCCCCGACGATGAGGGGCGGCCGGTGGCAACCATGCTCAACGAGGAGCGCCTGCGCCACATGCTGGCGCGACTGGCCCGCTGGGTCCGCGAGAACGCCAAGGGCGAATTGCTGCCGGCACCGCCGCCCGTGGCCGTGGTCAAATCCGTACTGGCCACGCCTGACCCGGCGCTGCCGGTGCTGACCGGCATCGTCAACACGCCGGTCTTCGGTCGCTCCGGCACGCTGATCACAGCCCCGGGCTATCACCCGGACGCGCGACTGCTCTATGTGCCCGCGCCGGGCTTTGCCGTGCCAGACATCCCAAACCGGCCGACCGAGGCGGAGATTGCCGCGGCGCGCGCCCTGATCTGCGAGGACCTGCTCGGGGACTTTCCCTTCACGGGCGAGGCAGAGCGCGCGCATGTCGTGGCGCTCCTGCTGCTGGGCTTCCTGCGTGGCATGATCGACGGGCCGACGCCACTGCACCTGATCGAGAAACCTACGCCCGGCACGGGCGCGACGCTGATGGTCGATGCAGTCGCAACCATCCTGACCGGCACTGGTGCCAGTGTCATGACCGAGGGGCGCGATGACGAGGAATGGCGCAAGCGCGTCACCGCAAAGCTGCGCCAGATCCCGTCGATCATCCTGATCGACAACCTGCGCGCCAAGCTCGACAGCTCGGCCGTCGCCGCCGCGCTCACCGCGCCCTTCTGGGAGGATCGCGTTCTCGGACAGTCCGAGATGACGCGCCTCCCGATCCGCTGCCTCTGGATCGCAACCGGCAACAACCCCGAATTCTCCAACGAGATGGCGCGCCGGCTGGTGCGCATCCGGCTCGATGCCAATGTCGAACGCCCCTGGCAGCGCGCAGGCTTCCGCCATCCCGATCTCATGGTCTGGGTGCGCGCCAACCGCGGCCGCATCGTCGCCGCCTGCCTGACGCTCTGTCAGGCATGGATTGCCGCCGGCAAGCCGCGCGGCAGCAAGACCATCGGCTCCTACGAGAACTGGGCGCAGGTCATGGGCGGCGTGCTCGCGACAGTCGGCATCCCCGGCTTTCTCGGCAATCTGGAAGAGATGATGGAAGCCTCCGACAGCGAGGGCGCCGGCTGGAGCGCCTTCATCGCCGCCTGGTGGGACAGGTTCGGGACGGCCTCTGTTGCTGCCGCTGAACTGTTCGACATTGCACTCCTGTGCGATCCTGCGCCACCGATGAGCAATGGCAATGATCGTGCGCAGCGCACTGCTTTTGGCATGGCAATCTCGCGGATGCGAGACCGGATATTTCGGGTCGGAACGCTGCAGGTGAGGATCAAGAAAGCCGGTGTCGAGCACAAGACCACGCGTTGGAAACTGGATCTGTGCGACTCCGAAACACCGCAGAATACCGGCACTCAACCTGAGGTTGGGGGACCTCTGCCTTCAAAGGGGGACCTCGAAAATGAAGGTCCCCCCGACCAACCTGTTGAAAACATTGGCCGAGGGGGACCTGGGGGACCTAGGGGACCTTTTTCCGCCCCTTCACACACGCGCATGCGCGCACGCGCGCACGAAGAGGATAGCCCCGGAAAAGGTCCCCCAGGTCCCCTAGGTCCCCATAACGAAGCGATTTCAGATGTTTACGACGGGGGACCTCTAGGGGGACCTCGAAATGAAGGTCCCCCGAAGCCCGACTGGCTGCGCGAGCTCGACCCATGAGCTGCGCGTGCCACCACCCCCTTCATCCGACGACGGCGGCCGGACCTGCCCAGGCATCAACCGCCGTCGTCTTCCAGCCCCAAGCAGCCAACCAGAAAAGGAGACCACCCATGGCTGATAAGACTCTCGCCACCGCCGCAATCGGCGCAACCCCGGAAACGCACATCCCGCCCGCGGCGGCGCGCACCATCCTGGCGCTCGACCTCGGCACCACTACCGGCTGGGCCATTCGCGGCTTTGATGGCCTGATCACCAGCGGCACCGTCAGCTTCCGCCCCGGCCGCTACGATGGCGGCGGCATGCGGTATCTGCGCTTCACCAACTGGTTGACCGAGATTGACCGGCTGTCCGGCCCGATCACCACGATCTGGTTCGAGGAAGTCAGGCGACATGCGGGCACCGATGCGAGCCACGTCTATGGCGGTCTGATGGCCACGCTGACCGCGTGGGCCGAGCTGCGTGGCATCCCCTATGCCGGCGTGCCGGTCGGGACCATCAAGCGTCACGCCACCGGCAAGGGCAATGCGCCGAAGCAGGCGATGATCGACGCAGCCCGCACACGCGGGTTCTCGCCCGCAGATGACAACGAGGCCGATGCCATCGCCATCCTGCTCTGGGCCATCGAGACCCGGGGAGGTGCGGCATGAAACGCAATCGCCATATCGGCGTTGAGCGCCGCGACGGCTTCGACGTGGGCCGCGATCCGCGCGACATGTCAGCGGGCGATCTGGAGCAGCTGGGTCACGCACGCGTGTCGCCGCTGCGCGCCCTTCGCTTGAAATGCCTCGACTGCTGCAATGACTCCGCGCAGGAGGTGCGCCTCTGCACAGCAGTCGATTGCCCCAGCTGGCCTTTCCGGATGGGCAAGAATCCTTGGGCCAGCGAAGCGCGCCGAGAGATTGGGCGGTCTGCTGCGCGCAGATTGAACGCAGAGCGCGCGGCACCCCAGTCTGACCGGCTCCAAACGAGCAACTCGCTTTCCGATGGGGCGAAGGTGGCGCCAGAGCAGGACGTCGATTTTTCCCTCAACCTGACCGACGAAAAAGAAGAGAATCAAAAATGACCCGCATGCGGTTCACCCCCAAGGGCTACGGCGGTCACCGTCGCGATCCCGAACAGGTCAGGCGCGACGGCTGGCATGAACTGCACATGCTGGCGGTCTCGCTCGATGACCATCGGCTCACCTGGCCGGAGCGCGAACTGGTGCGGCAACTGGGCGAGCGTCTGTATGGCAAGCTCCCCGCGGTCCGGGAGGTGGGCAATGACTGACTGGACCACGGGCCGCGTACAGGACCGGCTGGAGCTCGCCGCCGATGTCTTCGCGCAACTGCCCGCAGTAAAGCCAACCGGATATTTCAACGCCTGGCCCGAGTATCTCCACAGCTTCGCCGATCACGTGGGTCAGGAACCCGAGATGAAACGCCCGCGCCCAAGCCCGCGCATGATCACCGAGGCCGAGGAAGCCATGCTCTGGCTGCGCTGGCTGGAGCGCGACGACGCCCGGATCGTCTGGCTGCGCGCCAATCGCAAGCCGTGGAAGAAGATCACCTGGGAGATCGGGCTGAGCCGCCCGGCGGCCAACCGCCACTGGCAATACGGCGTCGCGCTGATCACCTGGCGGCTCAACGGGCGCGTGCCGTCGGCAAGGCGATCGAAGCGCTTCGTGGTCGAGAACGCTGACCGGCTGTCAAGAAAAATCGTCTTGTGATCGAATTTCCGGGGAGACATCGCACGGCAAGACAAATTCGCTCTCAGGGCTTACATATTTCTTAGAATGGGGATTGTGCGGCTGGCGCAGGGCGCGCCGCACGTTCCCCGATCTTCCATCAGGATTGGTATTTCATGACGGCCATGCGTCCACTTGGCTTCCGTGATTATATCCGGAGCAACGGGTTCCACACTGTCTATCTCCTGAAACCCGTTCAGGGCGCACCGGTGAAGATCGGGATAAGCGAGGATCCCCTGCGACGGATCGCAACAATTCAGGCCAGTCACTTCGATGAACTCGTCTTCCATCGGTTCTGGTGGCTGCCAGGTCTGGCAGTCGCCGCACGGATCGAGAGCGCCTTCAAGAGCAGCTTTTCGCCCTACAACATTCGGGGCGAATGGTTCGACATGAAACCCGAGACGGCAGAGGAGCAGGTCGAGGCGGCAATCAAAGGGCTCAACATCTGGAGCCTGACGCAATCGGAGATGGAACGCCTCTTCGAGGACTGGATGTACAAGAAATGGGACCTGCCCCGACACGCGCCGTCGCCGCTGGCGGGGACACCACCGCGAAAAGACGAGCCCTGGCAGCGGCCACCGAAGCGCGCACGCGAGCCGTACAAGCCGCAGTGCCCTTGGGGGCATCGAAAGCCGTCAGCTTGAACTGGCCGGCCTCCGCTGGATTCCGGGGTCCACCCGGGGTCCAGTTTGGAATCCAGAAGGGGACACGATGGCATGCGAGCGGCGACAGTTCGACACCGGGCAGACGGTGACCGGTTGACCGGAAAAACTGTCTCCGCCGACCCGTAAGCCGTTGATTTTACGGTTCCTTTTCGTGCACTTCGTATGCTGGCGGGCGAAGCGCGCAATTTCGCTAGCGTCAGGGCGATTTTTTTGGGAGTCCACCCCGGTCGGAATCCACCCTGGGACGCCTGAAAACGACGTAAAATCAAAGGCATGACTGGACTCCGCAGGTGGATACCTGCTGGACTCCGGAGTCCAGTTTGGAAGCCATTACTGGGGTCCACCTGCGGAATCCAGCTGGACCCCGCCCCCAGAAGCCACCGTGCCGCCCCTCGATGGGCGCGCGCCAACCAATCGAACAGGATCATCCTCATGACCCTCGCCTTCGCCCCCGAGCGGATCGAGCACTGGCCGCTGGCCAGGCTCCAGCCCTACGCGAAGAACGCCAAGCAGCACGGCGCGGACCAGGTTTTGAGGCTCGCCGCCAGCATGGCGGAGTTCGGCTGGACCGTGCCCTGCCTCGTCGCCGAGGACGGCGAGTTGATCGCGGGCCATGGCCGCGTGCTGGCCGCCACGCAGTTGGGGCTGACCGAGGCTCCGGTGATCGTTCTCGGGCACCTGACCGAGGCGCAACGGCGGGCCTACCGCATCGCCGACAACCGGCTTGCCGAGAGCCCATGGGACGAGGCGCTGCTGTCGGCCGAACTGAACGAGTTGCTGGCCGAGGATTTCGACCTGTCGCTGGTCGGCTTCTCCGACGGCGAGTTGGACAAGCTGCTGGCCTACGTCGCGGAAGACGACGGTGAAGAAGGTGGCGCCGGGGACTCCGTGCCGCCGGTGACCATCCCCGAACCGCCGCGCAACCCGGCGTCGCGCACCGGCGATCTGTGGCTCCTTGGCGATCATCGGCTGCTGTGTGGCGACAGCACAAACCACAATGATGTGCGCCGGTTGATGAATGGCCAGCGCGCGATCCTGTTCGCTACCGACCCGCCGTATCTGGTGGATTACGATGGCTCGAACCATCCGACCCGCAACAAAGACTGGTCGCAATCCTATGGCGTGACCTGGGACGACAGCAGCCAAGGGGCGGAACTCTATGACGGGTTCATCGCTGCAGCCGTGGGGGAAGCCATCGCCGAGGATGCGGCCTGGTACTGCTGGCACGCCTCGCGCCGCCAGGCGATGCTCGAAGCCTGCTGGGAGAAGGCGGGCGCCTTCGTGCACCAGCAGATCATCTGGGTGAAGGACCGCGGCGTCCTGACCCGGTCCCACTACCTCTGGAAGCACGAGCCCTGCTTCATGGGCTGGCGCCGCCCCAACCGCCCTCCGAAAGTCGCCGAGCAGACGCTGCCCTCGACCTGGGAGATGCCGTCCTTCGCCAAGGACGAGCGGCCCGATCACCCGACGCCGAAGCCGCTCGACGCCTTCGGGATCCCGATGCGCCAGCATGTTGCGCGCGGTGGGCTTTGCTACGAGCCGTTCTCCGGCTCCGGCTCGCAGATCATGGCGGGCGAAGCCAATGGCCGCCGCGTCTTCGCGATGGAAATCAGCCCGGCCTACATCGACGTGGCTGTGGAACGCTGGCAGGCGGAAACGGGGCGAGAGGCAATTCTCGATGGTAATGGCGGAACCTTCGCGCAGGTGAGAACCGAGCGGCTGGGCGACGACGGCGACGCCCCGGTCGATGCCCCAGCAACGGACGTCGCCCCCGAACCCGCGCGAAAGCGCCAGACCGCCGCGTGACATGCATGACCTGGCTCTACCTTCCTCCGGACACGCTTCCGGAGCCGCAGACGCATGCCTCTTCGGCCTCTCGCTCTGTTCCGGCGCGGGCGGTCTCGATCTCGGGCTCGTCCTCGCCATCCCCGGCTATCGTGCTGTGGGCCATGTCGAACGGGAAACCTACGCCGCAGCCACTCTCGTGGCGCGGATGGAAGACGCGTCCTTGGATCAGGCTGTTGTCTGGGACGACGTTGGAACCTTCGACGGCAGCCCTTGGCGCGGCGCGGTGGACATCGTCACTGCGGGCTATCCGTGCCAGCCGTTCTCCGTCGCGGGCAAGCGCCGGGGCGCGGACGACCCGCGCCACCTCTGGCCGCATGTCGCCCGCGTCATCGGCGAGGTCCGGCCGCCCTTCGTCTTCCTCGAAAACGTCGCCCATCATCTCCGCCTCGGCTTCCCCGAAGTCGCCAGCGGACTGGTCGGCATGGGCTACAAGCTTGCGGCAGGCCTCTTTACGGCGGCGGAAGTCGGCGCGCCCCACAAGCGCGAGCGGCTCTTCATCCTCGCCATCCGCGAGGGGGACGAGCTGGCCGACCCCGCGCGCCTGCTCCGGCACCCGGTCGAGTGGCGGGAACCGGACGGAATTGCTGCGCCTCTGGCCGACGCCGAGGGCCAGCGCCAACGAGAACCGGCAAACGAAACCGACGCCATCGCAGGCTGCGGGCCAGCACGGTATGAACCTCGCGACGACAGCCGCGACGTGGCCGACGCCGCAGATCGACAGTTTCCGCAGCCGTGGCGGCGAACGACGAGACGAGAAGGGTCTGGACCGGATGGCGCGGGACTGGCCGACGCCGATGGTGAACGACGGCTGCAAGCCGAGCGCGGGCAATCGCCGGTCGGCCGACCTGACGCGTTCGGCGGGGATGTGGATGACGCCGACGGCGCGCGATCACAAGGACGGGGCGACGACATTGGCGAATACGCCGGTGAACGGCCTGCTTGGCCGCCAGGTCCTGGTGACGCCGATGGCTGGGAGCGATACCTGCGATGTGCGCCGGACGCTGAACCCGCTGTTCGTCGAGGCGCTGATGGGCTGGCCCACCGGGTGGACCGGCTTCGGCTCTGCGGCAACGGCGTGGTCCCCCTGGTTGCAGCGCATGCGCTGCGAACTTTGGCGGCTCAATTGCTGGCCGATGGATGAGGAAGTCACATGAAACAGACGCGCACCATGTCGCTGGTCGAGGCCGTCACCAACGTGATCGTGGGCTACGGCGTCGCGGTCATTACGCAGATCCTGATCTTTCCGGTCTTCGGGTTGCACGCGACGCTGGCGCAGAATCTGAAGATGGGATTGGTCTTTACCGTCGTGTCGATTGCACGTGGCTATGCCTTGCGACGCCTGTTCGAGGGCCTGCGCTGAGGCCGGATTGCTTGACCCCGCGCAGGCAGGATGGTCTACGCCGCCGCAGATCGGATCAGGCGGACAGGTGGAATGCGCGACCAGGACGACATCAGGGAAAAACTTGCGAAGCTGGAAGCGCTGTTTTCCAGAGGGGCCACAGCGGGGGAACGTGCCGCAGCAGGTGCTGCGCTTGAACGGCTGCAATCCCGGCTGGATAGTGATGCCCCGTCAAAGGACGAGCCAGTCATCGAGTTGCAATACTCGTTGCCCGATGTCTGGGCTGTGCGGCTGTTTGTGGCCTTGTGCCGCAAGCATGATGTCAAACCCTATCGCTATCCGCGCCAGCGCCGCACGACGGTCATGGTGCGGGTCCAGCAGACGCGCTTCGAGCAAACCATCGCGCGCGAGTTTCAGACCCTGCATCGCGAGTTGACCAGCTATTTCAACGAGACCCTGAACCATCTCATCGCCAATGTCATGAAATCCGATGGCGATGACGAGAATCTTGAGCAGCGCCAGATCGGCAAATGAAAAACGGGCCAGCACATGGCTGGCCCAGTTTGAGGCAGTCAAGTCGGCGCAGGCAAGTGCCGACTGAGAGCAGATCGACAGCGAATGCCTGATCTTCAGTGAAGTTATGCAGAGCGCCACCGATTCTGCAATACGGAAGCAACTATATTTTGTGCTCTGGGGTTCTGGAGTATCTTAATCTGGTGTTGCGGCGCGATAGACCCGCCCGCGACCCTCGACTTTCTCGGAGGTGATCGTCAGGCCAAGTTTCTTTTTCAGCGCGCCGGACATGGCTCCCCTCGCAGTATGCGGTTGCCATTCGAGTGCTGCGACGATCTCATCGATGGTCGCGCCGCCCTCGGCGCGGAGCATCGCGATGACTGCCTCCTGCTTGGTGCCGCTCCGGCGGCGGACGGTCTTGGGTGCGGGCGCAGTCTCGGTTTCGGTCGGGGCCGTGTCGCGCGTGTCATCCGTGATCCCGAGGCTGCTGTAGGCCAGCGGGGTGGCGCGCAGAGTGACCGGGCCGCGCTCCTCGTCGTGCCGGTACACGGTGTTGAGGTCCGTGGCTTCGATTTCCTCGATGAGCCCGCGTTTCAGCAGGCTCTTGCAGACATTGCCGACCGCGCCGCCCTTGAGGCTGGCGGTGACGGGGAACACCATCCCGTCCTCGCGCGCACAGGCGGCGGACAGAATGACGGCTTGGGCGTCGGACAGCTGGATCTGGGTCATGGATGGTCTCCGGTTTAGGCTCGTGCGAAATGCAGGAGCTTCTACCGGGTGAAGCCCGCCATGATGGCGGGCCGCTCCGGGGCTTGGGCGGGAAAGATCACTCGGCGTGCTCGCCTTCGCCGAAGGCGCTGTCGGTCATGCGCTTCAGGAGGCCGGCGTAGTGCTCAAGCGTGCCGACCATCGCCCAGCCGACTTCGTCGGGGTGGGCGTTGAAGTGGTCGTCGCTGAGCGCCTGCAGACGGGCGAGCCGTTCGTCGATTTCGGCCTTCTTCCCGATGAAGGCATTCAGCGCGGCTTCTTTGTTCTTCCGCGCTTTCTCGGCGCGGAGTTGATGGCGGGGTGTGGTGATCGGGTTCAGGCTGGTCATGGCGTGGCTCCGTTGGGTGTGTTGCATCGTGCTTGTGCAATCAGAATCGCTCTTGCGCGTCTGAAAGTGTAGGCAAATCAGAGCCATAAGATTGTGTTCTGATCATCCGACCCGATCATCATCGATCAAAGCAGACTGCTCGGCCGCGTGTCGCTGGGCAGCGTCGGGCGGGTCGCGATGCACATTGACCATGGCCACGAACAGAGCGCGGCTGATGGCCGCCACATCGTCGGCCCCGGCGCTGGTGAGGTCGGCATCATGGACAGCGATGGCCTCGCCCAGATCGGTCAGGGCGTAGAGGGTCGCAAACTCCGCCTCGGGCGGGTCGGATGTGATGGTGTCGCGGTCATGCTCGGACACGGCCACGCTGCGGCAGAAGCGCAGGTCGAACCCGATGGCGCAGTTGCGCCGGACAAGATCGTCGAGGGTCTCGCCCTCGGGCAGGCAGTTGAGGGACAGGTCCGTCATGGGCGGCTCCTCAGATCAGTTGCAGGCTGGCCAGAAAGGCGCTGGCGGCGGCAAGCTCGGCGGTGGGCAGTTCGATCTTGATGTGCGAGATCACGTCCGAGGCTTCGGCCTTGATGCCTTCGTCGCGCATAGCGGCCTCGATCATCCGGGCGGCCGCGTCGCGATCCTTGAGATTGAGCGGATCGGGCAGCGCGGCGTAACCGATGCGGATGGTGGTGATGGCGGTCATGGTCAGGCTCCTTCAGGATTGGATGGAGGCATCGGCCCGGGCGCGGCATCCCGCCTCGAAGGCGGCTTCGAGCGCGGAGCGGATCGCCCAGACGCCGTGTTCGTGGAAATCGAGTCTGTCGGAATTGCGGGTTTCCAGCGTTTCGAGAAACAGGTGACGGTCCGCGATCTCGAGAAGCAGCGCGTCGCGATCATGCTCCGGCGCGGGTTTTTCATGGGTGGTCATGGGGTTGTCTCCTATCCTGATGCGTTTCCCTGATCCGAGACTCGCTCCGGTGCGGAGTGTAATCAACTGAACTCGCAGCAATTCCATTGCTTTATCACGCGCGGGGTGAGCCATGCAGGGCCTGAGCGAACGCCAGTATGCCGCCCGCGTGGGTCTGTCGCGCGGGGCGATCCAGAAGGCCAAGGAAGCTGGCCGGCTGGTGCTCTTTGCTGATGGCAGTATTGACGCCGAGGCATCTGATCAGCGCCGCGCGGCCATGACCGACCCGTCGAAATCACGCGCAGCACCAAAATCATCTGCTGCGCCAAAGGGGAAACTGAAGCCGGTGCCCGAGGCCGCCGTCGCTGCGGTCGGGGACACGCTCAAGGAGCAGGGGATGGCCGCGCCGGCCGGCGGCGGTGGCACGACCTTTCTGCAGGCCAAGACCGCGAATGAGGTGCTGAAAGCGCAGGAACGCCGCATCCGGCTGCAAAAGCTGAAGGGTGAGTTGGTCGACCGGGCACGGGCGGAAACCCTGATGTTCCGCCTTGCGCGCGAGGAACGCGATGCCTGGGTGACATGGCCCGCGCGTGTGGCCGCGCTCATGGCCTCGGAACTGGCGGCTGCCCTTGGAGAGGGGATCACGGTGGAGGCGGCGGTGATGCAGAAAGTCCTGGAAGCCCATGTCCGCGCCCAGCTCGACAGCCTTGCCGATATCCGCAGCGGCCTTGGGTGAGGATGTCGCAGGGTTCGATGAGGCCAACGATCTGCTGCGCGCCTGGTCGCGGGGCTTGCGGCCCGATCCGGACCTGACCGTGTCGGAATGGGCCGACCGGCACCGCTGGCTGTCGTCGCGCGCTTCCGCCGAGCCCGGGCGCTACAAGACCGCGCGCACGCCCTATATGCGCGAGATCATGGATGCGCTCTCGCCCGCCAGCCCGGTGCAGCGGGTGGTGTTCATGAAGGCCGCGCAGGTGGGCGCGACAGAAGCGGGCAACTGCTTCATCGGCTTTGTCATGCACCACGCGCCGGGGCCGATGCTGGCGGTGCAGCCGACGGTAGAACTGGCCAAGCGCAACTCGCGCCAGCGGATCGACCCGCTGATCGAGGAAAGCCCGGAGTTGCGCGAGCGGATCAAGCCTGCGCGCTCGCGTGATGCAGGCAATACGATGCTGTCGAAGGAATTCGCGGGCGGCATCCTGATCATGACCGGGGCCAATTCTGCGGTGGGGCTGCGCTCGACCCCGGCGCGGTATCTGTTTCTGGATGAGGTCGATGCCTATCCGGCCTCGGCCGATGAGGAAGGCGATCCGGTGACGCTGGCGGAAGCGCGGTCGCTGACCTTCGCGCATCGCCGCAAGGCGCTGCTGATCTCGACGCCCACCATCCGCGGGCTGAGCCGGATCGAGCGGGAATTCGAGGCCAGCGACCAGCGGCGCTATCATGTGCCCTGTCCGCATTGCGGGCATGTGCAATGGCTACGCTTCGAGCGGCTGCGATGGGACAAGGGTCAGCCGGACACGGCCGCCTATCACTGCGAGGGCTGTGACACCGCTATCGCCGAGCACCACAAGACAGCGATGCTGGCGGCGGGCGAGTGGCGTGCGACCGCGCAGTCGCAAGACCCGCACACGGTGGGCTATCACCTCTCGGCGCTCTACTCACCGATCGGCTGGCTCTCATGGGCGCGGATCGCGCGCGCCTGGGAGGCGGCACAGGGGTCGGACGAAGCAATGCGGGCGTTTCGCAACACCATCCTCGGCGAGACCTGGTTTGAGACCGGCGAGGCGCCGGACTGGCAGCGGCTGGCGGAGCGGCGAGAAGAGTGGACCGCTGGCACCGTGCCTGCGGGTGGCCTGTTCCTGACCGCGGGCGCCGATGTGCAGAAGGACCGCATCGAGATCGACGTCTGGGCCTGGGGCCGCGGGCTGGAAAGCTGGCTGGTCGATCACGTCGTCATCGAGGGCGGTCCCGGCGATCCGACCTGCTGGAAGAAGCTGACCGAGCTGTTGGGACGCACATGGCAGCATGAGAGCGGCCAGCATCTGACCATCGCGCGACTGGCCATCGACACGGGCTATGAGACCAGCGCGGTTTACGCATGGGCGCGGCAGGTGGGCTTTGCGCAGGTGGCGCCGGTCAAGGGGCTCGAGGGCTTCAACCGCGCCAGCCCGGTGACGGGTCCGACCTATGTCGACGCCACCGTGGCTGGCCGCCGGCTGCGCCGCGGCGCGCGGCTGTGGTCCGTGGCGACCTCGACCTTCAAGGCCGAGACCTACCGCTTCCTGCGCCAGGAGCGACCGACACCAGAGGAGATCACGGACGGCGCCGCGTTCCCGGCGGGAACCGTGCATCTGCCGACATGGGCCGATGGTGAATGGCTCAAGCAGCTCACCGCCGAGCAGCTGATCACGGTCAAGTCGAAGCGCGGCTTCACCAAGCTCGAATGGCAAAAGCTGCGCGAGCGTAACGAGGCGCTGGACTGCCGGGTCTATGCGCGCGCCGCCGCATGGATTGCAGGGGCGGATCGATGGTCGGAAGCGAGGTGGCAAGATCTGGAGCGGCAGTTGGCGGTCGAGATGGCCGGCCCGAACGGGGATGCGGCCGCGAAACCTGTGCCACGTCCGTCCGTGCGTCGGCGGTCCGTGCGGTCGAGGTACATGGGGTGAGTAAGTATCAGTGCCACGGTCTCTTTCCGCTTCGGTGGCTTCTGAGCGGCCCGCGCCGCCGCGCGGCAAAATCGTCGATGATCATGTGCAGACGTCGCTCGTCGATGTCCTCGGGGTCGAATCGCTTGCCGTACCATTCCAGCAGCCGCTCGTGGTCCTCGTGTTCGGGATCGGACACCGCCTCGAGGAATTCCTCGAACCCGCTGATACCGCCAACGTCCTCGGGCGGGGCGCGGCGGGCACCGGCGATGAAGCGCGGATATTCGACACCGGCGTCGCCCTGCCGGACCTCACCGACGGTGATCCGGTGCTGCCAGTTGTCGCCGAAGTCGTAGACGTAGAGGAACTCGCGGACCCCGCGCTCCAGCACTGTGCCGAGACGCAGCGCCCTGGCCTGGTAGACCTTGCGCTCATAGAGCTCGTCGTCGGGAGACGGCACACCGTAGATCTTATCTGCGATCTCGAATTCGTAGAGGTGATAGTCCCACCATCCCATCACGACCTGGATGATGTCATGCATCGCGGCCAACGTGGTAGAGAGCGGCACGTCCAGTTCGCGCCAGACCAGCGGGTCGGTTCCTTCGAGTTCAATTCGAATACGGACGACGGGTTCGGACACGGCAACCTCCGGATTGCGACAGGCCGAACATAGAAGGTGATCGCAATGCCGACAATCATCGAGCTTCGCGCCCGCCGTGACGCCCTCTCGGCGCAGCGGTCCTCCGGCGTGGCGCGCGTCAGCTATGATGGCAAGACGGTGGATTATCGCTCTGTGGCCGAGATTGACCGGGCCATCGAGGCGCTGGATCGCGAAATCGCTGTGCTCGAGGGGCGGCGGATCGTGCGGCAGGTGCGCATCACGACCAGCAAGGGGCTGTAAGCATGGGGCTGTTCGACAGGTTCCGCCGCCCAGTGTCGGGCGGGCCAACGTCCTCCGGGCTTACGCGGCTCCCCCGGAGCCACGGTCCCTCCGGACTGCGCGCCCGTCTGGAAGGCGCAATGTCCCGGCGCCGCCTGCGCGGCTGGAACCCGCCGTTGGAGAATATCAACACGCTGGTCGCCTCCGGTGGCCCGAAGCTGCTGGCGCGGGCGCGCGAACTGGTGGTCACCAACGGCTATGCGGCGAATGCCTGTGAAGCGTTCGCGGCGAACCTTGTCGGCGACGGGATCAAGCCCTCCTCCCTGATTGAGGATGCGGCATTGCGGGATCATGTCCAGAAACTCTGGCTCGCGTGGACCGATGAGGCCGACGCGGACGGGCTGACCGATTTCTACGGTCTGCAGGCCATGGTCGCGCGGGAGATGTTCGTCGCGGGCGAGTGTTTCGTGCGGATGCGCCCGCGCCGGGCCGAAGATGGCCTGCTGGTGCCGTTCCAGTTGCAGTTGCTGCAATCGGAAATGCTACCCTTCGAGAAGACCGAGACAGCCGCCAACGGCAATCGCATCCGCTGCGGCATCGAATTTGACCTGATCGGGCGGCGCGTCGCCTATCATTTCCGCCGCAGCCACCCCGGTGACAGCACGGATCGCCGCCGCGTGGCCGTGCCGGAGACGGTGCGCGTGCCTGCCGAGGATGTGCTGCACATCTACCGACCCATCGATGCAGGGCAAATTCGCGGCCTGCCGCATGTGGCACCCGCCATGGTGCGGCTCTTTCTGCTCGATCAGTACGATGACGCCGAGCTCGACCGCAAGAAGACCGCAGCGATGTTCGCGGGGTTCATCACCAAGACCGCGCCGGAAGAGCTGATGATGGGCGAGGCCGAGGCAGACCTCGACGGCGCGGCCATCGCCAGCCTCGAGCCGGGCACGATGCAGGTGTTGCTGCCGGGCGAGGACGTGAAGTTCTCGGCACCGGCCGATGTGGGTGGCGGTTACGAGGCGTTCCAGTACCGGACTCTGCTGGCGGTCTCCGCCTCGCTGGGGCTGCCCTATCATCTGGTCACCGGCGATACCGCCCGAGCCAACTATTCGTCCTTGCGCGCTGAACTCGTGGAATTCCGCCGCCGGGTGCAGCAGCTTCAGCACGGGGTGATCGCCCATCAGCTCTGTCGCCCCGTCTGGGCGCGCTGGCTGGAGACCGCACGGTTGGCCGGACGGCTGGATCTGCCTGATCCGGCGGCCGCGCGCGCCGTGCAATGGATCCCGCCCCGCTGGGATTGGGTCGATCCGCTGAAGGATATCCAGGCGCAAATCCTCGCCATGGAAGCGGGGATCACTTCGCGGCGCAAGGTGGTCGAGGCCACCGGCTACGATGTCGAGGAAGTCGACCGCGAGAACGCAGTAGACGCCAAACGCGCCGCCGATCTGGGGCTGCACTACCGCACCAGCCCCGGCGAGACGCAAGGCGCGCGGGCCACCCCGGCGCGGCATCCTGATCCGGATGACGGGGCACACCAAAGCAATGGCGATGACGCGGCAGCGACCGGGCCCGCCACCAATCAGGAGTGAAACCATGAACAGTTGGTACTCGATCCGCGCTCGCGCAAGCGGGGCGGAAGTGCTGATCTATGACGAAATCGGCGCCTACGGCGTTTCGGCCAAGGGGTTTCTGGCAGAGCTGGGCGCGCTGCCGGATGACGCGCCGATCGATCTGCGGCTCAACAGCCCCGGCGGCTCGGTCTTCGATGCCGTCGCCATCCACAACGCGCTGAGCCGGCATGCCGGCCCGGTCACCGTCTGGATCGACGGGATCGCGGCCTCGGCGGCCAGCTACATCGCCATGGCAGGCGATGAGATCGTCATGCCGGAAAACGCTTTCCTGATGATCCATGACCCAAGCGGGCTGGTCATGGGCACGGCTTCGGACATGCGCGACATGGCCGGAACGCTGGACAAGATCGCGGCCAGCATGACGCGGGGCTATGCGGCCAGATCAGGCAAGCCCGAGGGTGAAATCGCCGCGCTTATGGCGGCCGAGACCTGGTTCGACGCGACAGACGCAATGGATCTGGGGCTGGCCACACGTATGGCAGAGCCGGTGCGGATTGCGGCGAGCTTTGATATCGCGCGGTTTCGGAACGCGCCGCCTTCGCTGCTCCAGGACGTCGCGGAAACCGTTGCCACCTCCAACGGTTTTGAACTCGATCCGGATCATATGACGGAGGCAACCCTGCCGGCGGCGTCTGACAGTGATGTTGGGAAAGACAACATCACTCCAGGCGATACCACAACGTCAGCAGAGGACCCATCGGCGCCGCGTGAGCAAAGCGAGGGTGTTGCAGACGGGAACACCCAACCGAGCGGGGCGGAAAGCTGCGTTGCAATCGCCAACGCAGCACCCGATGCCAGCGCCATCCGCACCGAGGTGATCGCCCATGCCCGTGCCGTGATCGACCTTTGCCGTCTGGCGGGACAGCCGCAGATGGCAGGGCGGTTTTTGGAAGAGGACGCCGGTCTGGATGCGGTCCGCGCGCAGCTTCTGGCCGCCAAGGCCGAGGCCGCGCCGCAGATCAACCCACATCATCCACAACCCGGGCGCAGGTCCACCACACGCCCTTGGGGCGATGTCATCGCCCGCACATTCCGCCAAAAAGGATAAACCACCATGACCACGCTCACTGAAGGCAAACACGCGGGCGGCTTTCTCACCTGGGAAGTGCTGCGCGATTACACCCGCGAAACTATCACCCTCGCGTCCGGCGCTGGCAAGCTCGCGCCCGGCAGCGTGCTGGGCAAGATCACGACGGGCGGCAAATACACGGGCCTTGCGCCCGCTGCCACGAATGGCAGCCAGAATGCCGCTGGCATCCTCTGGGCCGCTGTCGATGCCACCGATGCCGACGCCCTCGGTGTGGTGCTTGTGCGCGGCCCGGCCATCGTGAACCGCCATGAGATCATCTGGCCCGAGGCCGCAACCGAGGCGCAAATCACCACCGCCACCACGGCGCTTGCCGCATTCGGCATCATCCTGCGCTGAGCCAAGGCGCAATTCCCCGTCAATTACAGATCAGAAGGAGGCACGCTGTGGCCACCATGGACATCTTCGAAGGCGACGCCTTCTCCATTATCGAGCTGACCCGCGCGCTCGAAAACATCCCCTTCAAGCCAGCGATCCTCTCGGGCGCAAACCTCTTCGGCTCCCGCGGCGTGCGGTCGCGCACCGTGATGATCGAGAGCCGGGACGGCACCCTGTCGCTGATCCCGTTTTCGGAGCGCGGTTCGGCCTACGAGTCCCAGACGCCTGAGCGCCGCGACATGCGCGCCTTTGTTGTGCGCCAGTTCAAGAAGCAGGACGTGCTCTGGGCCTCGGAAATCCAGGGTATCCGTGATTTTGGCTCGGAAACCGCGGTGATCCAAGTGCAGACCGAGATCGCGCGCAAGCTCGGACGGCTCCGCAATGATGCCGAGGCCACGTTTGAGTTCCATCTGTTCAACGGCATCCAGGGCGTCGTAAAGGACCCGCGCGACGGGGCCACGGTAATCGACTACCATGCCGAGTTCGGCATCACGCCCGCGGCGGAGGTGGACTTCGATCTGGACAACACGAGCCCCGCTTCTGGCGCGCTGCGCAAGCGGGCCCAGGCGCTGATCGAGAGCGTCGAGGACAGCCTTGGCGGGCTCGCTGCCGGTCAGGTGCAGCTGCGCGCCGAATGCGGCTCGGCCTTCTTCGCCGATCTGGTGGCGCATAAGGAGGTGCGCGAGACCTATCTCAACACCGCAGCCGCCGCCGATCTGCGCGGCCGCGTGGGCGATGAGGTCAGCTTCGGCGGCATCACCTTCCGCCGCTACCGGGGCGGCCTCGGCTTCGGCGTGCCGACCGACAAGGCGTATTTCTACCCCGAAGGCGTCGAGGGGCTGTTCGAGATCTACTACGCCCCTGCCGACACCTTCGAGACGGTCAACACGGTGGGCCTGCCGCTCTATGCGCGCATGATCCCCGACCGTGACCGTGACGAATGGGTGCGCCTCGAGATCGAGAGCAACCCGCTGCCGATCTGCACCCGCCCGCAGGTGTTGCGCAGCGCGCGGCGGACCTGATGACGGCCGTCGCCATGGCGCTCGACGCGTTGTTCACGGATGGCAATGTCGGGCGTGATGCCGTCTACACGGCCGAAGGCGGCGTGCCCGTCCTCGTCCGCGTGGTGACCCGTCGCGCGGACGATATCACCGGGTTTGGCGACGCGCGCCTCTGGTCGGAGACCACGCGCGTGGATATGCGCGTTGCGGAAGTGCCAATGCCGCGCCCCGGCGACCGCATGGAGATCGACAGCGAGGGTTTCCTTATTCAAGGGGAGCCGGTGCGGGATCGCGAGCGGCTCATCTGGACCGTGGATTTGAGGCCAGCGTGAAGCTGAAGCTGGACGTCACGCCCGATCTGGTCGCCATGATGGCCGCCGAGATCGCCGCGGGCGAAAAGGCCGTCTCCGCCGCAACGCGCGAGGCCGGGACCACTCTCAAGTCCGCCTGGCGCGGGCAGATCACCGGCGCGGGGCTGGGCCAGCGCCTCGCCAACACTATCCGCTCCGAGCAGTTCCCGAAAGGCCGCCCCAGCCTGAACGCCGCCGCGCTGGTCTGGTCTAACGCGCTGGACATCGTCAGCGCGCACGATACAGGCCCGCTGATCCGCTCGAAGGCAGGCTTCTGGCTGACGATCCCGCTGCCCGCAGCCGGTCGCGGCCGGCGGGGCGGCAAGATTACCCCCGGCGAATGGGAACGGCGCCGCGGGCTGCGCCTGCGCTTTGTCTATCGCCGGTCGGGACCGAGCCTGCTCGTGGCCGACGGGCGTCTGAATAACCGGGGGCTAGGCGTCGCCTCGCGCTCGAAGACCGGACGCGGCCGCGCCACGGTCCCGATCTTCCTGCTGGTCCCGCAGGTCAAGTTGCCGAAGCGGCTGGATCTGGATCGGGATGCCGATAGCGTGCAAGGCAGTCTGCCGGGGCTGATCGTGGCGAATTGGGTGGAGGGGCGATCAGGTTGAAGGCCGCTATGCGGACCTTCCTACCCGTCGCCACGGCCGTGCGATTAGCCACTGCGCGTGCGCCCCCCGGAAATAGATGGCGTCTGCCCCCGAAACCGGTCAGGGCGTGATCGCAACCTTCAGCACGCCGTCGCGCTGGTTCGCGAAAAGGTCGTAGGCCGCCTCTATGTCGTCCAGCTTGAAGCGATGCGTAACCATCGCACCCAGATCAACCTGGCCGGACTCGATCACCGCCATCAGCCGGCGCATCCGCTCCTTGCCGCCGGGACAGAGCGTCGTGATGATGGTGTGGTCGCCCAACCCCGCGACGATGGCATCGAGCGGGATCTTCAGGTCGCCGGAGTAGACCCCGAGGCTCGACAACGTGCCGCCCGGCCGCAGCACCCGAAGTGCCGCCTCGAATGTGGACTGCAGCCCCAGGGCCTCGATGGCGACATCGACGCCGCGGCCGTCGGTCATGCGCAGGATCTCGTCCACCGGATCGACCTTCGAGAAATCCACGACCTCGTGCGCGCCCATCCTGCGCGCCATCTCCAGCCGCTCGGGCACCCGATCCACCGCGATGATCTTCGCCGCCCCCATCAGCCGCGCGCCCGCCGTCGCGCACAGCCCGATCGGCCCTTGCGCGAACACCGCCACCATGTCGCCGATCCGGATTTTGCCGCTCTCGGCACCGCCAAAGCCGGTGGACATGATGTCAGGGCACATCAGCACCTGTTCGTCGCTGAGGGTCTCCGGCACCGGCGCGAGGTTGGCCATCGCGTCCTGAACCAGGATGTATTCGGCCTGCGCGCCGTCGATGGTGTTGCCGAACTTCCAGCCACCCAGTGGCTTCCAGCCGTGCTTCGTGCCCGCCCCGTCCTGCGAGCAGCGCCCGCACTGGCAGGCGTTCGACCACATGGACGGCGTGATCGCGCCGGCGATGACCCGCTGTCCTTCGGTATAGCCCTGCACGGCCGAGCCCAGCTTTTCGATCACGCCTACCGGCTCGTGCCCGATGGTCAGTCCTTTCGCCACCGGATACTCACCCTTCAGGATGTGGACATCCGTCCCGCAGATCGTGGTCGTGGTGATGCGCACCAGCGCATCGAGCGGGCCGACATCCGGGACCCTCTTGTCATCCAGCACGATCCGCCCGGGTTCCACGAACACCGCCGCTTTCATCATCGCCATCTTCCATCTCCCATATCGGTTAATTGCGGGGAGAGTCGCAGGATCGGACAGGGCTGTCTTTGCGGCAGATCAATCTTTGCTCCAGCCTCCGAGAGGCCCGACGTCGGCGGCCTGCTTCAAGCGAGGGTATGGCGCGCAGAGTATGCGCCCCCGCTTTATGGCCACGGCGGTGAAGGTAGACTCGAGGCGGACCCTTTCTGCAACTGCACAGTAGTGTGAAAACATGCCCACCCCCCGCGAAACCATCCTCGCCGCGCTGCACGCGCGGCTATCGGGGCTGCCTGCCACCGCACTCCGCGGCGAGGTGCTGCCCGAGCGCGTGCCGGCCGATGGACTGCTGATCCTGCGCGACGGCGAGCCGGGCGACCCGGAGGTGACGCTGTCGCCGCTCGCCTACCACTACCAGCACCGCGCCGAGATCGAAGCCGTTGTGCAAGGCGCTGACCGGGATGCGGCCTTCGACGCGCTGACCGCAAGCATCGGCGCGGCGCTTGCCGCCGACCGCACGCTGGGCGGGCTCTGCGACTGGGTCGAAGCCGAAGCACCGCGGCCAGTGGACTTGGCCGTAGAGGGCGCGGCCAGCCTGAAGGCCGCGGTCATTCCGGTCGTCTTGCATTATTCAACTGACGATCCGCTTGGGTGAACCTGCGGCCAGCCTGAAGGCCGCGTTCGGCGGGACGACAGTCCACTGGACTGTCGTCTGATCCGCCTCA
>Ga0209347_1000496_pt1 | contig 97986 bp, 79 predicted proteins | sample AutmiccommuBRH23_FD_187382 | JGI IMG/M metagenome (GOLD analysis project Ga0209347, IMG submission 187382) | Deep subsurface microbial communities from Mt. Terri, Switzerland - Autotrophic microbial communities BRH/23 (SPAdes) (version 2) | ecosystem: Environmental > Aquatic > Deep subsurface >...
CCCCCGCTGACCCGCGTCCGTTGGTGCAGAACTTTGTGAGCGCCTACGAAGCCAAGTACGGGGCGACCCCCGATGCGTTGGCTACCCTGGCGTACGACGCTGCCCGCATCTTGCTCCAGTCTATCTCCGAAGCGGGTGTGGATGATCCGGCCGTCGTGAAAGACAAGATGGCCGCCATCCAGTTCGAAGGCGTCTCGGGTGACATCACCTATGACGAGTTCGGCAACCCCATCAAGAAGGCTGCCATCATCAAGATCGAGGGTGGTAAGACTGTATTCTTCAAGTTTGTGGCTCCGTAAGCTGTAGCTCTCTGAGGGGAGAGCAAAGTAGTATCTTGCTCTCCCCTGTTTTGTTGGACATTGAGCGCCGCCGTCTTACCAAGGCGAGGAGGTTGAATGAAGAGTTCCACTTTGGCATTACCGCTTCGCGTCATCGCTTGGCTCGTCTATGGCGCATTGGGTCTCGGTATCGTGTACGCACTTGTGGCCCTCGTTCGGCTGAATGGTCCCGTCTACTTTTTACAGGCAGTGGTTGACGGCCTCAAACTGGGATTCGTCTACGCCCTGATCGCCCTCGGATACACCATGGTCTATGGCATCGTCCGGCTGATCAACTTTGCCCACGGGGACGTGTTCATGGTGGGAGCGTTTGCCAGCTTTTATGCCATTACCGAGTACGGCTGGGGCTTTGTTCCGGCCATTCTGTTCGCGATGCTGACTTGTCTGCTGCTCAACGTGGTGATCGAGCGCGTCGCGTATAAACCGCTGCGGAATGCGCCTCGTATCGCGGCGCTCATCACAGCCATTGGCGTCTCGTTCTTCCTGGAGTATTTTACAGCGCTCAAGTTCGTCTTTAGCGCCGACTTTATCACTTACAAGCGCCCCTTTGAAGTGGTCGTCTGGAATATCGGCGGGGTGCTGATCACCAATATCACTGTCATCATTATCGTCGTCACCGTTTTTCTGTTATTACTTCTCCAGTATATCGTCACCAAGACCAAGATCGGCAAGGCCATGCGCGCCACTTCGCTGGACAAGCCTGCCGCCCGCCTGATGGGTATCAACGTGGATGCGATTATCTCGCTGACCTTCGCCATGGGCGCGGCCCTGGCTGGAGCCGGCGGGGTGCTGTACGCCATCGCGTTCCCCCAAATCTGGACTTTTATGGGCCTTATGCCCGGTTTGAAGGCTTTTGTTGCAGCCGTGCTGGGGGGTATCGGCAATATCCCCGGCGCTTTTGTCGGCTCCCTGCTGATGGGCGAGATCGATGTGCTGGTAGTGAGCTTTTTGCCTATGGGTTCGCGGCTACGTGATCTGTTCGCTTTCTTTGTGCTCATCCTGGTGTTCCTGATCAAACCCACCGGGATCTTTGGTGAGCCCCAGGTAGAGAAGGTCTAGGAGGAGAACGCTTATGCAAACAACAATGCCACGCAAAAGGCTCATCCCTACCTGGATTCCCACCTTATTGGTGGCAATAGCGGTCTATCTACTGGTTGCCTATGCCAAGCAGACCGACAGAATCAGCGTCTACTGGCATCAGGTGATCCAGCTTGCCGGTTTGACGGCTATTACAGGGTTGGGCCTGAACCTGATTTACGGCTTTAACGGGCAGTTCTCCCTGGGGCACGTCGGGTTCTATGCCATCGGGGCCTATGGTTCCGCTCTGATTACCAAGGATCTGCTCACCAAGTGGAGCGGCACCAACGTGGGAGCCTTGGCATGGATGATTGCGGGACAGATCGGCCTGGTTCTGGTACTGATGTTGATTGGCCGACTGCGCGTCGGCCAGATACGCAAAGGGCTTGCGGCACGCCTGGAAACTCTGATCAAGCCTCATGAAGCCTGGGTTTTCACCACTCTGGTTACGCTCATCCTGGTCGCGTTTGCGCTGGCGTTGGGGGTAGGGTTCGTCTGGCTGGCGCAAAAGCCGCTAGCCGCCGGACTGGGCAGCCTGATCACCAAGCTACCGGAAGTAGCCGCCCAGAACGTGATTTTCGTGCTGGCCCTGCTCAACGGCGGGACGCTGGCCGCCCTGGTGGCCTACCTGATCGGTCTGCCCTTGTTGCGCCTGGGGTCTGACTACTTTGGCATCGCCACCCTGGGTTTCGCCATTATGATGTACACAGGCCTGCAAAACTCGGACCTGATCATCCCCACGATGAAGGGTGCTCGCGGCATGGTGGGCATCCCCCGCTGGACGACCTGGGGCTGGGTATTCGGCGTACTGGTCGTGCTGGTAATTGCCATGCGCAACATGCTCTACTCCAGCCACGGGCGGGCCATCGTCTCGGTGCGCGAGGATGAAATCGCCGCCAAGATGATGGGTATCGACGTGGCCCAGTCCAAAGCCCTGGCCTTTGCCATCGGCGGGTTCTTTGCCGGAGTGGCTGGTGGACTGTACGCCCATCTGTACGGGTTCTTGCATCCCAGCAGCTTTAGCATGGTCAAAGGGTTCGACCCTCTGATCATCATCGTCTTTGGCGGGCTGGGGAGCATGACCGGCACCATCGTCGCTTCCGCCCTGTTCGCCCTGATTATCGAGGGCCTGCGCGTGCTGCTGCCTCAGGGCTTTGAGGATTGGCGGTTCGTCATCTACCCCGTCCTCTTGCTGCTAATTATGTTGCTTCGGCCCCAGGGGCTACTGGGTACCAACGAATGGGGCTGGTTGCGCCCCCCCATCCCTCCGATGAAGGGAGTCCCTGTATCCAGTAAACCATCCACTGCCAGGGCAGAATCCGGAGAGGGAGGTGCCTGAGATGAGTGCAGCAACCGCAAAGCAAGAGTACACAAATCGCACGTTGGATATTCGGGACCTCACCATGATGTTCGGCGGGTTGCGGGCCGTCTCGGATTTCGACATGGCCGTGCCGGAGAATGGATTGTATGGGCTGATCGGACCCAACGGGGCCGGTAAAACCACCGTTTTTAACATGATCACCGGCATTTACCGCCCCACCGAGGGCACGATCTTGTTCGAAGGGAACGATCTGGTAGGGCGAGAGCCTTACCTCATCACTCGCACCGGCGTGGCACGCACCTTCCAGAACATTCGCCTGTTCCAAAACCTGACCGTGCTGGACAACGTGCGGATTGCCTACCACACGTATGCCGGTTATAGCATGATCGAGGCCATCACGCGCCTGGGACGCTTTGGTGCGCGCGACAGGGTGATGACCGAGCAGGCGCAGGACTTTTTGGCCGTGTTCAACCTGCAAGATCGCCAGGGAGAAATCGCCAAAAACCTGCCCTACGGAGAGCAGCGCCGCCTGGAAATCGCGCGCGCGCTGGCAGCGCAGCCCCGCTTGCTTCTGTTGGATGAACCTGCCGCCGGAATGAACCCCAAAGAAGTGGGCACGCTCATGGAGTTGATCCACTTTATTCGCGACAGATTCAAGCTGACCATCTTGCTCATCGAGCATCAGATGCGGGTCGTCATGGGCATCTGCGAGTGGATCACCGTGATGGACTTTGGCCAGGTGATCGCCCGCGGCACCCCGCGCGATATCCAGAGTAACACCCGGGTAATCGAAGCCTACCTGGGCAAGCGGATGGGGAAGGAGCTCTAGCCCATGCTATTACAAGTCGAAAACCTGCATGTAGCCTATGGGGCCATTCACGCCGTGCAAGGCATCTCCTTCCACATCAATGAAGGGGAGATCGTGACCCTGATCGGGGCCAACGGGGCGGGCAAAAGCACTACGCTGCGCACCGTCTCTGGCCTGTTGCGCTCAACGGAGGGCGATATCCGCTTCAAGGAGCAGAGGATTTCCAGGGTAGCGGCGGAGAACATCGTCAAGCTGGGCATTTCCCAGGTTCCGGAAGGTCGCCAGATTTTTGCCAAGCTCACCGTCCGGGAGAACCTGGAGATGGGCGCCTACACCCGCCGGGATCGGCGGGAAATCGCGGAATCGCTGGAACGAGTGTTCACCAGCTTTCCCCGGCTGAAGGAGCGGCTCAACCAGCTCGGCGGCACTCTATCGGGCGGCGAGCAGCAAATGCTGGCGATGGGGCGCGGCCTGATGTCCAAACCCTCGTTGCTGTTGCTGGATGAACCTTCGATGGGATTGGCACCCATCCTGGTCGAAGAGATTTTCAACATCATTCAGAGCATCAACACCCAGGGCACGAGCATCCTGCTGGTGGAGCAGAATGCCGCGATGGCGCTGTCCATTGCCAACCGCGGCTATGTCCTGGAGACCGGCAGCATCGTTCTGGAAGGTCAGGCCCAAGCCTTGCTGAACAACAGGCAGGTACAGGCCGCCTATCTGGGAGAGTAATTCCAGACTTACGAGCGCAGGCAGCGGGGCTTGCTAGAAGGCGTAATGCCGCTAGCAAGCCCCGCTCGATTTTCTGTATGGATTTCTGGGGGAGGAGAGAGCAGTGAGCCAAACACCCGATATGGCATTGCCTCGGGTAGCACCAAGAGCGCGCCTCGACTGGCGAATCCTGGTGGCAGTCGCCGCGAGTATTATTTTGTTAGCAGCCTATTTTATGCCGATGTTCACCCACCGGATCGTGTCGGCCAGGACCCAGTTCTCCGGTGGCACCACCATCCAGTCCTACTTCCCGGTGCTCATCTCCGGGCAGCACTATAAGCAGGCCCATCACCCGCTAAACGAGGAACTGCTGCCAGGCCCGGAAGGCGTCAGCATCAGGGTGGCGCCTGTAGAACCAGCGGCCAGCACGGGATGGGGATGGCTGGCTTATATCATCAGCCACACGGAATACGTCGGCAGTTTTGTGAGCTATCTGTTTTGCTTGCTCTTACCTATCTTCAGTACGGCCCTGATCCTGCTGCTGATGGCCCGCGCCTACTTTAGCCAGGACGGTTGGCCGGAATCCCTGATACCCCTCACCATCAACCTGGCGATCCTGGCCCCCATCAGCCTGTTGCTCGCCTGGCTGCACCAGTTCGACTTTAGCTTCCGGCTGTATGGCCTGGCCTCTGCGGCCCTGGCGCCCCGCTTTGGCTTTTGGCTGGCCATCGCTGGCAGCGTGGCAATCATTGCGGCTGTCCAGGATCTACGCACCGAAACCCACAAAAAGATCCTGAGCTGGTGGGCGCTGGTCTTTATCGTGGCGATGGGCGTCTGGATGCTGACCCGCTTCAAGCCACAACCCTTCCTGGAAATCTGGAACTTTGTGAGCGACGGCATCCTGGTCACCCTGCGGATCGTGCTCACTTCGTTCGGGCTGATCCTGCTGGTCAGCTTGCTGGGCGGCTTGGGGCGCATCTCTCGCTCGCCGATTATCTATGGGATCTCGTCGCTGTATGTGGAAATCGTGCGCGGCATCCCCCTGCTGGTGCAGTTGCTCTTTATCTGGTTCGCACTGCCTCAGGTGTTCGACATCGTGGGAGGAATCGCGCTCGGTATCTCCGGCACGGTTGCCGAACGGGGGTGGCTGGAAGCCTCCAACTGGTTTGCCCAACAAAGCAAATGGTGGATTGACCTCCGGCTGCAAGAGTACACGGCAGCCGTGCTCGGCCTGACCGTCTGCTATGGCGCCTATGGCTCCGAGATTTTTCGGGCGGGGATTTCCTCTATCCATCGCGGGCAGATGGAAGCGGCTCGCTCGCTGGGGATGAGTTATCTGCAGGGCATGCGCTATATCATCCTCCCCCAGGCGGTGCGCGTGATTCTGCCTCCCATCGGAAACGAGTTTGTAGCCCTGCTCAAGGACTCTTCCCTGGTGTCGGTGCTGGCTGTCTCGGACCTCACCCGCCGGGGACGCGAGTATATGTCTCGTACTTTTCTCAGTTTCGATACCTGGATTATGGTTGCCCTGTGCTATCTCGTCCTGACGCTGTTCTCGTCGCGCGCAGTGGAATTCATCGAGTCCAAGACCAGGTTCGAGCGATAGCCAGTCACAGGAGCAGAACAATGGCAGTAGATAATAACGGACATAACGGAAGCAAACCTCCAAACGGGTATGGGGCAGACATCATCGTCATCGAGGATCTGCACAAGACATTCGAGCATGGCAAAGTGGTGGCGCTAGATGGCGTGTCCTTGAAAATCGGCCAGGGCCAGGTGGTCGTCATCATCGGCCCCAGCGGCTCGGGCAAGTCTACCCTGCTGCGCTGTATCAACCACCTGGAGATACCCGATTCCGGCAAGATCACGGTAGACAATGTGCCGCTCACCGCAACAGAGAACATCAACAAGGTCCGCATGGAAGTGGGGATGGTCTTTCAGCAATTCAACCTCTTCCCCCACCTGTCCGTAATCGACAATGTCACGCTCGCCCAACGCATCGTACGCAAACGCAGCCGGGCCGAGGCCGTCGCCATCGCGAGGGACCTGCTCATAAAGGTGGGCATCCCCGAAAAGGCCGACGCCTATCCGGGGCAGCTTTCCGGCGGCCAGCAACAGCGCGTCGCCATCGCCCGTGCGCTGGCGATGCAGCCCAAGATCATGCTCTTTGACGAGCCAACGTCGGCCCTCGACCCGGAGATGATCAAAGAAGTGCTGGATGTGATGTTGCAACTAGCCAGCGAAGGCATGACGATGGTAGTGGTGTCGCACGAGATGGGCTTTGCTCGCAATGCGGCCAATCGAGTCGTGTTCATGGACGAGGGGCAGATCATCGAGGATAACACACCAGAATTGTTGTTCACCTGCCCCAACGAACCCCGCTGCCGCGAGTTCCTGGGCAAAATCCTGCACTAGGAACCCTCTTTCACCGCATTCGTAACAAGCCCCTTGCCAGGCAAGGGGCTTGTTCTAATAGAAACCGCTCGGCATACATGCCGCGGCACGCATGCCGAGACATACATGTCACAGCATCCCTGGCGGCATCCTGGTCCTCTCGTAGCCGCACTTTTCAATACTGGCATGGAACACACGACGAGCCTGGAGCGTTACGGTGTCAGGTTTTGATCTCATCAACTGCCCAAAGCGCCAAATGGCTTTGACAGGCGGCAAGTCGGCCAGTACAATGCTCTCACTGTACACGCGCTGCTTGGGAGGCTGAAGGTATGGGTGTCGTGCGTTTTGTAGGCAATCTGGTGCTGGCTATTGTCTTGCTGGCCCTCATCCTGGTGGTCCTGTTCACCGCTTTTAGCTTTGCCGCTTCCCAAAAGGCGGGTACCGTCGGACTGGACTATGAGGTCAGCGAAGGCGCGTGGTTATGGATCGAGGGCGACCCCATCTACTATCAGATCGCGGGAGATGAGCAGTCGCCCGCTGTCGTGTTGGTGCATGGGGCCGACATCGAAGGAGCGGCCACCTGGCAGGCCAACGTCCCATCACTGGTCAAGGCGGGGTTGCGGGTCATCACCGTAGACCTCAAGGGATTCGGTCATTCGGTGCGCGAGGACTCCCCCGCAGCGTATACCGTGCGCGCGCAGGCCACACTGCTGGCCCAGGTGTTGAACGAACTGCGCGTGAGCGACGCCACCCTCGTGGGCCACAGTTGGGGCAACGCCGTCGTGCTGCAGATGGCCCACGATCAGCCCCAATTCGTGCGCCAACTGGTCTTGATCTCGCCGCTGATTGAAGAGACCCCGCAGCCGCTCTGGCGGCATGTCCGCCAGCTCCCTTATGTCGATCAGGCTGCCATCTGGGCCATGAACCCGGGCGGACCGCTCAACAGATTCGTGCGGCGGTACGCATTCCATGACAAGTCCGCGGTGGATGGCGATTACCTGGACACGATTCGCACCCCCATGCAGATCGAGGGCAGCATCGCAGCGCTGGCCGCCATGTCCCGCGCTCCAGCAGATAGTGACCTCCCCGCCATCATCCCGCAAACACAACTTCCCACCTTTATTCTGGTGGGCGAGGCGGACCCCTACGTCTCGATGGAGCAGGCCACCAACCTGTCCAGCCGCCTGCCCAACGCCGAACTGATCTCGATTCCCAAGGCGGGGCATTACCCGCAGGTGGAACAGAGCAGCGCAGTAAACCGCCAATTGATCGAGATTGGCCTGAGCGCCGAATAATCACACGGACCGCCGCCATCTCGGACCGTAGGTCCGCAGGCGGCCTCTCTTCCTTCTCCCTCTGGGAGAAGGTGCGCCCGGAGGGCGCGGATGAGGGGCTACCGTCCGAGATGGCGGCGGTCCGATATACTCGCCTGCAAATCGTCAGTTCTCGCGATAGTGGCAGCCGTGGCTCTCGCGGTTCTCCCATGCGGCGCTGGCGACGATCATCGCGGCCTGCACAGCATTGCGCAGGCTGATAATCCCTACATCCAGGCGCGTCTTTTGATAGAAATCGTCCACGTCGTGCCGCAGGTTGCTCAGGTCGCGCAAAGCCCGCTCCAGGCGTCGGCGGCTGCGTACCAGCCCCACATAGTACCACATGGTGTACTTGATGGTCGCCATATCGTGCTCGACCAGGGCCGGGTCGGCATACTCGGTAACGCCTTCTTCCTGCCAGGCCGGGATGCTCTCCGCCGAAACAATCCCCAATTCGTCGAGGCGCTGGCGGATGTTCTTCGCCGCCCGGTTTCCCCAAACCAGCCCCTCCAACAACGAGGAACTCCCCAGCCGGTTCGCGCCGTGCACGCCAGTGCAAGTCACCTCGCCAATGGCGTACAGCCGATTGAGGCTGCTGCGGCCCCACTCGTCCACCCAGATGCCCCCGCAGAAATAGTGGGCCGCGGGCACGACGGGCATCGGTTCGCGGGTGATATCCACCCCATATTCCGCGCAAAAGGCGGTGATGGTCGGGAACCGCTCGACGATCTTGTCGGGAGCCATGACCGAGGCGATATCCAGGTACACATGAGGAGCAGCCGTGCGCAGCATTTCCATGTGGATGCCCCGCGCCACCACGTCGCGTGGGGCCAGATCCTTCCATTCGGGAGCGTAACGGTGCATGAATGGCTCCCCGTCGATATTGAGCAGCCGCGCCCCCTCCCCACGCAACGACTCGCTCACCAAAAAGCGCGCTCGCCCGCGATGGTAAAAGGTGGTCGGATGGAACTGGACGTACTCGGCGTTGATGATGCGCGCCCCCGCGCGATAGGCCATCGCCAGACCGTCGCCAGTCGCCAGTTCGGGGTTGGTCGTATGCAGGAAAATCTGCCCCAACCCGCCGCTCGCCAGGATGGTGACCTTGGACAAAATACGGCGGACCTTGTTCGCTTCCTGGTCGAACACATAGGCCCCCACGCAAGATAGCGGCTCATAGATCGCCGTGCGGTCCAGCGAGTGGTGCGCCGGGGTCAGCAGGTCCACCGCCGTATGCCGGGTCAACACCCGGATATTGGGCCGGGCCGCCAAAGCCTCCACCAACTGCACCTGGATGGCCTTGCCCGTGGCATCGTCCGCGTGCAGAATCCGGCTGGTGGAATGGGCCGCCTCGCGCGTAAAAGCCAATTGCTTTTGCTCGTCCAGCGAAAAGGGTACATTATATCGGTCAATTAGCAGTTCTTGCACCAACCGGGGACCCTCTTCGGAAAGCACCTGCACCGCCCGGGGATTGTTCATATAGTCCCCGGCGCGCATCAAATCCTCCGCAAGCTGCTCCGGCGAGTCGTGCTCGCCCCGATAGATGATCCCTCCCTGGGCATGGTAGGTATTGGATTCGAGCGCATCCTCCGCCTTGGTGACGATGGTGATGCGGCAATGCTCGTCCTCCGCCAGTTGCAGGGCCGTCGTCGCTCCTGCCACGCCACACCCGATAATGAGTACGTCGCATTCTAGCAATTCGGGCAGATCGGACATCTCAACTCCCTCTCAACATGCGTTCCAGGGCCACGCGCGCCCAGGCTGCTGTGTCCTCATCAACGGTGACGATGTTGTGAGGTGTACCGCTCAGGATGCCGTCCAGCGCGTACAGCAAATGTCGCGCCGTCGTCATCGCCATGGTGCGACATTCGGACTGTCGCAACGGCAAAACCTGCTTATCCGGGTATTCCTCGGCCAGCCGATGCACCAGATGCCACTCGGTACCGACGATGACAGTAGAACCGGCTGGCGCTTCCTCCACTGCCCGGATAATGCCGGTGGTAGACCCGGACAGATCGGCCCTGGCTACCACTTCATGCCTGCACTCGGGATGCACCACGATCAGCGCATCGGGGTATTTGGCCCTCGCCTCGTCCACATCCTCAGGCTGGAAGCAAGTGTGCACCGAGCAGAACCCCTTCCAGACGATCACCTGGCAACCGGCCAGGCTGTTTACATCGGGGAGCCGCAGGGGGTTCCAGATGCCGATACGCGCATAGGGAATGCCCATCGCCAGGGCCGTATTCGTGCCCAGATGCTCATCGGGCAGAAAGAGCACGTGCCCCTTCTGGCTAAAGGCCCACCGGAACAACTGGGCCGCGTTGGACGAGGTGCAAACCGCACCCCCCTGTCTGCCGACGAATGCTTTCAACTCGGCCACCGAGTTCTGATAAGTCAGCGGCAGCAAATCCCCCTCCCACAACGTCGAGAGGGCATCCCAGGCCTCCGACGCCTCGGCGGCATCGGCCATGCTCGCCATCGGGCAGAGCGCCTCGATGACTGGCTGGATCACCGTCTGGTTCGGCTGGCACAGCATGGCAGCCGTCTCGGCCATGAAATGGACCCCGCAAAAGACGATATAGTCAGCCTTGGTCGCCCGCGCCGCCTGGCGAGAAAGGTCCAACGAATCCCCGCGAAAGTCGGCGAACTGGATCACCTCATCGCGTTGATAATGATGCCCCAGGATGGTCAGCCGGTCGCCCAGGGTTTGCCGGGCCTGACGGATAGCCGCATAAACCTCGCCATCGGGCATCTGTTGATATTTGAGAGGCAAATCGACCATGTATGTAGGTTACTCCTTCGCCCCGGCCAGCGTGATATCCAGGCTTATATCCAGGGCTTGAACGGAATGGGTCAGGGCGCCCACAGAGATCAGGTCCACGCCGGTGGCAGCTACATCGGCAATCGTCTGCATGGTGATCCCGCCGGAGGCTTCCAACTCTACGGCCCCACCGGCCCGACGCACCGCCTCGCGCATCTGCTCGATGCTCATATTGTCCAGCATGATCCGGTCCACCCGCAGGGCCAGGGCTTCCTCCAGTTGTTCCAGCGTCTCGACTTCGACCTCGATGGGCAGGCCCGCCGCGTGCTCGCGCACCCGCTGCACCGCCGGGGTGATCCCCCCCGCAGCCTGGATATGGTTATCCTTGATTAACACCATATCGAACAGGCCGAAACGATGGTTCTCGCCGCCGCCCAGCTTGACGGCCAGCTTGTCCAGCACCCGCAGGCCGGGGACAGTCTTGCGCGTATCGAGGATCTTGGCCCGCGTCCCGGCCACTGTCTGCACATAGGCGTGCGTCATGGTAGCGATGCCCGACATGCGCTGTAAAAAGTTGAGCGCGACGCGCTCGCCAACCAGGATGCCCGGCCCATCCCCTTCTACCCGCGCGACGACATCGCCCGGCGAGACCGCGCTGCCTTCCGCAACCAGGGGCGTATACACGATGGCCTTATCCACCTGGGCAAACACCTCGCCCACCACGGCCAGCCCGGCGACCACACCCGGCGCCTTGACCAAAAACTGGCCGGTGAGGCGTGTTGAGGAGGGGATAATCGGCACGCTGGTCACGTCGCCGGACCCAATATCCTCGGCCAGCGCATTCCGCACAATGTTCTTGATGTCGTCTGCTAGTACCATAAACTGTCACTCCGTGGAAATATTGACCCGTATTCTACACCCGACGTAACGTAAGGGCAAAGAAAACCCGCCAAGTGTCGGCAGTTGAAACTGCACCAACGGGTGCGAAGCCTGCCTGCGCAGGCTGGACATGAGACCATAGGCCGCCATCCTTGGCGGCCTATGGTTCCCTTGCCAACATGCGCTTGACGTCGGTTTTATGTCGCGCTATAGTGTGCGCGGGTCCGATGGCGCGCACGGCACTGCCCCCCTTCAGGTAGCCGATGGCCGTGCATTCCCTCTTACAATCGGAGCAGACACGATGGCCGACGGCAGCAAAACCGTTTTCATCAGCTATCGCCGCAGCACCAGCAGTGCGTGGGCGCGGGCCGTGCTGCAAGACCTGCAGGCCCACGGCTATGACGTCTTCATGGACGTGAAGAGCCTGCCCAGCGGCGAGTTCGGCCCCCATATTCAGAAGGAAATCGCCGAACGCGCCCACTTTCTCCCGATTCTAACCCCCAAATCGGTGGAACGTTGCCAAAATCCGGACGATTGGATGCGGCGTGAGATTGAGCACGCCCTGCGCCTGAAGCGGAACATCGTGCCCCTCCTGGTCGACGGCTTTCGCTTTGAGAACGCCAGGGCTTACCTGACGGGCAAGCTGGCGGAGTTGGAGAACTATAACGCGCTGACGCTGGACAACGAGCATTTTGACGCGACGATGGAGCGCTTGCAGGACCAGTTCTTGCAGAAGGTGGTACCCCCCGCTCCGGTAGAATCGCAGAGCCTCATCCGGCCAGCAGAGGGTGACGAGCTGTTAATCGTGATCGCGCGCTTTCGCGGGCCGGAAGACATCGACCCGCAGGACTATATCGCCGGGCGGCTGGAGGGCGACCTCCCGGCACACCCCACGCTCGCGGGCAGGGTGCGGGTCGCCTGTTACCCCAAAGTCATCGAGGCGGAAAGTAGGGCGGCAGAGACCGAGCGGGCGAAAGAGCTGGCGGAGGAACTGGGCGCAACGCTGGTCATCTGGGGGGTACACGACAGGTATCACATCCGGGCGCATTATGTCGTGGGGCGAAATGTGAGCGTGCGCGACTTGGTACCGTTAGGGGAACAACGGGTGGTGCCGAGCCAACTGGACGACTTTGTGCTTTATGTGCAGACAGGATTACCGCAAGCGATCACGTACCTGTCACTGTTCACTATCGGGCAGATGCACTATTTCGCGGAGCAGTGGGACGAAGCGGAGGAATTGTTCAGTGCGGCACTCCAGTGTGCACCAGAGGGAGAAGACTACGCAGAGAGCGGGGTGGCACTGCGGTTTTGCCGGGGATACGCGTACTGGCACAAAGGCGACTACGAACAGGCCATCGCCGACTATACTGAAGCTATCCGGCTGAAGCCGAACTACGCGGAGGCATTTAATAACCGCGGAGTTGTATATGAGAACATGGGACAGCCTGATCAGGCTATCGCGGACTATACCGAAGCCATCCGCCTGAAACACGATCTTGCGAAATCCTACTGTAACCGAGGTGACGTATCGTCGGAGAGGAACGAATTCGAGCAGGCCATCGCCGACTATACCGAAGCCATTCGGCTGAAACCCGACGATGTGGATGCCTATCTCAATCGCGGGAACGCGTACTGGTATAAGGGTGACTACGAGCAGGCCATCGTGGACTGTACTGAAGCTATCCGGCTCCAGCCGGATGATGCGGCAGCCTATTACAACCGTGCACTGGCGTACTGGCATAAGGGTGACTACGAGCGGGCCATTGCAGACTACACGGAGGCTATACGTTTTCAGCCGGATGATGCAGCAACTTACATCGCTCGAGGATACGCACACGATGATATGGGGGAGTATGATCAGGCCATCGCAGATTACACAGAGGCCATCCGACTGAACCCCAATCTGGCGGGTGCCTATTCCAATCGCGGAGCAGCGTACGCTAGTCAAGGAAACTATGACCAAGCCATCGTGGACTATACTAAAGCCATTCGCCTTCAGCCAGACAATGCGGCAGTTTACACCGCCCGAGGGATCGCATATGTAGTCCTAGGCAGTGATGGGCAAGCAATCGTAGACTTTACCGAAGCCATACAAATACAGCCAGATTTAGTCGAAGCCCACATTTGTCGCGGGGCTATGCACATCATTAGGAGCTGTTATGAGCAAGCCATCGCCGACTATACCGAGGCCATCCGGTTGAAGTCCGACTATGCAGCAGCCTATAATGGCCGCGGCAAGGCATACTGGCATAAAGGCAACTACGAAGAGGCCATCAAAGATTGGGCAGAAACTATCCGGTTGAAGCCTGATGATGTAGCAGCCCATCACAGTTTCAGCGTTGTGCTGTTGATACTCGGACAGAGCAAGACCGGAGCGCAGCGGGAAACACTGTTGCGGTGGGCTCTGGAGGTGACGATGCGGGAGGAGGAGCTAGAGGAAGGAGTAGGCACATACAACATAGCCTGTTTTCACTGCTTGCTGGGAGAGAAGGCGCAGGCGCTGGCGTGGCTAGAGAAAGCGCTGGCAGCGCGCCCCGTGCCCACCAGAGAGCACATCCTGCAGGATACTGACCTAGCCGCGCTGCGGGATAGCGCCAAGTTTCGCCGGTTGCTAGAGAGGTATCGGCCCGAATAGGGGAACGCCAGAGCGCGCTATGGAAAGCGCGGCTACGGCTTTTTTGTGTTCCTTCGTGTTTTTAGTGGTTCCTTTTGTTCCTTTTGTGTATTCCGTTCCTTCCGTCCATTCCGTGTTCCTCCTCCCTCCCCGCACACTCGGTATGGCTTTGACACAAACCCCTCCTACAGTATACTGAGCTTGCATGACCGTTCAACGCCATCGATAGGAGGCCGGATACCCTCGTGAAGCGTGTGAGCAACCCCACGCAGCGCCGCACCCGCCTGTATCTGGTGATCGCTGTTCTGCTTGTATTGCTACTGATAGTTGGCTACCAAGTCTGGCAGACGTGGCGGCATGCCTCCTCGTTGCGCGCGCACCTGGAACAACTGCGCGCCACTGGCATCGAGCAGCCCCGCCAGCTTGGCCCCGGCCTGGAGTTGATTCAGCAAGATCTGCAACACCTCTCCCGCGACCTGCGCCTGCCGCTGGCCGTAGCGCCTTACCTGGGCTGGATGCCCGTCATCGGCCCCACGGTAAAAGCCGCGCCGATATTGTTCGAGTCGGGGACCACCCTGTTCGACGCGGGCGTCGTGGCGTGGCAGGTGTTCGAGGAACCGGCTTGCAGTCTGTTGGAGGGAGAGGGCGACTTGACGGCGGTGATCCCGCAGATGTCCGCCCAGGCCCTGGCCCACCACGACCAACTGGAGCAGGCGGCCACCGATGCGCGGGCCGCCGCCGATGCGCTGGAGGCGTTGGACGCGGGCCGATTGTTCCCCCAGCAACTCGCCACGCGCATGGCCCAGGCGCAGCCCCTGATCCCCCTGTTGACGGCGGGGTTTGATGCCCTGCCCCTGCTGCCCGAACTCGTGCCCCCCGATGGCGAGCGCATCTGGCTGCTGTTAGCCCAGAACAATGAGGAACTGCGCCCCACCGGCGGCTTTATCAGCAACATGGGGTTGATTACCCTCACCAACGGCCTGCCTGCCTTTGGCTCGCTGCAAGATAGTTACAACGTGGAAGACTGGGACCAGCCCCACCCCGATCCCCCCCAGAAATTGCGCGAGCAGATGGGGCTGGACCTGTGGGTGACCAGGGATGCCAACTGGTGGCCCGATTTCCCCACCTCGGCCACAGCCATCGCCGACCTGTACACCCTGAATCAGGGCACAGAAGTAGATGGCGTGCTGGCCGTAGATATGGCCGGGGCCATGCGTTTTCTGGAAACTCTCACCCCGCTGCGCCTCCCGGACGGAACCCGCCTGGAAAAGGGGAGCGTGGCGCAGGCTTTTCGAGATAGCTGGAGCCTGCCGGAGGGTAGTCTGGTGACGTCGGGCGTGGTGATGACTGCCACGCAGCCTTTTACCGCCATCGACGTGGAGTTGTATTACCATCAGCGCCAGGGCAAAGCCTGGTTCGATTCGGTGCAGGTAGAGGACCTGCGCGATCCGGGCAGCAATCTGGTAGCCAACCCCTCCTTCGAGGAGGACGCGGACGGCGACGGCTTGCCAGACGGCTGGGAGGTCGAGGGATTGGCCGCTTCGGATGGCCTGACGACGAGCTATGCCCACGAGGGCGCGCGCTCGCTGTACCTGCTGGGCGATCCGCAAGGGGATAAGGTGATTCGGCAGCGGATTCCCATCTCCGGCGAGGCGGGAGCGCGCTATCGCCTCAGTGCCATGAGCCGGGCAGAGGACATCCTCAGCAATGGCGGCCCCTACGCGATGATCGTCACCTTGCAGCCCGAAAAGGGACGCGCTGAACACACGGTGGCGACTTTTCCCCCGCTGACCCACGACTGGGCCACGGCGGGGTCGGGGGAGATTCTGGGCGAGTGGTGGGAGCACCGCAAAGACCTGGTAAACCACGCCATGCAGGCCGCGATGGCCCAAATCCTCCTAAAGCCAGGGAATGTGCGTTGGCTGGATATGTTGCAAACGGTGCAGGCATTGCTGGCGGAGCGTCATATCCAGTTATACGCCGCGGATAGCTCCGTGCAGGCTCTGTTCGAGCAGCAGGGTTGGGCGGGCAAGTTAGCGCCTGCCGCACAGGATTACCTGCTGGTCGTCGATAGCAACGTGGGCTATAACAAAGTCTCGGCCAGCGTCGAGCAGTCCATCGCCTATGACGTGACCCTCTCACCGGAGGGGCCCCGCGCGCGGCTGACCATGCGCTATACCAACCACAGCACCGCCGCGCTAGAAGAATGTGACAAGTTCACCCAGTACGTGCCTACCTACGAGCAAATGATGGAGGGCTGTTACTGGGATTACGTGCGAGTCTACGTGCCCGAAGGGGCGCAGCTTCTCTCTGCGACGGGCAGCGATCAAGAGGCGACAGTGTTCGCCGAGTTGGGGCGCACGGTGTTCGACATGACCCTGCTCCTGCGCCCAGGCGAGACCCGCGAATTAGTACTCGAGTACACGCTGCCACCCACAGTTCTACAGGGGAACGCGTATGGCCTCAGCGTGCAAAAGCAGGCCGGAACGAATGCCCTGCCGCTGACCGTCAGCGTTGCCTGGCCGGAGGGGTCCGTGCGGGAAGTGACGGGTATGGCACCAGAGATGACAGAACCCAACCACGTCCAATTCCGCTCAGACCTATCGTTAGATCGGCAACTCAACATCCGCTTCAAACCGCGCTGAAGGCGCAACCGTTAATAAACCGTATAGATTCGGCGCAATCGCATCGGGCGCGCAACTCATCAGGGGTGTAGCGCGTCATTAGAGCAGCGCCACCCCGACAAGGCGCGGAGCACAGTCCGATCAAATAAACGCCGATGCGCACTTGCTGGTTACTATTCAACCTTGAAGGAGTAGGGCCTTGGAAGATACGATTGATCTGGGCAAGTATCTGGACACCTTGATTCGTCGCTGGCGTCTGGTCATCTTACCGGCGCTGGCTTTTGCCATCGTCGCCGCGTCGATGGCTTTTGCCAAGCCGCAGAAATACGAGGCCAGCGTCCAGGTGGCGCTGGTCAGCGAGACCACTTCCGTGTCATTCGATACCGCCATCACGACCGTATCGGACCGCGATTTGGCCCAGAAGGAGATTCGCGAGCGGCGCACGGCCTCTTTGGTTGCCCTGGTGCGCAATCCCAACGTAGCCAGGGCCGTGCTGACCCAGCTTGGCTCCCAGTTGCCAGCCGAGTTGCAATCAGTCCCCAAGTTGCTGGGCCTTACTCAGGCTGAATTGCTCCAAAACAGCGACCTGGTAGAGATCACCGTAAGCCACACAGACCCCGAAGTCGCCGTTCTGGTCGCCAATGCCTGGGGCGTAGAGTATGAACAATCGGTAAACCAGTTGTACGGAGGCTCTTCCCAGGAGACGCAGGCCACCATCGTACAGCAGACCCGTCGCGCCAAGGCGGATTATGACGCGGCCCAAGCGGCGTTAGTCCAGTTCATCGGCGAGAACCGCGTTGATGAACTCCAGCGGTCAATTGCCGAAAAGCAGCAGATTATCGATAGCCTGCAACAGGGCAAACAAACGGCACTCTCCGCCCTGATCGAACAGGAAATGGCAGCCCGGAAAGAGGTCGCCTCGGCCTACCTGACCGCTCAGGCCAATAACCGCCTGCTGGCCTTCCGCCATGAGCAAGAAGCCAAAAGACAGTTCTGGGAAACCTACACCAACGCTGATCTGCAAGCCCGGCTGCTGGTGTTCAACAAGCAGGCCGAAGCCCGCCTGACCAGGTTGTCGCAAGCCTATGCCGCCAAGGCTAACCTGGAGCGGGTGCTGGCAGATGCGCGGGCCTTGCAGACCCAGGTCGCCGGGAGCGGAGACGCGGGCCTGACTACTAACGCGCTGGCCCTGTTGCTGCTCAAGGAACAGGCCTATGCATCTTCGGGCAGCCTGCCGGGCAGCATCCAGGTGCAGTTGGACGACCTTGCCGGCTTGCAAACCAGTGCCGCCGAACAGGCCGCCGACCTGCAAACATTGATCACCACGCTGGAAGGGCGTATTGCCGAGTTGGATCAGGAAATCGCCGCCCAGTCCAAGGAACTACTAGATAATACGGGGTATGAGCTGCCCGATGGCGAGCGGGCCGCCGACGATCCTTTGCAAGCTGCCATCCAGCAAGGGTATCTCGATCTGTTCACGCTGGGTGGCCTGGCGGACTTGTCGAGCGAAGTGGCTATCAACAATCCCCTGGCCAGCGCTGGCATGGAAAAGGCCAAGGAGATGCTTCAGTTGCAGGGCCTGGAGACCCTGCCCGCCTACCTGGAGGAAGCCCATCCTCTGAATGATGCGCTGAACGAGTTGCAGAACGAGGTACGCCACCTGCAGGCAGACTTGACCAAGGAACAGGCCAAGAAGGAAGAGCTATCCAGGGCACGCGAGATCGCCTGGCAAACCTACACCACGATGGCAGACAAGTCTGCCGAAGTGAACATCGGCTCATCCCTGGCGAGTTCGCTGGTGCGGTTAGCCAGCACCACCTCCTTCGCGCTGCCTCGGGACCGCGATATATTCCAACAAGCAGCTATCGCTGGACTACTGGGACTGATACTGGGCATCGTGGCGACATTTGTGCTCGAGTTTTACCAGGGCTACCGCGCCCGAATGGCCAGCAACAAGGCCACCGACGTTGTGCCCAAGGGCACCTCCCTGTGACCCAACGTCCTGCCTGGCGGTCCCCTGCCAACCTGGCCTTGCTGCTATTCTGCTTGATGGTAGCAGTAGCGGTCTTGATATCGCCCTTGCCCCAGCGTTCCTTGAGCGCGCTGGGGCCGTTGGCGTTGGGAATCGTGCTCTACCTGCTGCTCGGTAAATTGCCGCTCGGCAAACAGACCCGGGAGCGGCTGCTGCGGCTCGCGCCGTGGCTGCTGGCCCTGCTCGGCAGCGTGATTGGATTGGCGGGAATGTTGGGCATGTTGCCAGCCCATCATTTCCTGTTCCTTCGCCTGCCGCCCCTGGCCCGCTTGCAGGGCTACCTGGCCGGAGCCTTTAACCCCAATGTTATCGCCGGGGCGTTGGTCGTGCTGTTCCCTTTCTCCTGGAGCCTGGTGCTGGCTGACAGCGGAGACAGGCCGGGGCGCGCATGGGGGCGGCGACTGTTGGCGGCAGGGCTGGGGGCTATCCTGTTGGGGGTGATCGCCCTCAGCGGCTCGCGGGGAGGCTATCTGGCCCTCGCAGCCATGTTGGCTTTGCTACTGGCGTTGCGCTGGCCGTCTGTAGGCAAATGGGGCCTGGCCCTGGCCCTGGTGGGCGTTCTAGTGGGCGGTACGCTGATGGGCTGGCAGCAGATCATCAACGGATTGGTGCTGAACACGACCATCGGGGGGCTGGATGCCCGCCTGGAAATCTGGTCGCGGGCGCTGACAATCCTCTCCGATTTCCCATTCACCGGCATCGGGCTGGGATGTTTCCACGAGATTGTGGCCCAGATGTATCCCCTGTTTCTCGTTCCGGCGGGCACGGTCACCCACGCGCACAACCTCTATCTTCAGGTGGCAGTAGACCTGGGATTACCCGGCCTGCTGGCCTATCTGGTGCTTGTTGGCTGCGCGTGCTATGAACTGCTGGCCACCCTGCGGGCGGGGCGGCGGGACCCCTGGGCGGAGGCGCGTCTGCTTGCCGCCGCCTGCCTGACATCCCTGGTCGGGATGGGGTTACACGGCCTGCTCGACGCTGCCGTGTGGGACAACAAGGGGGCTTTTTTGCCCTGGGTAGTCATGGGACTGGCCTCGGCGCTCTATCGGCAGTACCGGCAAAGGCAGGTCGAAGGCGCGTAATCACCTGGGAGCCGTGGCAGGAGCCGTGCCCCCAGATTCTAGTTGTGCGCCACTTTCCTCGTGCTGCTTGATGATGCGGGCGGGCACGCCCACGGCGGTTACCCGCGCTGGCAGGTCTGTTGTCACCACCGCTCCCGCGCCTACGATGGACCACTCACCTACTTTTTTGTAGGGGATCACAACGGAACCAGCCCCCAGAAAAGTCCCCTCACCGATCTCGACGCCGCCCGCCAGCATACTGCCAATGGCGATGTGCACATGGTTTTCCACACGGCAGTCGTGGGCTACAATGGCGCCTGCGTTGATGATGGCGTTTTCTCCAATATACGCTCCGGCCTCGATGATTGCTCCCTCCAGAACAGCTACCCCCTCACCCAACGTAGCGTGCGCCGAGATGATGGCCGAGGGGTGGATAGCGCGCACCAGGGGGATACCCCATGTCCGCAGGCGGGCGCAGCATTCGGCCCGCACGTGGTTCTCGCCAATGCCCACAATAGCCCCATCCACGTCCAGGTTTGCGGCGCGGTCAATCGGCCCCAGGACCGGCAAATCGAGGAGGGCAGTGCTTGCCAGGGAGAGGTTGTCATCCAGGAACCCGATCACCTCATAGCCTGATCGTTGCAGAGCGTCACCCACCACTTTGGCATGGCCGCCCGCTCCGAGAATCACGATGCGCTGTTTCATGCAAGCCTCGTCAATGAGCTACTGCTGGCGGCGGGCGGGCGTCCCCATGAACTCGGACATGGTCACCTGGCCCGCCTCGCTGATTCCCTCCCGCTTGAGCACCACTGCCAGGGTACGCCCCAGAATGCGCAGGTCGAACCCGAACGACTGGTGATCGACATAGTACACATCCAGGGCAAAACGGGTCTCCCACTCCACGGCGTTGCGCCCGTGTACTTGCGCCCAGCCAGTGATACCGGGGAGCACCTCGTGGCGCCGCGCCTGCTCGGGGGTATAGCGTTCCAGGTAGCGCATATGCAGCGGGCGCGGTCCCACCAGGCTCATCTCCCCCTTCAAGACGTTGATCAACTCGGGCAGCTCATCTAGCGAAGCAGCTCGCAGGAACGCGCCAAACGACGTGAGACGCTCGGCGTCGGGGAGCAGGTTCCCCGCGGTGTCGCGAGCATCGGTCATGGTGCGAAACTTTAACAGGGTAAATGGCTGGCCGCGCAGGCCAGGGCGCTGCTGGCGAAAAAGTACCGGGCGGCCCAGCTTGAACCGCACCAGCAGCGCCACCAGGGCCAACAGCGGCGCACAGAGCAGTAGCAGTGGGATGGTGATGGCCAGATCGAAGGCCCTTTTGCCTGCCCGACGGTACATTACTCCCTCCCCAACACCGCCCGTTGATACCAATTCCAGAAATTGGTCACGCCCTCTTGCACCGAGACGTGCGGATCATACTCCAGCAGCTTGCGCGCCTTGGTGATGTCGGCATAGGTATAGCCGATGTCCGCCTCCATCATGGGCGCAGGGACCAGATCGGCCTTTTGCCCGGCCAACTCCTCGATAAAGTGCACGAAATCGGCCAGCAACACCGGCTCGCCGCGCCCCAGGTTGATCACCTCATAGCCCAGCGGGCGGTCTGCAGCGGCTATGACGCCCGCAGCAATATCCTGCACAAAAGTCCAGTCGCGGTACATCTGCCCGTTGTTATACAGCGGCACCTGCTTACCGAAAAAGATGTTGTCCAGCACCTTGTAGGCCATCATATCGGGGCGACCCCGCGGGCCGTACACGGTGAAAAAGCGCACAGCGGAGAAGTTCTGGTTGTAGAGATGATGATACGTATAGCCCAGCATCTCGGCAGCCCGTTTGCTGGCCGGATAGGGAGCCAACGGCCGGTCGCACATGTCCGTCTCCACAAACGGGACCACGTCGGTATTGCCATAGACCGACGATGTGGAGGCCAGCACGAAATTGCCCACCCGATGGTCGCGCGCCATGTCCAGCAGGTTGAGCGTTCCGATCAGGTTCACGTCAAAATACAGATGCGGGTCCTCGATGGAAACGCGCACGCCCGCCATCGCCGCCAGATGGGCGATCGCGTCGAATGTGTGCTGCTGGAACAGGTCGGCCAGCAGCGCCCGGTCGCGGATGTCCCCCTGCACAAAGGTAAAGCGGTCTTGGCCGCCCGGCGAGCGGCGAATCTCGGCCAGGTTGGCCCGTTTGCGCTGTGGGTCATAGTAGTCGTTCAAGTTGTCCAGTCCGACCACCTTATCGCCCCGGGCCAACAGGGCGCAGGTCGTATGGCTGCCGATAAACCCGGCAGCGCCCGTTACCAACATCGTTTTGCTCACACAAAATCCTCCTATCGCACGGCGGGCCTGGCCGAGACTCGCCAGGCCCCCTTCTATCAACAGGCGGGTGCGCTCGTGCGGTCAGCACAGAGCGCGCCCCTTGCAGTAGCTTCCCTCAGCAACCGGAAGCATTCCCGGTGAGAGGGTAGCACAAAAACGCCCTTTCGTCCATCTCGCTCGACTTGCCATGAACCACCCTGCCACTGAACCCTGCAAGATAGCGCCGGGTTCAGTCCACCGCTTCCAGCAACAGCACATCGGAGGTCATGGGGCGCGCTAACCGCGGCCACAGTCCCTCCTGCTTGAGCGCCGCACCCTCTCGCTCATACGACTCGCCAGTATTATCCCACGTGACCCGGTAGCGGCGGCCCGCATCTATCCCGCGCAGGCGCAGGGGGTAGCTCTCGTCCGCTGGCCCGGCCAACCGGAAAATGCCCACGGCAGCCCGCGATCTATCTTCCGCCGCCAACTCCCACACGGCCCAGCCGCGCGGCTCTTTGCCCGGGAGGACCGGCGTGTGATGATACATGCGGCAGTTCGAGAGCCAAGGCCGCAAGCACTCTTTATAGACGTTCACATGATGGCGAACCCGATCCAGGTGTTGCGGATTGGACTGACCAGGGCCGGGATACAAGCCGATCAGGCACAGGTGACCAAAGAGGCAACTGCGGATCACGAAATCCAGGTCGCCGCGCAGATCACCAGCCATGCCCACCCCGGCCTTGAGGTCCAGGCGTTCGGGCGGCAGGGCGATGGATTGCCCATTGTAGATGCGCACGCAGCGCGGCGCGAGCTGCCAGTCCGTCGCCTGGGTGTAATGGAAGCGGGACATAAAGCCCAGGTCCGTCCGCCCGCCACCCCCGGCGCAGTTTTCCATGAGGATATGGGGAAAGCGCGCGCGCAAGCGGTCATACATGCCGTGGACGTTCTCATAGTATCGCCACAGGCTGTTCTCCCTATAGCCTTCGCGGAGCACCTGCCCCCCCTCAAAAGCCTGGGTGTTGTGATCGAGGCGGAACAGATCGAGGTTATAGCGCTCGATGATGTCGACAGCCACCTGCTCCAGATGGGCAACCGCGTCGGGATTCGTCAGGTCCATGCGCCCCAGCCCCGTGGGGCGTCCGTACGTCTTGAGCTCCCATTCGGGATGAGCGCGCGCGGTCTTGCTCGCCAAGCCCATGCTCTCCAGTTCGACCCACAGGCCACACAGCAGCCCCTTCTCCCGTGCATGGTCGAACACCGCTTCCAGCCCGTGGGGCAAGCGGTCCCCCGTCTCCCAATCACCGACGGTGGTCCCCCACTCGCTCCCCCGATCGCCATACCACCCCGCATCCACGATAAAAAGCTCCGCGCCAATGTCGGCGGCCACGTCCACCTCGAACTTCAAATTTTCTTCCGTGAACTCGTGTTCGTGATAGCTCCAGTGGTTGTAGGTGACCAGATTCTCCCGGTTGGGAAGCGGTTGCCGCAGCACACTCTGGCGCAGGTGCTTGTGCCAGGCCTGAATAGTCCCATCCAGGTCTTCTTGCAGCAGGCCGATGTGTACCGCAGGGGTAGTGACGGTCTCGCCGGGAGCGATGACGCGCTGCGGGGGAGGGGCGACTGGTCCCAGGCGGGCGAACAGCCAGGCATCGGACGTGCTCAACGTGTCGGCGACTAGCTCAATGGCCCAGTTACCCGACCAGGCCAGCCCCCCGACGTAGTGCTCGCCGGTGGCAAGGTTGCGCACCACAAAAAAGGGAGAGCCAAAGCCCGCCGTCCCTTCCCGGCTTTCCAGGCGCAAGGGGGTGTCGGGTAGCGGCTGCCACTCGAACGCGCCCTCGTTGCAATGGCTGCGCTCGGCCATATAACCCACCTCGAACAGGGGCGTGCCCTCGGGCAACATCTGCCGCCAGTCCCCTTGCATGCCCACGCGGGCCAGCACGCCGCTCAACGGCCAGACATCCCCCAACGCGGCGGGCACGCTGCCGGTATTGGTGATCTGCAACCAGCGCACGATCAGGCCAGTGCCGTCCACCTCGGTGTGTACCTGGACGGTCACCGGGCGCAGGGTGTTGCGCAATTCTACCACGGCGTGGCGGCAGTGGGGTTGGCTGGCTGGCTCCTCGGCCCTGCGCACCAGTTCCCAGCCCCAGTGTAACGCCTGCCCGTCGACTTCCAGGTAAAAGGCGGCCAGGTCCAGCCCGGCGTTCTGCTTGGGCACGTGCGCGGCGCGCTGCACCCAGCGATGCCATTTGCGGGCCTCGACAAAGCCCGTCCCGACCCAGTAGCAGCCCACCCACCTGCCGTCAATGAGCGCCTCTTCGTGGATGGTCAGTCCAGAGGTATAACGCGCGGTGAGTTCATCCCCCGTTCCAAAGTAGAGATCCGTGTGTCCGTTCGATGTGGATTGCATGGGCGTACCTCGCAATAGAATGTGTCGCTGCGATTGTGGCAGAGCTATTTCCACCAGAGCCTTGCTCCGTCCGGCTCTGGCAATCAGCGCATGGGAAATCGCTGGGGCTGATTATAGCCGATAACGCGATATAGTTGTAAGACGTCCCAGGCCGGAAAGGGATAGTTAGTGTGTGCGGGCGACGGAAAAGAGCCTGAATGCTGTTTGCCTTTATTTCTGCTATGACTATTATCCAATGCAAGCTGGCTCGGCGTTGGGTCCACGGTGAGGCCGTTCCAGAGGGGAAGTTGGGTTCGCCAATTCGCTGCGGCCAAGATTCGACCTTGATCAATGCGCGGCATTGTCATGTCGGGCGAGTGGCTCACCCGGACTGCACCCGACCTGTTGCAACCAACCCGTCAGGCATCCAAAGGAGCATAGAATGACAATCAAACGCACGATGGCTGCTCCCTGGCTGGGGGCGGCATACTACCCCGAAGACTGGCCGGAGGAACTGCAAGACGAGGATATCCGCCTCATGCAAGACATGGGGATGAACGTGATGCGGATTGGCGAGTTCGCCTGGAGCCGCATGGAGCCACATGAGGGGGAGTATGACCTGGGCTGGCTGCATCGGGTGGTGGAGCGCCTGCACGCCGCCGGTATCGCCACAGTCCTGTGTACTCCTTCCGCCACGCCACCGGCCTGGCTGACAGCCAAGCACCCGGATATGCTGGCGTTGCGCTCGGACGGGCAACGGCTGCAACATGGCGCTCGCCGTCATTGCTGCTCCAACAACCCTGCCTACCGGCAAGCCACCGCCCGCATCGTCGCCCAACTGGCCCGCGAGTTCGCCGATAAGCCCGGCGTGATCGGCTGGCAACTGGATAACGAAATCCATCGCCAGGAGCGCGGCTGCTTCTGCCCGGTGTGCGAGAGTAAATTCCGCGCCCGGCTGCAAGCGCGCTTGAGCACCGTCGAGGAGATGAACCGGGCCTGGGGTCTGGGCTTGTGGAGCATGGACTATACCAGCTTTGAGCAGGTCCCCGCTCCGCGCGCGCACATGTTTCACCACCCCTCGCTGACGGCGGAATGGCTGCACTTTCAGTCCGACTCGAACGCCGAGTTCCTCGACCTGCAGGCCGACCTGTTGCGAGCGGGCGGCGTGGGGGTGCCCATCGGCACGGACATGATGCCCACCAACGGCCAGCATTACCCGCGCACCAACCGCCAGATGGACGTGGTGCAGTACAACCACTATGACGATGACTCGCACCTGTGGGCGGCGGTCTTTTGGATGGATTACATCCGCAACCTGAAGCCCCAGCCCTTCTGGAACACCGAGACCTCCACCTGCTGGAATGGTGGCGTCACCATGCAGGGCTATCGCGAACCGGGCTTCTGTCGCGCCAATTCCTGGCTGCCCTTTGCCCTGGGCGGGGAGATGAATTGCTATTGGCTGTGGCGCGCCCATTGGGCCGGGCAGGAACTCATGCACGGGTCGGTGGTTTCCTCCTGTGGCCGCCCGCTGCACATCGCCGACGAGGTGCGCGAGGTGGCCGAGGGGCTGGAACGCGCCCGCGACTTTATAACGGGCACGGCCTGCGCCCGCAGCGGCCTGGCCATGCACTTCTCGGCAAAAGCCTGGGACACCTTCCAGGCCCAACCGATGTCACAGCAACTCGCCTCGCCCGTTGGGGCGCGGCCCTATGCCTACGCCTCGACGCTCAACAACGAGATCTATCGCTCGCTCATCGAGGCCCAGCTTCGGCCCGACATCATCGACCCCGCCGCCGATCTGACGGATTACCGGCTAATCTACTCGCCGTTCCTCCCCTGCATCGAGGAGGGCGACCTGGCAATGCGCTTGCCAGGCTGGCTGGAGCAGGGCGGTATCTGGGTTGCCGGACCGCTGACCGACGTGCGTAACCCAGAGGGAGGCAAGTATACCCACGCGCCATTCGGCCACCTGGAAAGCATGGCCGGTATCTATGGCAAGTATCAAATGCCCGCGCATCCCAAGGATTTCCGCATTCGGTGGTGGAATGGCGAGGAAAGCGCCGGGGGGTATGTCTACGAGGGGCTGGAGTGCCGGGAGGGATGCCAAAGCCTGGGTACGTACCTGGAAGCGCCGATGGCCGGGTTGGCGGCGGCTGCCTGGCAGCCCATTGGCAGCGGCGGCATTCTCGTGCTGGGGACCCAACCGCCCGCAAGCGTCCTGATCAGCCTGTTGCGCTGGGCCGGGGAGAAGGTGGGCGTGCGGCCTGTGGCCCAGGCCGACGCGAACCTCCTGGTGGTGCCGCGCCGCGGGCAGCGGGCCGAGGGACTGATCTGCGTCGAACTGCAAAACCGTCCGGCCCGACTCGTGCTGGAGCAGCCTATGATGGACGTACTGACCGATGAGTGCCTGGAGGGGGAAATTACGGTCCCTCCGTTTGGCGTGCGCGTGCTGCAGGCAACAAAGCGGCGATAGACTGGACCGGTCTTGACGAGACAAGTACGATACGCAGCACGCACCTTTTGGGTTCGCATAGAAGCCTACAACCAAAAACAAGGAGAATCGAAACCATGCAATTCAACTGCCGCGAGGACATCATCCAGTTGACGCCCCTATGGACGGGCGAGCGCTTTGACGATGGGCGGCCGCGCGTATCCGACGATGTTATACGTCGCATGGAGTACGTAACGACGGAGGAAGCGTGGGGCATCTGCTGGCGCGAGGGTTATCAGTTCCAGTTCGAAGGCAACTGGATGAATCTTAACCCCGAGCGCACCCTGGTGGGCCGGGCGGTCACCGGCGTCTTTGTGCCCAAGCGACCCGACCTGCACGACAGCCTGATGCAGTACGGCCACGAGAAAGAGGGCCGGGTTGGCGAGATGAACTCCTGGGTCATCCAGACCCTGGTCAAGGATGATGTGATCGTCATCGACCTGTTTGGCAAAATCCGCAAGGGCACCTACTCCGGCGGCAACCTCTCGACGGCCATCGCCGCGCGCACAGGCCGCGGGCAGGTCATTAATGGCAGCGTGCGCGACGTGCAGCAGATCCTGGGAATTGAAAATCTCAGCACCTTCTGCAAGGGCAACGACCCCACGGGCATCGGCGACGTGACCCTGGTGGGCATGAACGTCCCCTGCCGCATCGGCGAGGCCATCTGCCTGCCGGGCGATGTCGTGCTGGGCACCGTTTCGGGCATCCTGTTCATTCCGCCCCACCTGGCCCAGGAAGTGGTCGACCACTCAGAGACCATGCGCCTGCGCGAGGCGTTCGGCTTTACCCGGCTGCGCGAGGGAATCTACACCTCCAGCCAGATGGACACCAAGTGGACCGAGGAAATCGAGGCCGACTTTACCGGGTGGCTGGAACAACGCACCCAGGAAGAAAAGGACCTCATCCTCTGGGGCGAGCAGAAAAAGGCGTAACGGCTTACGCTCCCCAAATACTATCAAGCGGGGTACGCACGATCTGTGCGTACCCCGTTGGCATATCCTTGGCGGTCAAACTGGAGCGTTCGGCTCGACCAGCGCGGGGAGGATGTGCCGCAGCGTCTCGCCGGGGATGGCTCCCCGACGCAATAGCACCGGCGGGTCGGCCACCAGGCTGATGATAGTGGAGGCCACCCCCTCGACGCAACGCCCGCCGTCCAGGATCAGGGGCACGCGGCCTTGCAGGTCGGCCAATACCTCGGCGGCGGTCGTGGGGGAGGGGCGGCCCGACAGGTTGGCACTGGTGGCGGCCAGCACCCCGCCCAATTCGGCGATCAACCGCAAGGCCAGCGGATGGTCGGGCATGCGCACGGCGATGGTGGGGCCACCGGCGCAGAGGATATCCGGCACCTGCGGGCGGCGCGGCACGATCAGCGTAAGCCCTCCCGGCCAAAAGCGCTCGGCCAGCGAGATAAAGCTCGCGGGGAGGTAGCTGGCTACTTGCTCTACATCCTGCGGGGTGGCTACCAGGGCGGGGATCGCCAGTTCATGTGGGCGCTGCTTGGCCCAGAACAGCCGCTCGATGGCTTCCGGTTGCCACAAGTCGCAGCCCACGCCATACACCGTGTCCGTGGGAAAGGCCACCACTTTGCCCTCGCGCAACAAGCGCACGGCCAGGGCAAAACCTTCCTCATCTGTAGCCGGGTAAACCCGCGTCTCCACGCTTACCGCTCTTTCTTGCCGTTCAGGCAGAATCGCTCGATGGCTTCGGCGGCACCATCCTCGTCCACTGTCGGGGCGATATAGTCGGCCACATTGCGGGCCTCCACCGAGGCGTTGCCCATCGCCACCCCCAGCCCGGCCCAGGCTACCATCTCCTTGTCGTTGCCCGAATCACCGATGGCCATCACCTCTCGCCGAGGGATGCCCAACCGTTCGGCCAGCCAGGCCAACGCCTGCCCTTTGTTGGTTCCGGGCGCCAACCCCTCTAAAAAGTATTCGTGCGAGCGCACAATGTCCAGGTGCTTGCCAAACTGGCGCTCGACCTCTGGCCGGATGCGATCCAGCTCCTCGCCCGTGCCGATGATGATGAACTTGGTCGGCTCGGCTTTGATAGAAGCGGCCAGATCATCCACCAGATGATGAGGGAGGCCGAACCATTTATCATAGAACTCGTCCGACTGGCGCTTGTCCTCTACATAGATCCTGTCATTGACATAGATCGTCAGGGAGAGGGAAAAAGCGCGGGCAAAATCGCACAGACGAGCCACCAGCGAGCGCGGAAAGGTGCGCTGATAGATGGGGGTATGCAATTGAGGGTCAACGATCACCGCGCCCTGATAGCCAATCACGGGCGTAGTAATGTCTAGCCTGTGCGCCCAATTGCGCATGGAGGGATAGCCCCGGCCTGTTGCCAGGGTCAGCAGGATGCCTTGTTGCCTGGCGCGCTCTAGTGTAGAGAGCACACGGGGCGACATGGACAGGTCGTCCCGCAGTAAGGTTCCATCCAGGTCCAGGGCGATGAGTTTGTAGGTCATGCGATGTTCCCTTCTAAAGAATGGCTGGGCGTTCGATGCGGATTACGCGCGCCAAACCGGCGTAATCGCGCACCACGGAGGCTCGGGTATCCGGTAAGAGGATGCGGGCCACGCTCAACACGGTGTCCATCTGCCGGTGGTCAATCTCCAGCAGTAACAGGCCGGGATAGGCCAGCCGTTCGGGCGTTTGTTCCAGCAGGCGGAGGATCACTTCCAGCCCCCCCTTGCCGCCATCCAGCGCCGAGCGCGGCTCATAGGCGGCCACGTCGGGAGCCAGGGAGGGCCAGTCTTCCTGGGGGACATAGGGCAAATTGGCGGTGATGATGTCGAAAGGCCCGGTAAAGGAGGCGAGCAAGTTCCCCTGCACCAGGGTGATGCGGTCTTGCAGGCCGTAGCGGCGGACGTTGATCTCGGCCACTTCCAGCGCCGCTGCCGACAAATCTACCGCCCAGACGTGGGCGTTTTCCAGATGGCGGGCCAGGGCCACCGCCAGCGCCCCGCTGCCCGTGCCCACGTCCACCACCCGCAGGGGCCACACCTTCTGGCCTCGCGCCCAAGCCAGAGCGTCTTCCAGCAGGTGCTCCGTTTCGGGGCGCGGGATCAGCACGCGATGGTCGACGTACAGGTCGAGGTCATAGAATTCGCGGTGGCCGATCAGGTAGGCCACTGGCTCGTGGGCGGCACGGCGGCGCACCAACGCAGCAAAACGCTGGGCAGGCTCCTCGGCGAGCGGCTCTGCCCAGCGTACATACAGGTCTGTTCGGCTCGTGCCCAGCACATGGGCCAGCAATACTTCGGCATCCAGGCGGGGCGAATCGCTGCCGCTGTCCGCCAGGACACGCACGGCCCGATACAGCGCATCGCGCACCGACAGACCGACATATTCCCGTGGGTGGTTCGAGTTAGCAGGCGGCTGGTTGCTCATCCTTCTCTGCCACTCAGGCCAACTGCTCGGCCTGTTCCTCGGCGACTAGTTCGTCAATGAAGGGATCCAGCTCGCCGGCTAGAACACTCTCCAGGCGATGAATGGACATGCCGATGCGATGATCGGTGACGCGGTTCTGCGGAAAGTTGTACGTGCGAATCTTTTCGCTGCGCTCGCCAGTGCCCACTTGTTTGCGACGGGACGACTCGACTTCTTCGAGCTGCTTCTCATATTCGAGTTCGTAGATGCGGGCGCGCAGGATGGACATGGCCCGCGCGCGGTTCTGGAGCTGGGATCGCTCATCCTGGCACTGGACCACGATGCCCGTGGGCAGGTGGGTAATCCGCACCGCCGAGTCGGTGGTGTTGACGCTCTGGCCGCCCTTCCCGCCGGAGCGGAACACGTCCACGCGCAAATCCCTATCGTGCACCTCGACCTCCACCTCATCCACTTCGGGCATCACAGCCACCGTCGCTGTAGAGGTATGAATACGTCCGCTGGCCTCGGTTTCGGGCACGCGCTGCACCCGATGCACACCGCTCTCATACTTGAGTCGGGAAAAAGCCCCCCGGCCCTTGATCCCAAAGATGATTTCCTTGTAGCCGCCGATGCCGATTTCGCTACTACTCAGGACATCGGTTTTCCAACCGTGGTTCGCCGCGTACTGGGTATACATACGAAACAGGTCTGCTGCGAACAGAGCCGCCTCGTCGCCGCCCGTCCCCGCCCGAATCTCCATAATGACGTCGCGCGCGTCGCGCGGGTCCTGAGGGAGCACCAGCACCTTGAGCCGCTCCTCCAGCGCAGAGATTTTGTCTTCCAGCCGCCCAATCTCGTCCTGGATCATCCTCCGCATATCAGACTCGGTTTCCTCTTCCAGCAAGGCACGAGTATCGGCCAACTCCTGTAGAGTCCGCCGGTAGGCACGATAAGCCTCCACCGTCTCAGCAAGCTCGGCCTGTTCTTGAGCATAGCGCCGAATCTTGTCGGGATCAGTCGATACTTCTGGCGAGGCCATCAATTCATTCAGTTCTTGATAGCGTTGTTCTGTTTCTTGTAGTTGTTCAAACATAATAGCTCCTCAGGCATGACGGATGCATGCTCTAATGATTATAACTGTTTATACGTTGTTCACCAAAGATGATATATTCCGGGTTTGCCCCCAAGGCACGCAAAGACGGGGAGGCCCCATTGCCTCCCCGCCATCTGTAGCAAACCAATAGGTTAATAGTCGGCGTCTACAAAACGCTCGTAGAGGGTCTGCAAGTCCTCTTCGGAATAGAAATGGATCACCAGGCGGCCTCCCTTGCGGCTACGAAACAGGTCCACCTTGGTGCCGAATGCATCGCGGAACTGGTGTTCCAGCGCCTCCGTCTCCGGCGAGCGAGTACGCTGTCGCGTTGTATCCTGTGTGGCGGCCTGGATGCGTCGCACCAGCTCTTCCGCCTGGCGGACGGAGAGGTTCTTCTTCACAATGGTCTTGAGCGCGAGCAGTTGCTCCTCCTCCCCATCCAACATGAGAAGCGCGCGCGCATGTCCCTCGGTGATCTGGTCATGCAGCAGCGCCTCGCGCACCGCGTCGGGCAGCCGCAACAGGCGCATGGTATTGGTCACGCTGACCCGGCTGCGTCCCACGCGCTCGGCGATCCGCTCTTGCGTCAGGCCAAACTCCTCCGCCAATTGGGTATAGGCATTGGCCTCTTCCAGGGGGTTCAGGTCGGCGCGCTGGATATTCTCGACCAACGCCAGCTCCAACATTTCCTGGGGCGTGGCCTCCTTGACGATCACGTCCACATGTTGCAACCCGGCCAGCCGAGCGGCGCGCCAACGGCGCTCGCCAGTAATCAACTGGTAGCGCGAAGGTTGGGTGATATCATCCCCCGCGACCTGCTGGACGATCAGGGGTTGAATCAAACCCAGCTCGCGGATGGATTCTGCGAGTTCTTGAAGCGCTTCCTGGTCAAACACACTGCGTGGCTGGCGGGGGTTGGGGACGATAGCGTCAATGCTCACCTTTTTGAGGCCCGGAGTGGGTTCCCCGGAGGGGATCAGCGCTCCCAGGCCCTTACCAAGCCCACCTCGCGCTTTGGGAGCCATAGTTCACCTCTCGTGCAAGCTAGTTCGAACCTACCTGTTCGCCCGACAATAACTCTTGACACAGCGATGCATAGGCCATACCACCGCTAGAATCGGGCGCATACGCGATGATCGGCTCGCCGTAGCTGGGGGCTTCGCTCAACTTGACGCTGCGAGGAATGATGGAGCGAAAGATGGCGGTGGGGAAGTGCTGCCGAACCTCCTCGATCACCTGACGGGCCAGGTTCGTGCGCGGGTCATACATGGTCATGACCAGTCCACGGACGATTAGCTCCGCGTTCAAGGATTGGCGAACCAACTCGACTGTGCGCAGCAATTGCGAAAGCCCTTCCAGAGGCAAATATTCACACTGGACGGGGATCACGACGCCATCAGAAGCCGTGAGAGCGTTCAGGGTTAGCAAGCCCAGGCTGGGCGGTGTATCAATCAGGATGAAATCGTATCGGGGGCGCACCGTCTCCAGCGCGCGTCGCAGCCGCAACTCGCGGCCCGCCATCTCGACCATTTCTACCTCGGCCCCGGCCAGGATGGGAGACGACGGCAACAGGTCCAGCCCCATGAATCCGGTCAGGGTAATCAGCGTGGCGGGCGGCTCGGACCCCACCAGCACATCGTAGATGGAGCGAGACAGGGCATTCTTGTCCACTCCCAGGCTGCTGGTCGCGTTTGCCTGTGGGTCCATATCTACCAGGAGCACTCGTTTACCCGCATCAGCCAGATAAGCGGCGAGATTGACGGCTGTAGTCGTCTTGCCAACCCCGCCTTTTTGATTGGCTAACGCGTACACTCGACCCATCTATTGCCCCCGTTAAGGTCTGCGCAACGTCTGGCGATTCAGATCAAGCGCCCGTGGCGCAAACGCCACTCTACCTGTGGTCTGGAGGGGATACGACAAGTTCCCGGCCCCTCGATGACAAACGAAGCTGCCGCATTGGCAAACCGGGCGGCCTCGATGGCATCCCGGGTTTCGTACAATCGGATAAAAAAGGCGGTCGCGAACACGTCGCCAGCGCCGGTGGGGTCCACATCGTTGGCCTGATAGGCCGGAACGCGCACCTTGTCCTGCCCCTGGTACACGATGGCCCCGCTGCGCCCAACGGTCAGCACACAAACGCGGGCGTATTGCCGGAACAAGTCTATCTGCCCCTGGTCGCCGCCCACATCCTCCGGGCTGAGGACGATGGCATCGGCTGCCTGCAACAGGTCGGGCGAGAACGCCCAGGGCTGGGGAGTAACCAGCCCCTGTTCATCCCAATGGCGCAGCCACCCCTGCGGGGTGATGCCCAATAGGGCGTTAGGAAACGCGCTGATCAGCGCCGTATCTACCTCCTGGGCGATAGGCCCCAGGTGTACAATCGGGGCCTGTTCCCAGCCAGTCGGCAAATCGGCAGGGGTCAACAACTCTGCAACTGCGCGCAGATGCTGCTGTCTGCCTCCGGACGCGTATACGTTCTCGAACGTCGTCGTGTTGCTCGCCGGGCGGCACTGCACCTGGATAGATGGGTCGTCCCCGAACAGCGGCAGCGCCGGATCGGCGCTCGTCAGCACGGCGACGCGCAGCCCCAATCGGCTGGCCGTCAACCCAGAATAGGTGACGGTGCCCCCCACCAGGAACCCTCCGTCAGATGTTACATCCCGCGTTGCATGCCCAATGACCAGATAGTCGGGTGTGCGTCTCAAGACGATTTTCCTGCGGAGCGTTATTTGGGCAAGATCTGGACTTTGCGCTGCTCGCCTTCGCCCGCGCTCTCGGTATAGACATCCGGGTCATCGCGCAACGCCAGGTGGACAATGCGCCGCTCGTAGGCGGGCATCGGTTCCATGCGAATGGGGCGACCGGTGCGGCGCACCTGATCCGCCATCCGCTTGGCCAACGCCTGCAGGGCCTCGGCGCGATTCCCCTTGTAGTTCTCGACGTCAATCACCAGGTTAGGCCAGGTGCCGATCTTGCGGCTGACGATCAGGCGGGTGATGAACTGCAAATCGCGCAGCGTTTCCCCGCGACGGCCAATCATCGCGCCCAGATCGTCCCCCACCAGATTCAGCGTGAGGGGAGAGACCTCGTTGCTTTCCGGGTCGAACTTGCCCCCCCGGTCCACCACTTCGACGGCAGCGATCAAGCCCATTTTGTCCACCAGGGTCGAGAGGACATCGGACGACACTGCCTCCAGTTGGGGAGGATTCCCCTGCATGCCAGAGACAGGCCTTTCCTCTTCTTCCTCTTGCTCGCCGAGGAACTCGTCTTCTTCTTCGAGTTCCTCAAGCTCCTCCTCCTCGAACTCTTCTTCGAGGAGGGGTGGCTCCACGACCGCAGGCGGGGTTTCCGCCTGCGGGGGAACTAGCCGCCACACTCGAACCACGGCCTCGCCGGTGCGTACCAGGCCCAGAATCGTGTGGCTGCTGTCCTTCAGCACCTCGTACTGAAGCGCGCTGACGGGCACTCCTAGATCATGAGCAGCCTTCTGGAGGGCATCCTCCACGGTTTTCGCCGCATACTCAGCGCTTTGCCTTACGTCTCTGCTTCTTTCGTCCATAGGAAGCCTTATCCTTATCGCTCACAGCGGCAACAGGTTCAGCCACCAGGCTACTACTAGCTGGACTTGTTGCGGGCTGACTAATGCTGCGTTCGATCGCCCACTGCATCACGATACCCACGACGTTCGAGATGATAAAGTAGATAGCCAAGCCGGACGCGAACTGGGTTGTAAAGTAACCGAACATCAGTGGCATCATCAGTTGCATCGTCTGGTTCATGGACGACTGCTGCGGGTCCGCATTCGGCTGGGTCATCATTTTTTGCTGCAACCACATCGTGCCAGCGACCAACACCGGCAAGATGAACGGTGACGGATCGGGAAATGCCAGGTTGAGCCACAAGAACTTGCTCTGCAGCGGCAGAATCTGTGTAAAGGCTTCGAAACCGGCATAGATATTCTTGCCCAGGTGCATCAGTTCCAAAGGCGTATCGGCCAGCAAGCTATTGATGGACTGGTACAGACCAATCCAGATAGGGAACTGGACCAGAGAAGGCAAACAACCACCAAGTGGGTTAGCGCCAGCCTCTTTATACAACTTTTGCTGTGCTTCGACAAGGCGTTGCTTATCGCCACCGTACTTTTTCTGCAACTCGGCCAGGCGCGGCTGTAAAGCCGCCATATTCTTGGATGCCCTTACTTGTTTAACAGTGAGGGGCATGGTAAGGAGCCGCAGGATGATCGTAAACGCACCGATGGCCACTACAAAGTTACGCCCAAGATAAGCGTAAAGAAATAGCAGCGCGTTGAGCATCGGCCGGATGATTCCTTGATTCCAAATCACGCCAAAGCCGATCTGCGAGCCAGCGATGACAACAACCGCTACGATGCCCCAGATGAGCAGTGTCTTGCGCAATTGCTTAGGGTCGACGCGCGGCCTGTTTGCGCTTTGCACGAACTATAAACCTCCTACCTAATTCTCTCTTGCAGGAGGATAGACCCAGACGAGCGGGGCCGTTCCCTTGTTTGCATCGAGAGCGTATACACTACCGGTAATAGTTCCAGCATACACCATCTTGTCTACCACTGCTGGGCTGGAAAGAATGCCCGCCGTAGCCTTGAACAAGAGGGCTTGCTCACCGGTTTCCATGTCTATCGTAATAAGATTTCCTGCCTCGGTACCTACCACGAGTTGACCATCGAGCAGGACGGGACCTGCGCGCAGAGCGCCTTCAACGGTCACGGCCTCGGCCCAACGAGGGGCGCCATCGGCCACGGCAAAGGCGTACACCGTCCCATTCAGGGAGCCTACGTACGCATATCCTTCGTTAATCAGGGGTTCCCCCCAAACCCATCCGCCAAGGTCTTCTGAGACCCACAGCGAGTCGCCGGTATTGGCGTCGAGGGCGTGCAATTTCTTATCCACGCCACCCACAAACAACCGGCCTTCATCCAGCACGACGCCGCCCACGATCGAACCCGGCAGCTCTTCCTGCCAGATACCCTGGCCAGTAGCCCGGTCGATGGCGTACACATAATGGTCCATCGAGCCGACGTACAGGCGCTGCTCATCTGCTGCGGGAGCGCCCCACACCGAATTCTCGGTGGCAAAAGGCTTTTCCCACACGGGTTCTCCCGTAGCAACGTCCACAGCGTAGACATTGTGATCTGAGGACCCAAAGTAGGCCACACCATCGTAGACGGTAACACCGCCCACAATTGCGCCTCCGGCGGCAAACTCCCAGACGAGGCTACCAACCTGGCCCGCAGAAGCGTCCCGATTAAAGGCATACAGGCGCTGGTTATAAGAAGGAACCAACAACAGGTTCTCCGTTAACACGGGAGAACCATACACACCATCCAGCGGCTGATCCCCATTGGTTGTTTCCTGGGCAGAGAAGATCTTGCCCAATCCACCGCCCTCGCTTGTTGCTTGGGGTACGGGGTAGGTCCATACTTCCTGACCGCTGGCGGCTTCCAGAGCAATCACCCTGCCATCGGGAAGAGCGGCATAGACGGTCTCCGCATCGGCGGCTACCACCGTCCAACCGGGGTTCATCGACGCGGCTCTGCCCGGCATGCACCCGGTAACCAGTACCGCTACAACAACGAACAGAAGGACGGCCAGTCCTCCCTTTTTCACGATGCTCAAACTGCAAACCTCCTGATTCCTAGAACGCAATGCCAGGTCGCTCGCGCGACGCATGCCGTCGGCCTTTCCTTAGGGTACGGGATCATATCCTCCCGGATGGAAAGGATGACAACGCAAAAGCCGATTCATCCCCAACCACAGTCCGCGTGCAGCACCATACTTCTCCACGGCCTGCAACGTGTATTCAGAGCAGGTAGGGGTGAATCGGCAGCTTGGAGGTAACGCCGGCGAGATGAATTTTTGATAAAACCGGATACTCCCTATAGCGGCGCGTTTTCCAAAAGCCATATCTTTACTTCTCTTTGCTCTGAGCAGAGACCTCTGCCGGGCGGACCAACTGGGCCAACTGAAGCAGATGACGAACAGATTGTTCCACTACATCATAGCCCGCGTCCACCAGGTCCTTGCGGGCAATAAACACAACATCCCATCCAGACAGAACCTGATCGAGCTGCTTCCGCACGGCCTCGCGCATCAGGCGTTTCGCCCGATTGCGTACGACCGCCCCACCAATGCGGCGGCTGGCGGAGAAACCAAAGCGGCTGTTCTCCAGCCCATTGGGAGCCTTGTACAGCACCAACCATCGGTTGGCCCAGCTCTTTTTCTCCGCGTATACCCGCGCAAAATCCCCTGGTTTGGTAAGACGAAACTGACGCGCTAACACTACGACGAACGGCTATCGGTCGATCTTGTACGTCTTCTGGACGGTCAAGACCTTGCGGCCCTTTTCGCGTCTGCTCTTAAGAACCGCGCGGCCCCCTTTGGTAGACATACGGATCAAGAAGCCATGCCTGCGCATGCGGCGCTGTTTCTTGGGCTGCCATGTTCTCTTGGGCATTGTTCTCCACTCCTCTAATTATTCCACCCCGAAAAAGGGTGCGTTTGTCTTTGTACGTCAAGACATTATACCTGTCTTGCCTAGACATTGTCAAGTTATGTGCGACTGCCCTTTAGGGCACAATCAAGTAGCCGCGCCATTGCTGCCGGACCGGAGGTCCGCTGGCGCAGTATGCAAGTCCTAACGCGGTAGCGAACCATGGTCCGTGGAAACCGCGGCCAGGGCGCATATACCCGGCCAGAACGACCACTCACTGGGCGGGTTCGTTCTCTGCTTGCTGATCTGCGTCGAAACAGACGCCCCGGTACACGCGGGGGAAAAAGATCAACTCGCTGCCCGCCCGACGCAGGGCCGCGACCATCTCTTCCGGGTGGGGGTTCAGGGCGATAATCGTGCCTCCATCGCCAGCCCCGGCCAGTTTCGCGCCGAACGCCCCGTGATCCAACGCCACCTTGATCAGGCGCTCATTCGCCTGGCCCGACCCGCCCAGGTCGCGCTGGATGGCGTGGTTCTCGTTCATCAACCAGCCGAGGCGCTTCCAATCCTGGATGAGCAGCGCCTTTTTGGCATCACGGGTCAGGCGGCCAATATCCTCGTACCCCTCGCGAACCTGTGGATCACCCTCCAGCCAACGCTCGCGGATGGGCTTGTGGACCGCGTCTGAGGAATGAATCACACCGGTATGCGCCAGGACAAAGGGCAACTCGGTCACATACCGGTCCAACGGCTCTACCGTGGCATACAATTCCTCGGGCTCTTCGCGATAGAACTGCTTATCGCGGAAATCCATATAGTTCAGGCCACCAAAGGTACACATATACGCATCCTGGTAGCCACAGACGACGCGCAAGTGGTTCAGCTCGATATAGCGAGCTATTTCCGCAACGCGATAGCGATTGTGATTCAAGCCCTTGAAAGCCAACAGGCCATACAAGATGCAGACTGTCAGCGCCGTCGAGCCTGCCACCCCTGCCTTGACCGGGATATTGGTGCGATAGGACAGGCGACACTGCAACGAGTCATCACGAAAATAGTCCAACACAGCGCGCGCAATATCGAAATTATCGCCGTTCAGCATCAAGTCGTCGGCATTACGCACCACCATGCGCTCGCCTGCTGTTTCTAGCTCCAAACAGTCCGCAGGCTCGACAGTTACGTGTGCCCGGTACTCGATGGAACAAGAGATCACAGAGCCACCGTACATATCAGTGGGGTTTCCGATAATACCGCAGCGACCTGGCGCAGAACATTGAATAGCTTGCATAGGCTTAAAACTCGCGTATCTTGCGCTTTAGATATTGGCGAACCAGGTAGCCATATTTCTCATCGGCAATGGCGAAATCGATAAAGGCTTTGAAGTAGCTTTCAAAGTTGCCGATGTCATATCGACGCCCGCCAGCCCCCAGGCGAATAGCGCGTACCCGATGGCCGAGCTGCATCAGCAGTCGGATCGAGTCTGTCAATTGCAACTCCCCGTTGCGGTCGGGCACGGTGCGGTTGATGGCATCGAAAAGGACCGGGCTGAACACGTATCGGGCGGCGATGGCCAGGTTGCTGGGGGCTGTGTCTACACGCGGTTTCTCGATCAGATCCTCCAGATCGAAATCCTGGGCATCCTCCATACCCGCCTTGGGCTTGACGATACCGTATCGGTAGACATCCTCGGGGTTGACCTCTTCGACGGCAATCGTGCAAGCGGCGCCGCTTTGCAGATGGCTGGCGATCATGTCCTGCAAAAAGCTGGACCCATCGCGGCTCGTGATGATCGAATCGCCCAGGGCCACGACGAAATGATCGTCGCCCACAAATCTGCGAGCGTGGTTCACTGCGTCGGCCAGCCCCTTGGGCATGCTTTGCCGCGTGTAGAAAAAGCTGGCGTCGGTCTCGGTAAAGTTCAGTTCCTTCAGCAGTTCATACCCGCCGCCTGCGGACAACATGCGGATTAGCTCGGGATCGGCGTCGAAATGGTCCTCGATGGCACTCTTCTTGCGGCCGGTAACGAACAAGATCTGGTTCAGGCCAGCCGCCTGAAGCTCTTCCACGACGTACTGCACCACAGGTCGCCTGCCCACGGGAAGCATTTCCTTGGGCTGCGACTTGGTAGCGGGCAGCAGGCGCGTCCCCATACCGGCAACCGGAACAACGACTTTGACGATGGCTTCAGGCTGTCCCATGTTTTCCTCCGCGTCCAAACAAATGACCTTGACGACTACTCAAATCAAGCAACCTCTGCGTTCAGTTCCGCCAGCACCCCGCGCAGGGCGCGTACGGCGACCCCGAACAGGTCCGGGCCGCTAAACCCGCTGAACTCGCCAGCGTGGGCCAGGTGCGGCTCGAGCGACAGGAACCCGTCGAACCCGCGCTGCTGAAGGCTGCCCAGCAACTCGCGCACCTCTCCATCCCCCTGACCTGCGGGCACAACCTGCTTTTCATCCATCAGGGCGTCTTTGATATGCACGTATTCGATATAATCCTTGAGCATGTCATAGCCTTCGGCATAGGGCTTGACGCCGCAGATCACAAAGTTGGCGGGATCAAAGGTCATACGCAATTGGGGCGAGGCCAGCGTCTCCAGAATGTCGAGGCAGCGGCTGGGAACGTCGCCGTAAATATGGCGCTCGTTCTCGTGCAACAGGGTCACGGGATGTCCCTTGGCGGCATCCAGCAAAGCCTGCAGACGCTCCATCACCTGGGGACGGAACGCGGCAGCCTCCCCTTCGGGCACAAAGAAGGAGAACAGGCGAATGTACTTGCTGCCCAGGCGCTCTGCCACCTGAATAGCCCGCTTGAAATCCTCCAGATGCGGCTCAAAGGGATCGGTAATCTGAATCTTGCCGATGGGCGAGCCGATGGCCGACACGCCGATGCCATAGCTGTCCAACGCCGACCGAACTTGGGCCAGTTCGTCGTCTTGCAGAGCCAGCACGTTCTTGTTCCAGACCCCGCGCAGTTCCAGATAGCGAACCTGGAGTTGCGTGAGGGTATCGAGCTGGACGGTCAGATCGGGGGAAATCTCGTCGGCAAAGCCACTCAGCGTGAACATGGTTCCTTCCTCCGTGTAGCGTTACTATGGGGCGGTATCCCATAGCGTTGCTCTGTGATGGATGACGTCGAATGGGGGGAGCCACTGCGGCGGCAGGTGTCCCACTTGCAGAAAAAGAACAAGCCCGGCGCGCAATCCCTTGATCGCTGTGCCAGGCTTGAGCTTTTACTCCGATTCAACGAGGCCAAGGGCGCTGGCCCTATGTCTCACTGGGACTATCCTCTTTTTGGGGCTCCACGGCCTCGTTCAAATCCTTCTGGATATCCTTCGTGGCCGTCTTGATATCATCCTGAGCGCCCTCAATCTCTTTGGTGGCGGCCCTGAATTCCTTGACACCCTTGCCCAGCGCCCCGCCGATCTCCGGCAGCTTGCCTGCTCCAAAGATGACCAAAACAATTACCAGGATGATAATCAGTTCTGGAGGTCCAAGGTGTGCCACGGTTCCCCCCCTCCTAGATCGCACCTAACGCCCAACAGTGTGGTCGTTATTCCTCTTTCGTGGCTTCTACAGAGGCTTCAGCCTCGGCTGATTCCTCGTCCATCTCTTCGCCTTCCTTCGTGCCATCTTTGACGGCTGAACGGAAATCCTTTACACCCTTGCCTAACGCACCACCTAGTCCAGCGAGCTTGCCGGCGCCAAAGATCGCTATCACAATGACCAGGATAATGCCCAACTCCCAAGGTCCAAGGTGTGGCATATCTTTTCTCCTCTTGCTGTAATGTCCAAACAACGACCTCACTGTCAACCATTATACACGTGGGATTTGTCTCGTCAAATCTATGGCCCTTATATTATGGTGAGAGTCGTCCTTCACCAGACCGCTCGGCATACATGCCGCCTGCATACATGCAACTGCATACATGCTGGCCTGGATCGCAATAGACACGCTCCCTCTGGCTGCCAAGGATAGCAGCGCTCCATCCTCCCGGTCAGGCGCTCACCATCCCCCCATCCGCCACAGCACAGGGCCACACGCGCACTTGCTGCGGATACCTGGCCTGCAACTGGCGCTCTAGCTCGCGGGCGGCTGCCTCGTCGTGGGCCAGGGCGATGGCAAAGCCGCCGCCGCCTGCCCCGGAGAGCTTGGCTCCCAGGACATAGGGCTGGCAAAAGGCGAGCAGATCGTCGATAAAGGGGTTCGTGCAGCCAGGATCCATCCGTTTGTTGATCTCCCAATGCTCGGCCACCAGCCTGCCCAGGCCCGCGCAATCTTCCGCCAGCAGGGCCTTGTGCATCTCGCGCGCCAGGGCCGCGATGTCTGCCAGCAGGGAGACCATCTCCGGCTCGCGGGCCATGTACCGCCCCATGATGGTGCGTAGCAGGTCCTTCGCCAGCCGTCGCTGCCCGGTGTAGATCAACAACAAGCGCGTATCCAGCATGCCGCGCAGCGTTGCCGATAGGGGAACCTGCTGCGTGTGGGCTACTTGCGGGAGACCGGGCTGGGTAGTCACCAGCTTGACGCCTCCCACCAGCCCCCCGACCTGATCCTGCCACCCCCCACCGGTGGTAATCATCTGCTCCAGGCAGAGCACCTGATCGAAAAGCTGCGCCTGCTCCACGGGCTGGCCGCACAGGTTGGCGAGACACTGCAAGATCGCCCCCGCCAGGATACTGCTGGTGCCCAGCCCCGACCCGCGCGGGATGGTGGTGGACGTGCTCAGTTTTAGGCCGCCCCCCAACGGGCGCAGCAGGTCGGCGATGGCAGCATCCGGGGCGCTGTCCGCCGGGAAAAAACCCAGGTAGACCAGAGCGGCCTTTGCCAGGGCGAACGGATCGCCGGGGTTAGCATAGTTGAGCACCTGAGCGGCGAAACGCGGCTCGATGGCGGCTTCGATATCCCGGCATTCCAGTATCAGCGTGGGTTTGTCCAATAACTCGGCTTGGGCCAGAATGGGGTATGCGCCCCACAACGTAACCGCCGCGTTCAGCACCGTACCGCCGCGTTCGAGGCTATAGGGCGGCGTGTCCGTCCACCCCCCACCGAAATCAATGCGGGCCGCCGTGCGGACCGTGGCCGTGGGACAAACGATGCGCTTGGGCAATCCGTCCAGGGTGGTGGGCGGCGTGTGAGCGCGCACCAGCCGGGCCAATGACGAAAAAGCCCGATCCTGCCACCGGCGATCTTCTGTGACAGGCCGCGCAGCCCCCAAAGCGTTCGTGGTAGTAGCCGTAGCAGCCGCAGCGGATACCGCCAACGCGCGATAGCCGCGGATAGGCAGCCAGGGATCAATAGTAGCTTCCAGCCAGTCGGCCACCAGGCGGGCACGCTGCTCATAGTCGCCCCCCCGCCCCAGCAAGGAGGCCAGTTGCTCGGCGGGTTGTTCCTGTTCCAGGCCCGCGTAGAACCGGCGAGCGCGCACCCGGTCCTCGATGTCGCCCATCTCCCGCACCAGTCGGCGCACGTCGGCCTGCGCGTAGCTTTGCGCCAGCGACAGCCGGGTAGCAGCCCGCCAGCGGGCCACCGCGTCTGCCGCCGCCTCGCCGGGGGGCTGCATCCACAAGACCGCCTCCAGGCTCTCATCACGAGTGATGCCCACCGGATACAGCGCCGCGTTCCAAAGCGAGCGTTCCCCGTCGGGAAGGGAGGCGGGCCACAGTTCGTCGGCGGAAACCCCGGCGGCTTGCAGCCAGTCAGTCCAGGGCATATTCAGGAAGCTCCCTCCGGCGGCCAGGGAATCTTTTGGGTTGTCGTGCACGCCATACAGCCGCGACACATACCCCTGGTTCTCTTGCAGGGGCAACTGGTCCAGCACGACTCCCGCCACCAGATTCAGGCTGGGTAGCTCGGTGATCACGTTCGCCAGCAGGGAATCTTGGCCCAATTCGACCCTCCCCGCGATGTCCGTATCCAGCAGACAACCGCCGCGCGTATTGCCGTCCGCCACGCAAGCGTTCACTGCTACCAGGCGGCCATCTGCGTCGGCCAAAGCGGGTGAGGCGATCCAACTGGCCGCCAGCCGATGCCAGCCCCCATCGTTGAAAAGCTCAACCCCTTCGCGCAACACTTGCAGGTACTCGCTGGAGGTGCCAAAGTGCACAAAAGCCGCGGGGTGCAGGCTTTCCACGCTGAACGGCGTCCCACGCAATGCCGCCCACACCTGGCGGCGCACGCCTTGCAAGGCGGGGGACAAAGGGCCATCGCTGGTATCGGCGAGATAGTCGGTATATTCGGTCGTCTCTGCCAGGGGAGCCAGCAAGTCGCCGTACAGGTTGATGGTGGTCCCCTGAGCGATGGGGTCTGCCAACTGTCCGGCCAGGGAGAGCACCCTTTCCAGGGCGTCGCCGCCGAACCAGACCAGACCCGTATCAATGGCTACCTGTCCGTCGGCGGTTAGCGCCCCCTCTTGCCGCATGTGGGCCAGGCTGGGCTTGTGCAGAAAAGAGTGCACGCGGCGCGAGGAACCCGCCGTAACGTATACCCCGTGATGGGTGCCCGTTTCCGCAGGGGCAGCAGCGGCCACGCCGGTAATCCCCGGTCGGGAGAAGGTGAGTTGCAGATGATCGAACAACAGCAGCACGTCGCCGGACGCAACCAGCACCCCCGGAGGGATTTGGCCGGGCAGACCGCTCAAGGAGACCAAGAACTCGTCGAACAGAGAAGATGGCCGCCCATCGGGCAATTCGTGGGGCACGCGGGCAAACAGCTTGCCGGTGGCGGAACAATGCGGCAGGCGACGACTATCGCCCCCCGAATGAATCATCAGCACGCGCAGGTTGGCCAGCGCACCGGGCGCATCCTGGGCCAGCAACGACAACACCCGCAAGGTTGCCCCGCCGCTGCCAATTCGCTGCCCCTCGGGGTCGGCAATCACGCGGAACTGGGTTTCCGGTGGCAGCAGGCCCGCCTGCTGGCGAATGTCCAGTTGGACCTGATAGGCTTCGGCCTGATGGGCGTTGCTGGCTGTGAGGACGCAGATATCCCAACGAGGGAGGGGGACCCCCAGCCCATCCAGCGAGACGAGATACTGGTGCCAATTGTTGCGGTACCCCTGCTGCAGCAGGGCCAACGCGCCAGGACCGAGGTTGGTGTCGAGCATGATGGATGTCCCCTCCGACGAAACAGGCTATCTCCTGACAAAGAGGATAGATGACAGGGAGGAAAAAATCAAGTTAGGGTAGAGCGTGCGCCGTAAAACGCGGCGTTCCCGCCGCTCGGTATACGGCGGGAACGCCAATGTTGGAGGTGCATCGCGGGGAATCAGGTGGCCGGTTCTGGCGCGCTCTGTTTATAGATGATGGGCAGGCGTATGCAGTTCGCCGGATAGCCCAGACTGAAGAGACCCACATGATCGAGGCTGACGCGGACACAGTATTCGTCATCCTGCGTGCCGTCGAGAGACACCCAGTGCTCCGCGTCCGTGTCCCAATAGTAGATCTGCACATGCTCCTCCTGGTCGTCTGGGACACCCGCCGGAGCATAGCAAATCGTGAGGGTGATGGGTTCCTGGAAGCTGACCACAGGACTCGCATCAGCATATTCGGCCTCGATGAGCACGCTCTGCCCCACTCCGAGCAAGCAGGGCGCGGGCGTATCCAGCCCCAGGTAGGTGGGATTAAAGGCCGGGCCGACATAGCTGACTGTCATCGTAATGGTGTCGGTGATCGCCCCGGCAGGGATTTCCACTTCCACCAACCCGTCGGGAGCCTGAATCTTGCCGCCCACACCTGGATTCACTGTTCCCGATCCGCTGATGACCGTGGGGGTAGGGGACGGCGTGGCGGTATTGGTGGGTGAAGGGGTGGGGGTCGAGGTAGAATAGTCGATCTCCACCTGAGCCACATCCAGGTCCCACGTGTGACCGGAGATAGAGGAGATATAAGCGCCCTGCGGCCCGTAGCCCATATACCCCGGCGGGCTGCTCACGCTGACGACAAACACTTCCCCGGGAGTCAGCTCGAAGCAATAGGGCTCGTTTATGCCATCGGTTTCATAGGTGGCGACAGGCGTGCCCGCGAGATCACTCACCTGGACGTGCGCGCCAGCCAGCAGAGGTTCGTCCGTCTCTCGCACCAGATTCTTGTGCAGCTCGTGATACACAGCCACACACACTTCGCCAGGTGCCCTGGTAGGAGTGGGCGAGGGCGTGGCGGTGGAGGTGGGGACAGGCGTATTGGTCGGCACGGGGGTAAAGGTCAGGGTGGGCGTGATGGTCGGCGTGTCGGTAACGGGCGGGATGGTAGGCACCGGTTCGTCGATGATGATCTTGCCATTCGTCCAGCCCGCAGCCAACTCCACACCACCAGGAGCCACTACCAGCGGATCGCCCCGCGAAGTGAGCAGCGTTTGCAGCGTCTCGGTCACCGCATGAAAGTAGAGGGTGCAGAGCGTGAAATCGCCGGTGACATAGCTGCCGACCTTGTAGCCGTTAAAGTCGATGGTGCCCGCGTCGTTATCATACAGGTTGCCTGCCACCACCGGCAAGGCCCCGCCCGCCGTAGAGGCGCGAGTCACCTGGAGATAATCTGGATCAAACGAGAGGTGGATGTCTATCGAGTTTACCTGCTTGGCGCCCGCAGCCACCACCACATCCACGGTGAAATCGTCCCCCGGTTCCACCTGCTTGCTGGCGGGAGACATGCCCAACTGCACGACATCCTCACCGAGCATAACGTCCGTCAGCGGGCGCAGGGGTTGGTTCCCGGCGGCCACGACAGTCTGCCACAGCCCCATAGCCAATAGCAGACCGACGACACACAGGGCGCGCCAGCCGAGTTTCCCATGAGCGGAAAACCTGGCTGTCAGCGCATCCATTCCTTCGGTAATTTTCATATGGCTCTCTCCAACCTGTAAGATGGATGAATGGAACGAAAAAGTCCGGGTGCGCGCCGTCTACTGCTGGTAGGGACCAACCGAGCGCTCCTTGATCAAGTGCGGGAGCACCACGACATTGGAAGAAAAAGCGCGCATGGTGGCCGGGTAGTTGTCGCCCAGAACATCCTGCCCGACATAGGCCAGGCGGGTTACACGGCGCTGGGCATCGTCAAAGCCAAAGCTCAGGGAAGTGCCGCCGAGAGGCGTGGGCGCCACGGCCCTGATGGGAATCTGGAACAGGCGCACATGCGCGCTCGGCGCATAGTCCGTAGTTTCCATGACCGCATACGAGATCAGGCCCGCCTGATTGTCCACGGCGTTGGCCAGCACCATGCTCATCGGGTCGGTGATGGGCACGACGGTCGTGGCCGGGCGGCCCGCCCCGTCCACCACCTGGATGAACCGCGGATCAAACTGCACAAAGACGTCCGCCGCCTGGACGATCTGCTCCGACGCGTCGATCTGGACCGTCAGGGTAAAGATCTGGCCCACGTGCACCATCGTCAAGGGCGGGGTAATGGAAATATCCGCGACCCCCTCAATCGCTTGAGATGGCTCGGCCACTGCTGCGGGCGCTTCTGTCAGGCTCTCGGCAAGGGCCGACTTGCTCTCGTCGGCGGGAATGGTAGGCGGCGGAATCGTGGGCGCGGGCATGGGGTCGCCGGTTTCCCAGTAGTTCGTCGCCAGCAGGGAAGCGTCCCGCGCATCGATATAGTCATCCTCGTTGAAATCCGCATTGTGCTCGAACCCGGCCTCACCCTGGCTCTTCCAATACGACGTCCCCAGCGCAGAGGCGTCAATGGCGTTGACCGTGTTGTCATAGTTGGTGTCGCCCTCTGGCAACACGCCAAAGGACACGGTCGTGGTGGGGCTGGTGAGTTCGAAATAGTCCTTGAGGACGCGCAGGGTGTGCTCCCCTTTGACCGAAATACTGTAAAAGCCCTCCGGCAGATCGGGGATTACGAAATTCCCCGACTGGTCGGTGGTCACCGTCGTAGAGGTAACGGGACTACCCAGGGGGCAGATCGAGACATACAGGGGAATGGACCAACTGGCGTGTGGGGCTGCCGGTCGTCCTTGCAGGCTGACATGGCCTGCTAGCGCCACCGTTGGGGGCGGGAGAGCTTGCGCGCTCTGCGCCCAGGCAAGGCCCACCCCGGCGAGCAACAGAACGCCTGCAATGAGAATCCATCGGTGCCATGTTGGTCGGGCAGAAGCTGCCCCTTGAGTCGCGTTCGAATCCATCGTGTGCTCCTTGTTCCGTTGGCCGGAGTAAGAGTTCCGGCTGCCGAGTCTATACCATAGCGCAATCGGTCAGACGCTGTAAAAGTCTGGTGGCTGGACCGGGTTTCCGCAGGGGTAACAATGAGGTGCGGGGTTGCCCCGCACAATGCGCCTGAGCGTGAAGATGGCTACTCTGCCACACAGTATATATAGCACCCCTGGAAAAAAGGAGCGTAAAGAATATAGAAGTCTTTGGCCCAACCCGCGCAGACTACACATCCACAAGACGCAGGAACCTGGCAAAAGATACGCTTGATTGTTGAAATGCTGGGCCGGATAGCGCGGCGGCCCAGGTGATGTGCCACCAAGGGCGTCAAGCGCAAGACAATGACCCCAACGCAAGTGGCAACCTGCTACACTCTAATTATTTATACCCGGCTGGAAATGGCCTGTCAAGCTCAAGTCCGTAAATTGACAGCACCCTCGCGGAATGATACGATAGAGGCATGTGGGGATCGGCAGGGTCCAACGATGACCGATTTCCGACCACCGGGACGGGCAATGGAGCCGACAGGGGCCAGAGCTAGAGTTCCGTGATGTTGTCTGCGGACAAAAGACCAACTCCACAAAATCACTACCCACCGACGGTTGCTTGCCGCCGACTCTATCTGGGACAAAGGAAGTCAACGTGCACAACAAAGAATTGGATCAAACGCTCGTACTCATCAAGCCAGATGCCTTGAAGAACTCGCTCACCGGATATGTGCTCTCCTTATTGGCCGAGTTCCACACCGGTTTGCGCTTTGCGGGGTTGAAAGTAGTACATGTTACCAAGATGCTGGCCGAGGAGCACTATGCCGAGCATCGTGGCAAGCCGTTCTATCCGCCGCTGCTCGAGTACATCATGGGGCAACTGCACTACCCCGACGACCCGCGCAAGCAGCGGGTAATCGCCATCGTCTACCAGGGGCCGGACGTGGTGACCAAGGTGCGCGAGATTTCTGGCCCCACGAACCCGCATAATGCCAGGGAGCAAAAGCCCGGTTGTATTCGCTCGCTGGGCACGCTCGTGCCGATCAAGAACGCCGAGGGCGAAGTGATTGGCCAGCGCATGGACAACCTGATTCATGCCTCAGCCAACCCCGAAGATGCCGAACGCGAGATCAAGCTCTGGTTCAAGCCGAGCGATATTCCCCCCTATATGCGGATATACGCCACGCAGCAGAGCGACGAGCATTATTACTACAAAGATGAACAGCTTTCGACCACGTATGTGCCGGGTAGCGTCTGCATATTGGCGCCCGGCGACACGGCGTGGGAATCGGACCTGAACGCGTTACAGTTGATCCTGCAGGGGCAGCCTGCGCCTTGTTCGCTACAAACCGTGGTTGCCAAGTACCTGGCGAACGAGTTGCGCGAGGGTTGCTGCTAGACGGCTCCCGCGCATCGCAATGGGGTCGAGGCTGCAAGCGTGCGTAGCATCGTCATGTGATGCTACGCACCCCAGACTGGCAGGGAAGTAGAGGGGCACATTGCAGATCATCGCAGCGGGTGGTTTTGCAGAGTACCTGGTCGATAAAGTAGCTCCCCCCAGTGTCGGGTATGATTCTTTTGAGCAGCAGCTATCTGCGGCCTTGGTCAGGCTGGGCCTGGTCAAGCCGGGAGAGCTGCTGCATTCTTTTGAAGAATGGCACAACTATGAGCAAAAGGGCGGCGAAACCTACGTGGCCGCCGCCCAGGTCGTCGTGGAGCACGCGGGCGTCCTGATCGAGCGCCCCTTTGTCTCCAAGGCCGTGATCAACGGCCAGGAGACGGTGAACCGCATGCTCAAGCGGCGGGCGTTCCTTCGGGCGTGCGGGATTCTCACCCCGGAGCTATATTCCGTACACGCCGCGTGCATCAACGAGCAGTACCTCCCCTACACCATCCAGCAACATCTGCCCCAGGGGCACGCCGACTCGAACGTTTTGCAGGACCTCGTCCACGCCGCTGCCGTGCTCGACAGGCAGGGCTTTCCCACCTTTAACTATATCCTGGACATGCGCACGGACGGCCATCGAGCGCATTATGTCGACTTTGGCTGGGACCTGTGGGACCCCGCCGAGAACCCGGTCAGTTGCGCCTTGGCCGCGCTGATGGCCTTTGTGAAGCGGCACCTGCCCCACCTGATGGAGGAGATCCAGCGCACCTATGCGCTGCTGCGGGAGGCGGCCCGCCCCTTCTCCGCCGGGCAGTCTGCGTCTCTGGGGTAGGAACGGCATCGTTCGTCGAGCGCCACAAGATCATGGTCATCACGCACGGGATCACACATTACAAGGATTTCTCGCACCACTACAAGGCACACGCCAGGGCAACCGTTGGGCTGGTGCTATTGTCGCTGGTTATGGCGGGGGTGGTGTGGTATTTGTGAGGCGAATCGTGCGTGTGGAGTAGCAATGAGAATAGGGCGAGATGAACTGGACTGCCGAACGAGACTAACAGATAAGGAAGGGATCACGCCTCTATCTGCCTATCCCGATGTTCACATTGGGGGATTTCTATGATACCGAGAGCTGAGATACTGGGACCTGAGGACTTGCTGCTGAAAGACAGAGTCGTTCTGTACGATAACACTGCGGAATGGAAAAACACCGTGGGGCGCCTCTTCGCCGAATTCCAGATCTACCCTTCTCCTCGCTTATCCTGGGATTTCGAGATATTGAGCGCACAGGAGGGGTACCCAGAATTCGATATGGGTGGACCCTCGCCGATTGTCGGTACTGGTTTCTGCATAGATAGACAACATTGGCGGGGGCACGTGAAGCCAAGGACGCGGATGGGAACCTGCCATACTGGGCTGGCACAGATTGCACACTATGGCGACCTGGACATTCCTTGTCGTGAGTTCACGTTCTACTTACCGAATACGCGGTTTCTCCATCTCTGCTGGAAATCGCAGGCAGAGATAGTAAGTAGAACGAGGGAAGAGATTGAAGGAGTAGATAGTGAGTCCTCTGCCCGCTGTACAGGTCGGTCTCTTCGAGCATCTCTGGACGATACTTGGCATGTTCGCCTGCGCACCTCACAAGAGGCTATGGACTGGCTTGATCCATTGGAGGAGAACTTGGGCGTCCGACTCACAACGCAAGGCTGGCTATACCCTGCGCAAGGCGAAGAACGAGACGATAAGCCTAGTTTCACGCTTATGGAAGCCACGGATCGTATTCTCATGTTAGGTCGCTTGCTCACGTTCGCCAATGCTGGATATGTCGGACCCCTGTACGTGGAAGGAATACCACAAGGAGACTGGACTACCTCCCTATTTCCGGTTGGTGTTCTGGTAATGTCAAGGGTAACGCCACTTGAGCAAGTTGGCACGTCTTGGATAACCACAACGAGTGATCTGGCGAGTTACATCAACCTCTTGCCGGTACTGGACAGAATGGTTTCCTCTCCTCAATGGGGCGAGACATTCGATACCATTATGGTGTGGTACCTCCAGGCAGTTGGACCACAAGATGCCCAAGCTCGCGGTAGGCATTGGGCCGTAGTGGCAAATGCATTAGGTGCGGCTTTGGAATGTCTTAGCAATACGATCCTCGTGGCCGAATTAGGCAATAGGAAGGCTGGCTCCAAAAGACAGGCGATCAAAGACCTCTTGGGCTATATTGGGCTTACGGCAAAGGATCAAAGCCTGGTTGATGATTTCTACAATGTGCGAAATGATGCAACGCACGCTATCCAGAAATCAAAGCTATCACGGGAGGAAAGGAATTACATACTTCGGCTAGCTACCCAATGGGTTGACGAGGTGCTTCTGTGGCGACTCGGCTACACGGGGAGATACCGTCCGCGCGCTTCTGGAGGTGTGGCAACCAACCCCCGCTACGATATCAATCGCCGGAGGGGAGATTGGTAAACATAGAACGGTGACGAGTCAATAACGGATATTGCGAGGCAGGAGTTCATCGTAAGATGGGGTTACAGGAGAAGAACAGTAGTCATGAACGATTGCTGTCAGTAGGGGGCGGTTTGGTGACTGGAATATCTACTCAAAACGGCTTGGGGCGATTTTTCGTCATAGCAAAAAGCTAGACTACTTTATGGGGTACTGTTATATGGCGTTGCCACTGTGGTCGTAGCATATCGGTATACGTCCGAGTTGCACACTAGCGGCGCACGCGGTCCAGTCAGGAGCCTTGGAACGGCGATAACCTACTACGAGCAGGAGAACAGTCTCAGCCAGGTAGAGAACCAGTCTGATCAACGTCGCTGACATGGGCACCTCCAGACTAAGTAGCAAAAGCGCACAAAGAGCGGCATCAAATAGCGCACCAGTAACCTGCACAAAGTGGCAGACGCGCACAACTGCTGCTTGTGCCAACTGCCATCGGCCGCGATTGGGCAAGTCATCGTCTCGGCTGTTCCTGCCAACTGGAGTCGAACCAGTTCTGCCATTCCAAGGTGTACTACCCTTCCAAGGCCACTGACTATAAGGGTAGTATAGCACGACCCGCGACAGGTGACAACACTTGGGCGCGGGTTTTGTTTTGGTGCTGTACAGCAATAGCTCTTCTATATCTTGGCGGGTTCCCTCAAGGCCAGGGGGGACGTTCCATCCGTCGAATGCCCCAAAGCGCCAAAAAAGCGGCAACGGTAGTACAAAAAACGGCCAGCCGCTTATCACGGTTGGCCGTTTCTGGTCGGGGCGAGACGATTTGAACGTCCGACCACTTGAACCCCATTCAAGTGCGCTACCTGGCTGCGCTACGCCCCGAACACGCCCAGTAGTATAGCACCTCCGTACGGTTTTGGCAAATGTCCCCCAAAACTCGGTTTCGATAATCAGATATGCCCCCAGAGGCGACAGATCACCGCGGCCGGGCTTTTTACGGGGCCTATAGCAAGCGCCCCCGCCCCGGGCCTCCCGGCCCAATATCTGGTGGGCGAGGGGCGGGCGCTCGTTGTTGCATCGCTTTCCATAGATGGGGATTCATGTTATAATAACGGTGCAAAACTATAGAATCTCGATTTCTCCATGACTCCACCGCACGCCTCGGGGTCTTACCCTGGGACGCGCTGGCCTATGGGAGGCTACATAATGCGAATTCCCCGCAGATGGAGTAACGTGGCTTGGGCCGTTGCAGACCGCGTGCCCCTGCTGAACCAGCTACAGAGCAGGGTCCGCAAAGGATTGCTTCTGGGAGCGGCAATTGGCCTCCTGAGTTGTTTGGTGATCGGCGGCGCCCTGGGCGGGCTGAACCGCGGCACCGGAGGGATTCTCATCGGGGGGATCAGCGGCGGGATCGCCGGGCTGATTCTGGGCACCCTGGTCGGGGCCGTGCTGGTCTCGCGCTATATGACCCAGGAAGGCCACGTGACGGTTACCATTCGGCCCGACAGCCCCGGCGAGGTGCATTATGTGCCCGGCGAGTGCATCAACGGCTTTGTCGAACTGATGCCCGAGGATACGCTCAAGATTCAGGGCGGCAAGATGTACCTGGTCTGCCAGGGGGTCTATGCCTACGATCAATTGCCGGAAGATGGCGCCGGGCAACCCGAATACCAGCAGGAAACCCACCAGTATTCGACCAACGAGGTGGATATTATCCCGGCGGGGATTGTGCGCCGGGGCATCTTGCAGCGCTATCCGTTCAGCTTTCCCATCCCGCAGGATGCACTGCCGACGCACCACGGATATATCTGCGCGATTCGCTGGACGTTGGATGTAGTGGTGGACGCGCCCGACCTGCCGCCGCTGGATGCTCACCGGGAGATCGTGGTAGAGGCAGCCCCCCCGGCGCTGCCCACCAATCCCGAGGGGTATCAATCGGCCACTTCTTCCCAGCCCTGTCAGTTGTTGTTGCATCTGCCTCGCGCGGTCTATGCGGAAGGCGAGCAGGTGAGCGGCAGATTGCACGTAATCCCTTCGGAAGATATGCAGGTCAAAGAGATCAGCATCGTCCTGCTGCGGGTGGAGAATACCCTCAAGGGCGATAACCATTTCGTCTACGTATCCGGTTGGGATGCCGAGTCCGGCCTGTTCCGCGGACAGCGGCGGTCGGGAGGACAGGGCACCTCGTACATTTGGGTAGAGAGCGAAAGGCCGGTGATCGGACCGCTGGAAATCGAGAACGGCAAGTCCGTTACGCACCCCTTTGCCGTCGATCTGCCCACCGAATGTCGCCCCACCTTTACCACCAAGGAGGGCCGGGTGACCTGGAAAGTGGGCGTGGTGCTGGCGCGGCCAGATCAGCCGGACATTCGCGCTTTTCACGAGATCATCGTGCACACCGGCGCGCCGCAAATGGCCGAGATACTCGATCCCGAGGCCAGGCTGACAACCAGGGACGAGCGCTGAAGGTTTGCTGCGGCGGCTGAAATTGCGGAAACCCCGGAACGCGCTATGGCCGGCAGGGTTGCCGCCGGTCCAGGCCCTCGCCTCATCCCCTCTCTCAAATTCTTGACGAATGGACCGATTTACGGTAAAATATCCAGGTTTGTAAGTTAGCGTACAGTAGTGAGATAGGAAATGTTTGAATCGCTTTCAGAGAAAATACAATCGAGCTTTCAGAAGCTCTCCAAGAAGGGGCGTCTCTCCGAGGAGGACGTTCAGGAGACCCTGAAAGAAGTTCGCATGGCCCTGCTGGAAGCTGACGTCAATTACCGCGTCGTCAAAGACCTGACAAAGCGGATTTCCGAGCGCGCTGTGGGGGAGGATGTGGCCCGGTCCCTGACTCCCGCGCAGATGGTGATCAAGATCGTAAACGAGGAGCTGATTGCGCTCCTGGGTGAACCGGCCAAGCTGGACCTGAGCGGCACACCCCCAGGCATCATCATGCTGGTGGGGCTGCAAGGCTCGGGCAAGACCACGATGGCTACCAAGCTGGCGTTGCACCTGAAGAAAAACGGCGAGCGGCCCCTGCTGGTGGCCGCCGACACGTACCGCCCCGCGGCTATCACCCAGTTAGAAACGCTGGGCGCGCAGGTCGGTATTCCCGTGCACAGCGAGGGCAATCGGGTGGCTCCGCCGACGATTTGCACCAACGCGGTCAAGCGGGCCAAGAAGGAAGGCTTTACCGTGGTCCTATTGGACACGGCGGGCCGCCTGCAAATTGACGATCAGATGATGGGCGAGTTGGAGCAGATTCGCGAGCTGGTCCAGCCCGATGAGACTTTGCTGATTGCCGACGCCATGACCGGCCAGGAGGCCGTGTCGGTGGCAGAGGCGTTCAACAAGCGGATTCACCTGACGGGCCTGATCCTGAGCAAGGTAGACGGCGATGCGCGCGGTGGCGCGGCCCTTTCCGTCCGGTCGGTGACCGGCGTGCCCATCAAGTTCATGGGTGTGGGCGAAAAGCCATCTGATCTGGAGGCATTCTATCCGGATCGACTGGCCTCCCGTATCCTGGGCATGGGTGATGTGCTCACGTTGATCGAACGCGCCGAGACCACCTTCTCGGAAGAGCAGGCTCGCAAGATGGAGCAAAAGATGCGGACCGCATCTTTTACGCTCGAAGATTTCATCGAGCAGTTGCACTCTGTCAAGCAGATGGGGCCGCTCAACGAGTTGCTCGGAATGATTCCCGGCTTTCAGCAAGTCAGCAAGCAGTTGCCAGAAGAAGCTACCGACAAGGGGCTGTCCGTGACCGAGGCCATCATCAATTCGATGACCATCGAAGAGCGGCGCAACCCCAAGATTATCAATGCCAGCCGCAAGCGCCGGATTGCCCGTGGCAGCGGGACGACGGTTCCTGAAGTGAACCAGTTGTTGCGGCAGTTCGCGCAGATGCAGCAGATGATGAAGCAGATGCAGACCGGTCGCGGGCGCAGCGGCATCATGTCCATGTTCCGTTAGCATTCCAGCCGTTTCTGGTGTATAATGGCGCCAAAGGGCGAAATAACTTGAAGGGTGAGAAGTATGGTTAGAATCCGACTCCGGCGTGTAGGTGCCAAGAATCAACCTAGTTATCGAGTAGTAGTGGCCGACCAGCGCTCGCCGCGCGATGGGCGCTTTATCGAGATCATCGGGAACTATAACCCCCGAACCGATCCCCCGACCGTGCAAATCAAAGAGGACCGGGCGATCTTTTGGCTCGACAAGGGCGCTCAGCCGAGCGATGCCGTGGCGCGTATGCTGCGGAACGCGGGCATCCAGGACAAGTTCCTGGCCGCCAAAGCGGGCGGGACGGTAGAGACACCGGACATAGAAACGACCTAAGTTAGGAGACCTGAACGTGAAAGACCTCGTCGAGTACATAGCCAAGGCATTGGTGGACAACCCCGATGACGTCGAGGTCACCCAGATCAGGGCCGGGCAGGCAACGATCGTCAAGCTAGAGGTCGCTCCCGACGATAAGGGATGGGTTATCGGGCGACATGGCCGGGTAGCGAACGCCATGCGCACCCTTTTACGGGTGGCTTCGACTGTGGGAGATGGGCGCCGCACGATCTTGAAGATCGTTTAAGGCTTATCCATACCAACAATCCGGGCGACGCGCCATTCAGGCCGTCGCCTGTCTTTGTTGGTTAGTAGTAAACAGGACGGGTGATTTGGCTACGAGCAAGGTTTCCCACCTGGTCATTGGCCGGGTGGCTGCTCCGCGCGGTGTGCGCGGAGAGTTGCGCGTCGAGATCCAGACGGATACCCCAGAACGCTTTTACGGCCTGCGCGAGGTTTTCTTGGGCGAGCAGTTGATGCCTTTCGAGGTGCGCCGGGCCAGGCTCCATGAAGGCCAGGCCCTCCTCCAACTCAAGGGCATCGACGACCGCAACGCCGCGGAACAGTGGCGCGGGGCCTTGATCTATGTGCCCATGACAGAGGCCATTCCCCTGGAAGAAAACGAATACTACTACCACCAGATCGAGGGCTTGCAGGTCATCACCGTCGAAGGGGAAGTGCTGGGCAAGGTCACTGAAATCATCGCTACGGGGGCCAACGACGTGTACGTCGTGCGGGGCGAAGGGGGGGAAATCCTCCTGCCTGCCATCGAGGACGTGATCGTCGAGGTGAACCTGGAAGAGGGCATCCTGCGGGTAAAGCTCCTGGAAGGTCTGCGCTAGCTCTATTCCACATTGAGGTCTGAGCATGAGCGATGTCCGCTATTGGATCGGCTTCAATCTCGTCCCTCGCATCGGTCCGGTCCGCGTTACGGCCTTGCTCAGTTACTTTGGCGACCTGGAGCACGCCTGGCGTGCGGACGCTGCGTCGTTAAGGGCGGCGGGTTTGCCCCAGGACGCGCTGGAGCAGCTTCTTTATCATCGCTCGCGCCTGGACCTGGACGCCGAACTCGCCAAAGTGGCGGACCAGGGCATCTCTTTGCTGACGCTGGACAGCCCGGACTACCCGCATCTATTGAAAGACATCGATTATCCCCCGCCCGTGCTATACGTGCGGGGCGAACTGCTCTCGGCGGACGACTGGGCGGTGGCTATCGTCGGAACGCGCCACGCGACGACCTATGGCAAAGAAGTGGCCCGCCAGATGGCCGCCGGGCTGGCCGAAAACGGGATCACCGTAGTCAGCGGGCTGGCGCTGGGCATTGACGGCGTCGCCCATCGGACGGCGCTGGAATCGGGTGGGCGAACCATCGCCGTGCTGGGGTGCGGGCTGGACATAGTCTATCCCGAGAGGCACCGCGATCTGGCCCACCAGATTGTGCAAGCAGGCGCGTTGGTTTCCGATTACCCGTTGGGCACCAAACCGGAGGCGGGCAACTTTCCGCCGCGCAACCGGATTATCAGCGGCCTGTCCCTGGGCACATTGGTGGTAGAGGCGGACATCAAGAGCGGCGCGCTGATTACCCTGCAATTCGCCCTCGACCAGGGCCGCGAGACCTTTGCCATCCCTGGCAGTATTCACAGCCGCCTGAGCGCGGGAACCAACGCCATGATCCGACGCGGGGAAGCCAAGCTGGTCACCCGCCTGGAAGATATTCTGGAAGAACTGAATCTGACCATGGTCACCCAGCAGAGTGAGGTGCGCGCCATGGTACCCGAAACCCCGATTGAGCAAACGTTGCTCTCCTGTATCGCCCACGAACCGATCCACCTCGACGAAATCGTACGGAAATCGGGCCTCCCCACTGCCACCGTGTCGAGCACGCTCTGCATGATGGAGTTAAAAGGCATGGTGCGACGGGTCGATAACACGAGTTACGTCCTCGCCCACTAGAACGTACGAGAAAGGACCTTGGAATGACGTCTACAGAAGACATTGATTTCTCTAATGTGCATGTAACCATCCTGGCCGGTGGCAGCGGCACGCGCCTGTGGCCGCGTAGCCGCCGAGAGTCCCCCAAGCAACTCCTGAACCTGATCGGCGACGAGTCCATGTTGCAGCAGACGATTGATCGCGTGCTGCCCTTGGTGCCCCCGGAACGCATCTACATCCTGACCGGCCCCGATCACGCGCCCTTGATTGCCGAGCAGGTGGCCATCCCTGCCGAAAACATCCTGCTGGAGCCATCTCCGCGCGGCACAGCACCCTGCCTGGGGCTGGCGGCGCTAAAGCTCTTACAGAGCAGCAGTTCCGGCCAGAGCGTGATGATTTCGCTGCACGCAGATCACGCCATCGCGAACACTGAACGCTTTCGAGAGGCGTTGCGCGCGGCGGTGTCGGCGGCCCGCCAGGGGTACATCGTCACCGTGGGCATTGTGCCCGACTTCCCTTCCACCGGCTTTGGCTATATCGAGCGCGGGGAAAAGCTGGGGCAGGCGGCGGGTCACGACATCTATCGCGTCACGCGCTTTACCGAAAAGCCCCCCCTGGAAAAGGCCCAGGAATTCGTGGAGAGCGGCCGGTTCTACTGGAACGCCGGGTATTTCGTCTGGACGCTGGATAGCGTGCTGGACGAGTTTCGGCAGCAGTTGCCTGAAATGCACGCCCAGTTGGAACAAATTGTAGCGGCCCGCACTACTCCCGCAGCAGACGAGGTGTTGCAGCAGGTCTGGGATCAGATCAAGAACACGACTATCGACGTGGGCATCATGGAGCACGCCCGCAAGGTGGCCGTAGTGCCCAGCGACCTGGGCTGGAGCGACATCGGCAGTTGGGCCTCTCTGCACGACATCCTCCCGCACGATGAGCAGGAAAACGTCGTGCTGGGCGAAGGGCTGCACGTCGGCCTGGACACGACCAACTCGCTGATCTACAGCAACGGCAAGCTGGTCGCCACCATCGGGCTGGAAAATATCATGGTAGTCAATACCGGCGACGCCGTGCTCGTGCTGCCCAAGGACCGCGCCCAGGACGTGAGCGCCCTGGTCAAAGAATTGCGCGCGCGGGGCCTGGAAAAATACCTGTAATGCATGTCCCCTCACCCGCCGACCAGTAGGTCGGCACCTTCTCCCAAAGGGCGAGGGTGGTGCCCGTAGGACGGATGGGGGGACTCTTCAAGCCGTACAGAAACGTTCGCAAAACCTTTCATCCCTTTGCTCAAGGAGCCACCATTGCAAGCAGAAATCATTTCCATTGGCACGGAGCTACTGCTGGGCGAGATCGTGGACACCAACTCTGCCTGGATCGCCCAGCGATTGACAACCATCGGCCTCAACCTGTATCACGTGGCCACGGTGGGAGATAATTTACAGCGCATCACCGGCATCATGCGAGCAGCGCTAGAGCGCTCGGATGTGGTAATTACCACGGGCGGGCTTGGCCCCACGGTGGACGACATGACCCGCGAAGCCGTGGCAGCGGCCACGGATCGCGGCCTGGTGTTGGACGAAGAGCTGTTGCAGGAGATCGCCACATTCTTTGCCCGCCGCCATTACACGATGACCGACAACAACCGCAAACAGGGCTGCATCCCAGAGGGCGCCATCATCATCCACAACCCCGTCGGCACAGCGCCCGCTTTTGCCGTCGAGCACAAGGGGCATTTGATCATCTCCCTGCCGGGCGTACCGCACGAGATGCGCTACCTGATGGAGAACGAGGTGCTGCCCCTGCTACGGGCGCGATACGGCCTGAAGGGGGTCATCCGCAGCCGCATCCTGCACACCTGCGGCATTGGCGAAAGCGCCATCGATGATCGCATCGGCGATTTGATGCATCTCTCCAACCCGACAGTGGGTACCGCGGCGCATCCGGGGCAAACGGATGTGCGCGTGGCCGCCAGAGCGGATACGGAGGAAGAAGTACTGGCGCTGATCGAGCCGGTGGAACGAGACATTCGGGCGCGGCTGGGCGAGTACATCTACGGCGCGGACCAGGAAACCATCGGGTGCGCCGTGCTCAAGCTTCTGGCTGGTAAGGGGCTGCGGCTGGCGTTGGTGGATCATGTCACCCAGGGCGACCTGGCCCAACGGCTGGCCGCCGGGGCGCTAGAGGGGCAGGCTTTTGCCGGGGCATTGGTGCTGCCAGACAGGGACGCCTTTGCCCGGGTGTTAAGCCTCCCCGCCGAGCTGTTGCAGGGGCAGGATTTCCCCAGCGTAGAGGTGGCCGAAGCGGCTGCGCGCGCTGTCTGCCAGATCTATGGCGCGGACCTGGGCCTGGCCGTGGTCGGCCCCACCAACTCTGGCCCGGCGGACACCTCGGATGCTGCCGCGGCGGTCGTGCCTGTCATGCCCACCCATTTCAGCCTGGCGACGGCAGAAGGCGCGCTGTATACCCGCTCTGCGCAGGGGCGGTCAGGGCCTTCCGGGCGGGGCTGGCTGATTCACCTGGCGCTCGACATGGTGCGGCGGCATCTCCTGGGCCTGCCCATCGCCTGATTGCTATTGGCCAGGATTAGATTACACACCTGCGTCAAAGCCGCGACGTTGATTGACCGTAGGCGCGCTTTCCATAGCGCGAAAAAACCATAGTCCAGCGCAGAACGCGCTATGGAAAGCGCGCCTACGAGACTATCCCCTCGTGATCAAGTGTGCAACCTGATCTTGACCAATATAGAACGACACGGAAAACCAGAGCGCTCAGACCTTGCGGGTCAACGTGCGCTCTGGTCGCCAAGGGGGACCCACTAAACAGCCGGCCCCCTTTTGTGTTGTTTCGTGTTTTTCGTGGTTAAAAGTCTCATTCTGTGTTTTCTGTGTATTCTGTGGTGAAATCTTGCCCCGTAGCGAGCCAAAGGTTCGCCGCTAAGCCTATTGTCCCGCCAGACGTGTGCGCAGGTTCCGCAGATTCACCCGCAGGGGAGCGAGCAGGTTGTTCACCAGCAACATGCCCACCAGGATCAGCGCCAGGGCAGCAAAGGCGTGCCAGCTCAGGCGCTCCCCCAGGATCGTCCAACCCCAGAACACCCCAAAGATGGGCGCAATATAGGTTACCAGGGAAGTGCCGGTGGCCCCAATGCCCTGCAACAGGCGGTAGTACAGGATGTAGGCCAGCGAGGTGCCCAGGACAGCCAACGCCAGCAGGGCCAGGACGGCATTACCGGACGGGCGCATGGTCCAGGGCTGTTCTATGAGGGACACGGGCAAAAAGAACAAGAACCCCGTGCTCACCTGCCCCAACGAGGCGACCAGCGGCGGCTGGCCAGAGATATGCCGCTTGGCATAGTTGGTGGCGATGGCATAGCTGAGCGAGCCGACGACGATGGCCATTTCCGCCCAAAAGCTGGTCTCCATGCCGCCGCTGAGCTTGGGCAGGGTCAACACCAGAATGCCCGCAAAGCCGAGCAACATGCCGATGGTGCGCGTGCGCGTCAGCGGCTCTGCTCCAAGTATGACAGCCAGCACAAAGGTGAACAGCGGCATAGTGGCGTTCAGGATGGACGACAGCCCGCTGGGGATATACTGCGTGCCCCAAGCCATCAGGCTGAAAGGGATCAGGGCGTTGAAGAAGCCCACAAAGGCGAAATGCTTCCAGGTGCGCCAATCGGAGGGAAGTTTTAGCCGCTTGGCGCGAATCACCAGCCATAGCACGAGCGTGCCGATGCCCACCCGCAGCATGGCAAAGCTGAGCGGCCCCATTTCGGCCACGCCCACCTTGATGAACAGGAACGACGCGCCCCAGATGGCGCTGAGCAGCATGAGCAAGACAACATAGGTATAGGTCACGGAACCGTTTTCTCCTCGGCCAACAGACGCCATCCACCGGGGACACGCCTGGCCCACACGGTGCATGGGCTGTCGCGAGTATAGCATCACCGGACACGTTCACCAAACCCCGTCCGGCAGGTACAGTTGCGATGACGACTTGTTTCTATTGACACCCACTGCCAGACATGCTATCCTCAGGTTGTCACGAAAGCATGGCACTTTTGTCTCCTTGGCTTTTTCCAGTGGTATAAAGGAGGATGAATGCTCGGCGGCAAGCAGTGGCACGGCCACCAGATGCGCGTCATCCTCCAACAGTCCCTTACCCCTAACAAATGCCGCCTGCTAACTGCCTCGGTGAGTGCGTTACACCGCATTTCCTGCTTTGCCAGGGCCTTGCCCGTTACCCGCCTTGACCCCGTGATCGAAAGGTTTGCCTTACTTTCAGCGCCTCGGATGGGTTGGATGGCAGGCTACCTGCCTCCGCGCGGCCCATCCCATTTGCCTATCCCCAAGATGAGCAAGGGTGTAATAGTCGGCAAATGCGCCTCGGTGCCTACTCTGGTCGCTTTTGTCCCCCCGACCCCTACATCCTCCAGTTGCCCACTTTTGCAAAGGAGGCCCAATGAAAAGAGCAACTACATTGTGCGCCTTGCTGTTCCTGTTTGCAGTAGCCCTGCTATCGGGATCGGGTCTCCCGTCGGAAAGGGTGCAGGCGCAGGGTGAATCCCTGAGCGCCGATGGGGAGTACTGGGTGGTTTGGGAAGCCACCAACATCCTGGGCCAGTTCTTCGTCGGGCCGCAATCCATTCTGGTGGCAAATGACTGCACTTGCTCGTGGCCCTGCGGGGGTCTCTGCCCGCCCTGCGTGCCCGTAGAGCGCCGCCTGGTGTTGGGGCCGTATTGTACCGAGGAAGAAGCCTGGGCGCACCTCTGTTCGCATATTACCGAAGGCGGAAGGTACGGAATATCCAGCCCTTGCCCTTACTGGGTTATTTTCGACGGCGTACAGCATACAGTGGCGTGGAACCCCTGGAACAATTGCCCTGTCATGGGCGGCGGGGTGGTGATCCCCACCCCCAACTGCACGATCACGGGCCCCACCCCCACGTCCACCATCACCCGCACCCCTACGCAGACACCTACACCCAGTTCCACGCCGACGCCGAGCCGAACGCCCACGCCGACGTATACCCCCACCGCCACGTCGACGCCTACATCCACGCCTACCCCGACCAGCACGCCGACGCGGACAAGTACCCCGACGGCTACCGCGACGGCTACCCCAGCGTTCGATATCGGTATCCGCGCCGTCGAGTTCACGCAAGCCGTCCAGTGTCTGGATGACTCCACGGGATACCGGGATTGCCCAGACAACAGCATCCCTATGGTCAGAGGAAAGGCGACCATGCTGCGGGTCTTTCCGCAGGTGAACCTGATCAGCGGTAGTCTGCCCAACGCCAGCGTCGAGGCTGTGCTGGTTCTGGAGCATCCGTTCAGTGCCACGCTGCGGCCAGTGAACGGCACTCTGGCATTAAAGAGCGATTACCGACGGGAGAACCTCCAGGACTCGTTCAACTTTCGCCTGCCTGCCGATTGGACGAACCAGAGTTATCTGCAGATGCGCGTCGAAATCAACCCTGATCACACGGTGTGGGAGACAGACTACAGTAACAACCTGCGCGATGCCTCGAACACGTTTACCGCGCGCCGCGACCTGTGGATTTACTATCTCCCCATTCGCTATCAGCCGCCCGGCCAGCCTGCCGTTGAGCCGGGTGACCGGTTCGCCCGCGCCGAGTTAGAACTGCTCAAACAGTTCCCTGTGCGTCTGAATGGCGTGCATGCGGTGCGAGGCAAAACCATCCCGGTTAACTATTCTCTGGCTACTAGCGCCGGGGAAAACCGCCTGGTGCGGACTCTGAACCGGCTATACGCCGTTCCCCACCTGCTAGGGCCGCTGTACACCATCGACCAACTGATCGGATATCTGCCCTACGCGCCGGGGATCTCTTTCTGCGGTCTCTCAACCCCTCTGTGGGCCAGTCCTCCTGGCGAGGGGCGGGTGCTCCTGTTGACGGACTATTATCCCGATTGCTATGAGGGCACCCTGCCCCACGAGATCGCCCACAACCTGGGGCGGCGTCACCCCAATACCGCGGACGCTTGCCGGGCAATGGACAGCGGCACGGACTGGCCACTACCCTTGGCCAAACTATACGAGGAAGGTTTTGATCCTCTGGCAAACGGGGGGCGAGGGTTGGTTCTAAATGGGTGGAGCACCTACGATCTGATGAGCTACTGTCGCCCGCGCTGGGTCTCTCCCTTCACCTATAACAAGTTATTTGAGGCTAATGGCTATCCCCGATTGCGAGCAGAGGCGGAGAGCACCCAGGAACTTGCAGTAATCAGCGGCGTGGTGCGCCAGGATGGCAGCGGCATCATCGATCCTCTGTTACGCCTCACCAGCACGGAAATCCCGTCCGAACCTGCGGCCAGTACGGGTTACTGCCTGGAAATGTTGGATGCCACCGGACAGGTACTCCAAAACACCTGTTTTGACGCCGACTTCTTTGATCACGACGGCAATCCTGTGGACGAGGAGGCGTTCTTCTTTGTTCTGCCATTCCCGGCGACCGCCGAGCGCGTGGTACTCAGACATGGGGCGAGTGAGTTGTCTGCCTATACGGCCAGCGCCCATCCGCCATCTGTAACCATCACCTCCCCTGCTGCCGGGGCCTATTGGGAAGGTGTTCAGACCATCCGCTGGACGGCATCAGATCAAGACGGGGATACGCTCACCTACAGCGTGGTCTACAGCACCGATGGGGAAGGCTGGGTGCCCATTGATGTCGACCTCACCAAAACCAGCTATACCCTCGACACCGCCGAAATCCCCGGTGGCGACACGGCCCGCCTGCGCGTTTTGGCCAGCGATGGGTTCCATACAACCAGTGCCGATGTAGGCCCCTTCCGCGTTGCCAAGAAGGGCCCTAGCGCAACCATCCTGGAACCGAAGGATGGCGCCAGCTTTTTGCCTGCATGGCCCCTGGTCTTTACGGGGAGTGGCTACGATCCGGAGGAGGGGGCCATCTCCGATGCGGTTTTTTCTTGGTCCTCGAATATCGATGGATTCCTCGGCAACGGCCCAATGCTGGAAATCGAGGGACTCTCGGAAGGCGAGCATCAAATTACGTTGCAGGTGCAGGATGGGGAGGGCAACACAGGCTCCGTCACCATCAACCTCCACATTCGGCCCCTATACCTGCGGCTGCCGCTCATCTCCAAGGGATTCCGCTTTGACATGCTCCCTGGGCAGCCGACGGCTACACCCACGCGCATGCCGACATCCAGCCGCACTCCCACCAGAACGCCAACACTATCCCGTACCCCGACCAGAACGCTGACGCCCAGCCGGACGCCGACAGGCATGCCGACCTCGACGCCCACCCCGACGCCCGGCTCGGTCACAGTGCGCCTGTACGAGGGCGACGCGCGCGGTTTCGCACCGCCCCCTGAGATCATTGCCTACGCCAACACGACTTACGTCAGCCCCCCGGCAGGGGTCTCGATCACCGACAGTGGCGGGCTGTGGCGGTCCAACGAGTGGGTGGCCTTGATGAGCGCGGGCCAATGGATCCAGGCCCACTACTCCGGTAGCAGCACGGCAGTTGGAGTCGAGCTGTGGGGCGACACGAACGATGGCTGGGCGCGGGTACTGGTCGATGGGGTCGAGCGCTGGCGGGGCAGCCTCTATGGTACCGACAGCAGTTGGCCCGGCGGGGCGTTTGTCCGGTATCTGGAAATCTCGGGGCTGGCCGCGGGTTCCCACACCATTCGGGTAGAGTGCCTGGGCATTAACGGAGCGGGTGGCGGGGACGATGTGTGCCTGTTCTTCTTTGGCTTTGACTCGATGCCACTGCCGCCGCCGGGCATCTATGGCCGGGTAACCGATGGGGGAGCGCCAGCATCCGGTGTGGAGCTAGAGTTGCGTTACTACAATGGTAGCGACTGGTCTACGGCCACCACCGCCTGGACCGATGACGAGGGCTACTATGTCTTTACAGACGCTCCGACTCTGCTCTCCGGGCATCAATACTATGTGCGGTATGGCCCCAATTCGGAAGACCCGTCGCGCCTCTTTGCCTGGTATGGGCCAGACATCACCGCCTACACTGCCGGGTCGAATCTTGCGGGAGGCAGTTGGGACATTGCGGACATCGAACTGCTCTCACCCGACCCCTATGCGACGGTAAGCCTGCCAGCTACCTTTATCTGGAGGCGTCGCGGGATCGCGGGGGACAGCTACCGTTGGTTGCTCTTTGATCCCTTCACCGACGAGGGCTGGATCAGCAACGATCTGGGCGATATGGATCGTTTTACGCTTAACGCTTTGCCCGCCGACGCCGCGTACGGGGTGGAGTACGGCTGGTATGTGCGGGTCTATGCAGCCCCAGACAGCTACGGGGAGCCCTTTTACTACAGCCCTGTGATTTTCTCCGCTGGCGGGGCTGTGCCAGCAGATAGCTCGGCTGTGTCTTCCCTGGCAGACCCGGCTCGCAGGCTCGGCGAGAGCATGCGCCCAACCCGCCCTGAATGAGAACGTGCCATTCGTAGGGAAGGGCCGACCCCTTTTCATCGCGGGTCGGCCCAGAGAAGTAGCCTGTGCTATGGAAGGGACGCTCTTACAGCGCGGCCACCACGACGGGCTGCCCCGTCTCTAACGATTCGTTAGCCGCCAGGCAAAAAGCCAGCGTCTTGACCGCGTCGGCATAGGGCGAGAGCACCAGGCTGGTATCGCCGGTCTGCACCGCCTGGATAAAGGCCCCATCCTCGATCTCGAAAATGTTCATTTCCCCCGCGATCTGCTCTTCTTCCGCGCGCGGTTTGCGCAGCACCAGGGTATGCTCCCAACCGGTAAAGCTCAGGTAGTGCTGCGTGGCCGCCACCGTCAGATGCACGCCGCCCCCGGCCCGGCTGGCGCAGCAGCTCATCAGGTTGCCCACCGCGCCATTCTCGAACTCGATCATGACGGTGCTGGCATCCTCCACATCATAGTTGGGCATATCCTGAACGAATCCCCGCGTGCCCCAGGCATACACGACCTTTGGCTCGCCGATCAGATAGCGGGTCAGATCAAAGATGTGGGTGGTCTGCTCCACAATCTGGCCGCCCGATTGGGCCTTGACGCGCCACCAGGCCACCCCCGGCGCGCCGCCGACCCAGCCGCCGTGCACCAATACCGGCGTATCCTGGCGCAGAATCTCCCTGGCCCTGTTCACTCCGGCCCGGTAGCGGGTCATATAGCCTGCCGCGCCAAATGTGCCGGTGCGTTCCAGGGCGTCCAACACGCGGCGAGCCGTCTCCAGCGAATTGCTGATCGGCTTTTCCACCAGAAAAGGGATACCCCGCTCGGCCAGAGCCAGCTCCGCCTCTCCGTGGGCAAAGGGGGGCAGGCAGACCCACACGGCATCTGGCTTGGCCTCGTCCAGCAAAGCAGTCACGCTGTCATACGGTGTCCCGCCGTACTGGGCGGTGAAATCCAGAGCGCGCTGCGCCACCACGTCGAACGCGCCCGCAAACGTGACCAAACCCTCTCGCTGCACCAGGCCCTTGGCATGGGCCTGGGCGATCCCACCACTGCCGATGAATGCGATGCGCATAGTATTCTCCTTTGCAGCAGTCATTAGGGGTTTTAGGCGAGGTCCAATGCTCCCCTTAAGGACTCTTCGGCAGGGAGGGTGGGCTTGTACTCCAGGCCCACATAAGCGCCATATCCGGTAGCGTCGATGGCATCAAAGATAGCCCGGTAACTCAACTCGCCCACGGTGAGTTCGTTGCGTCCGGGGTTGCCCGCGGTGTGGAAGTGGCCGATTTCCTGGATGTAGGTGGTCAGGTTGTGGATGATATCGCCCTCTTGAATCTGCTGATGGTAGATGTCCATCAGGATCTTGACCGAGGGAGAGCCGACTTCTTGCACGAGGTCCACCGCCTGGGTCATTTTGGTCAGCCAATAGCCGTGGTGGTCGACCAGCGTGTTCAGCGGTTCGAGCACCAGCGTCAGGCCATGATCCTCGGCGATGCCCGCAATGGCGACGAGATTGCGCACCACCCGGCGGCGGGTGATCTCGTAGGACTCGTCGTCGAACACGTTGCCGACGGTGGCAATGACCGTTTTGCAATCCAACTGCCGGGCCACGGCGGCGGTATCGCGCATGCCCTGCACCAACGCGGCGGTGGCGTTGCGCTTGTTCAGGCTGCTCCCCGGTTCCAGGCACAGCGCGGCCAGGGACAGGCCCGTGTCATTCATCGCCTCTCTGATCCTGGCAGCATCCTTGTTCTTCCAGCCCCAAAACTCGAACGCGGGGAACCCCAGTTCCGCTACCCGGCGGATGCGCTCCTCGTAGGGCAGGTCGCGCCAGAACATCTCGATGCAAACCGATAGCTTGACCATCGTGTAGCCTCCTGTTCGCGATAGAGAGTGAGAGATATGAATCCGCCATGCTGCGATCCAGACCTGCACAAGTCACTACGGAATTGTTTCCCAGCGTAAACATTCCAGGCAAGATAACGCGTTTGCACTTGTCTGCCGGCAAGGATGCTGCGGCATGCATGCCGAGCGGTCCAACTTATATGTCAGATTCCGGCGGCTGCCTCGCCGTCGAGATATAGCACCGCCTGCGGATGACGCCGCATGATCGTGGCGGGGCAGGCCGTGGTGATGGGGTCACGCAGTGTGCAGGTGACCGCCTCGGTCTTGGTTGGGCCAGGGACGATGCAATACACCCAGCGCCCGGCCATCAGCGCAGGCATGGTCATGGTCAACGCGGTCTGGGGTACCTCCTCAATACGGGGAAAAGCCCCGTCGTGGACCTGCTGCAACCGGCAGGTCTGGTCGAGCTGCACCGGCTTGACGGTCTGCGGGTCGTTAAAATCGGCCACGGGCGGGTCGTTAAAGGCCATGTGGCCGTTCTCCCCGATACCGGCGCAGACGATGTCGATCGGCTCTGCCTGGAGCAGGGCCGTATAGCGGCGGCACTCGGCCTGTGGGTCGGGGGCGTTGCCGTCGAGATACTGTACGCTACCGGGCCTGACCCGGTCGAACAGCCGCTCGCGGAGGAAATTTCCAAAGCCCTGGGGAGCGCGGGGGTCCAGGCCCACGTATTCGTCCATGTGGAAAGCCTGCACGCGCTGCCAATCCAGGCCGGGGATAGTCGTCAACGTGGCGAGGAACTCGTTTTGAGAGGGCGCTGCGGCAAAGACCATGCGCACATGCGGCTGGTGGGCCAACAGTTCCCGCATGCGCTGGGCCACGTCCAAGGCGGCGGCTGCGCCCATTTCCTGACGGGAGGCATAGACCTGCACGGCGAGGGTGTCCACAGAAAGGGTACGGACTGGCTGAGGGCGTTGATCCATCGCGCGATCTCCTTGTGTATCCGGGCGGCCCTAACATAACGCAGCGCCCGAAAGAGGAGCGCTGCGCTTGGCGTCCAGAGATGGTGGTTCGGATGAATGACGTATGGCGCGCGTCTGGCGCAACTGGCAGTCGCTCTTACCTGCCCTGGGATATCGGCTCGGGACGCGCCTCCTCGATTACCTTGAACTTGACCAACAGGGTCAGTACGGCGTTACCAGCGAGCACTGCCTGGATGACCATCCCGACGAATGCCAGGGGAATAAGTCCCAACCCGATGCTGACGGCCATAAAGATCAAGCTGAATACGGCGATGAAAAAGGCATAGAAGGGATTGGCCAGGATCAAAAAGGCCGCATTGCGCCAGGCCCGGAACAGATTGGGCTTATCCTGCTCGATCAGCAAGGGCCAGAAGTATAACTGCATGACGGACCAGAAGACAAACAATGCCATGAAAATGCCGCCCAGGGCGACTCCCCACAGGCTCTGCAGCAACGTAGGATAGAACTGGATGTCGGCGATGATGACCAGGATCACCACGAGATTCGCCAGGAACCACAGCAGACCACGCCACCAGTACTTCTTGATTCCCTCGATGAAATCGGAAAAGTGAAAGGTCTTGCCGTGGGCGACAATGCTACCGACAACGTAAATCCCGGGAAGGGTTGCGGGGAACAACAGGACAAACAGGGCAATCGCGGCAATCGACACGACCCAGTTGTTCAGACTCAGCAACAGGACAGGCAGGCCTACCACAGCAAAGAACCAGGCCATATTCACGATGATCAGAGAATATAGCTCTTCCCAGGTATCCTTCAACGTGAGCCATAACACAGAGAACGCTTCTTTGATCATCATGATGGCACCTCCTTGGGAACGACGTACAGACCAGCCAGCGACGCCGCTTGCCGTGTCTGACAGCCCACCACAACTCTACGACACAGGAAAGCATCCTCCAACGGGGTATCTTGCCCCGTTGGCAAGAGCCAGGGGTACAGTGAACAAGGCCAATCGTGGGCCTGTCCGTGAACGCCCTATCAGGGAACCTGTTACTTTTGCTCGCGACGCTGCCGCTTGCGCGCTTCCTCGAAGGCCACTTCAAAGGCCGTGGGGAGACGACCTTCCATCTGCATGTCGGCCGTTGCCGACTCGGTTGCAGCTTCCCCTTCTTCCTGTTCGAGTTCTTTCATCGTCAGCGAGATCCTGCGCTTGCGCGCGTCGACCTCAAGGATGCGCACCTGGACTTCGTCACCGATCTTGACTACTTCCGACGGATGCTTCACATAGCCGGTGGACATCTCGGAAATATGCAGCAGCCCATCCGTCTGAGCGCCAACATCGACAAAGGCGCCAAAATCAACCAGCCGCACAACCTTCCCGGTCACAACCGAACCTTGTTCCAGGCTCTTCAAGGGGGTTTTGCCTTCCCCTTCCTCTCCGGGAACAGTCAGGCTGATGCGATTGCCTTCCAGATCGACCCGGCGCACGATCACGTCAATCGTGTCCCCGACCTTCAAGGTCTTGTCGATCCCGGCCCGTTTAAGCGTCGATATATGCGCCAATCCATCCCGCCCCACACCGATGTCGATAAAGGCGCCAAAATCGACGATGTTGCGCACCTTGCCCTTGACCTTGGTACCTGGCTTCAGTGCTTCAAGTTTGTCCGAAGGGGCTTCCCCTTCTTTGGTCTTGGCTTCGCCTACAGACTCGGTTGCAGAGTCGGGAGCCTTGTTTGTCCCGGTTTCCTCGGTATTGGCAGTCTCGTCAATTGGAGTCTGACCTTCCTGGTCTACCCCAACCATGTCCTCACTATCCATTGCTCCCGATTCCCTCATTTCATACAGATTTCCCAGCACGAACCGACGAGTATTATTGCATATTCATGCTGCCAAGTCAAATCTCTTGGGCCTCCATCCGGCACGCATGGAACCGCTCCCAAACACAGCCAGAGTCATTAGAAAGAACAAACACGTAGAAAGGGGCATCCTATGGTTTTATCGGATAAGCGCATGAAGAATGGGGCTTTATGGGGGACGGGCGACAGGTTGGGGGACCTGCCGCCCGTCGGGGGATATGTGGGGTATTATGCTGATGTGTAAATCCTAATAACGGAACTGGCCGCTATCAGCTAATTCATGGCGGGTTATCCAACCCTGTAGCTCTTGAGCGAATCCCTGAAAAGTCTTGGCCTTGATCGAAGTAATTGCGTTAAGCTCTTCAGGTGTCAGGTCAAAACTGCGCAGCGTATCCGGCGTCTTGTTCAGCAGGTTATGCCGAAACGACGAATCCACCAGAGCGCTGCCAACGATAGCCTGTAGAATTTCATGCGCCATACTCTACTCTCGCTCCTTTTGGTAGTTTTAAAAGGCGGACGATTTCTTCCCTGCGGTATTAACCCGCAGTCGGCACAACTGACGGTGCCCGCATCGTTCGCTGAAACAGCCAAAAGATCCCACACGCCAACATGACGTCCCCCACACTAAAGACGCTGCTCAGGGGAAGCTGGGCTGGTATGACCAGAATATCGCTCAAGATCCACAAGCGAGTCTGATCGCGAGGCAACAGGACATCCTTGGTCGCCATAAGACGCGAACCGGCCTCGGGGCTGAGCGCGAGATTGGTCAATCCGGCCTGTTCGAGGGCTTCCCAGGAAATGGGCATAAAACCCCCGTTTAGCAGGATGACGAGCAGGTTCATTCCCAAGCCAATGCCGACGAGGGGCATTCCCGGCACCTTGCGGTTCAACACGACGACCAGGATCAGGACCGCGTAGGAACCCAGCAACAACAGCGAGTGCAAGCCGGTCAATCCCTCCGCTCTGGGCAGGGGATTGTAAATAACCAGGGCCTGGGCGCAGAAGGCAACCAGGGCCACCCATCCGCATCGAAGCGAGAGACCAGTTAAGGTGCTAAAACTTCCTCCCCGTAGCAAAGCCACGGCAATCGATAAACAAAAAGCCACCAGTAGTATCACGGTAATCGCAGCCGGGTCAGTCTGACGCTCAGCCGCCGCCGCCCGTTCCACTGAACGGAGCAGGCGCACCGCTAGCCAACAGCAGGGTGGCCGCAGTCAGGATCACATAGACGATATGAAAGTAGGCGCGTTTCATGAGTAGGCCTCCTAAGCTTGCGTGCGTGAACCCAGAGAGCAAATCCTTTCAGCCGTCCGGCGATCAACCTATCGCTCAGCCGCCGCCACCTGTTCCGCTAAACGGAGCGGGCGCACCGCTGGCCAGAAGCAGGGTAGCCGCAGTCAGGATCACGTAGACAATGTGAAAGTAGGCGCGTTTCATGGTGGCTCCTTTGCTGTAATGAAGGGCTGTCGAACAAACTAACCCCATCCTAACAGAGGGCACTCACAAAACACTCACAAAACGCTCACAAAGGGGACCAATTTTCGATTTTCAACAAAAATGCACCCCGCAGGGTGCATTGTCACCAGAAATGATCGGGTAGGCCCGGCAGGGCGCTATGTCGGGAGGCTGATTACCTGGCCAGACAGAATGGCCTCCTGGAGGGCCACGGTCTCGGGGCTGGGGGTGATGCGCAGTTCCTCCTGGAGGATGCGCTTGCATTCGACGAATTGCTGGATAGCACCGACGCGGTCATTCTTGCTGGCCCGGCACCACATGACCCCGCGATGAGCGCGCTCATCGAACGAGTCAAAGGTCAGGGCGCGTAGATAATCTTGTTCCGCCTGTTCCTGGCAACCCATCTGCGCCAGGTAACGGGCTTCCGTCAACAGGAGGTCTAGCATTGTGTTATGCATCAGGCTGCGCAACTGGATGCACCAGTCATTCTCGCATATCTCCAGGAAAGAGGTGTGATACAGGTCTATGGCTTGCAGACGGGCCAGGTGCGCCGCCTCGTCATTCCCCTGGCCCAGCCTGGCAAACTGCTGGAACTCAAAGACATCGAATCGGTAGGCATAATCCGGGTTCAGCCGATAGAGGCCCCTGTCGTGGATAACGATATTCTTGGACAGGGCACTACGGACGCGATACATAGTCGAATGGAACAAGCTGTTCCCCTTGGCGCTGCTCACCTCCGGCCACAGCATTTCGATCACGCGCTCGCGCGGCAGGCCCTCCGAATAAGATGCAAAGAGGAAGGCCATGACTCTGGCGGCTACCGTTTCCCATTCGGTGACTGCCTGGCCCTCTAGCAATACCTGGCCGCCGTTGAGGCCCAGAAATTGCAGCGGGGCGATAACCGCCCGGATGGCGGGCGGGGGAGCGGCAGGGAGCGTATGCCCCAATTCGGTGCGTAACCGCCGATAATCCAGTCCGTTCAGGCCGTTTTGCTCTGCGTAGCGCAGCAACGGCTCGATCATAGGACCTTCACCGACAAAGAATTGTTGCGACCCCAACTCGCCCGCCAGATCGGCCACTGCGGCCAGATGGCTCCGCACATCCGCGTCATCCCCATTGCTTTGGGCGACTAACGCCAAGTGCAGGTGCGTGCGGGCCAGGTCGCGCTTGGAATCGCTCTGGGTGAATAGCTGGCGGGCATGCGTCAGGCGGGTCTGCGCCTCTGCGCGCTGGCCTTCCTGGAACGCCAGCACCCCCAGGGCCAGTTCGTTCAGGCCCATTTCATATTCCAGGTTCCGGGCGTTTATCTGATCCATCGCCTCAACCAACACCTGGCGCGCCCTGGCGAGGTCTCCCTTCAATCGGTGGGTATCGCCCATCGCGTTGAGGGCGTACAGCATGAGCTGGGTCAACTGGGCGCTGGTGGCCAACTCGAACGCCCTGGCATAGCAATCCAACGCCTCCTGGTAGCGGGCAGTATCGCGGAACAGATCGCCCTGGCTGGCCCAGCAGTGGGCCTGAATACGCAGGTCGGCGGCATTTTCCGCTTTGGATAGCCCCTCCTGGAGGCGATTCTCGGCCTCCTGATACTGTCCCATCTGATGGTGTACCACCCCCAGACCCGCCAGGGTGCTGGCCAGCGCGCTGGAATTGCCCACCTTGCGCCAGTACATCAGAGCCTGATGGTAGTATTGCCGGGCCGTGACCAGATGGCCCCGCCACCATTCCGCCGTGCCCAGGTCATGGGCGGCAAAGGCCGCGTTGATCTGGTCCCCGTGCTCCTCGGCCAGTTGCAGGGCGATAATCAACTCTTCGATCCCCTCAGGAACCTGCCCCAGCATCACATAGCAGATGCCAATGTTGTGATGGGCCTGGGTAGCCACCAGCAAATCCTGGTCGGCGGCCATTTGCAGGGCCTTTTGGCAAGAGCCAATGGCTTCGGTCAGGCGGCCCCGAAAGCGCTGCACGACGGCAGTTTGAATCAAGGCCCGCGCCGCGCCGACGGGGTTTTGCTGGGCCATGTAAGCCCGATAGCAGCTTTCCAATAGCGTCGTGGCCTGGTCGAGTTCCCCCGTCTCCGTGCTGATTTTGCCCCGGAAGAGCAACAGCCGAGGATGCCGGTTCCGCTCCGCCTCGGAAAGCGAGTCCACCCAACGGCGCAAGCGATCCCACTGGCCTGTATCAAACGTATCCTGGACCACGATCTCGAGGGTGTGGGCCGCCTGCTCATAGGCCCCGGCCTCCAGGTAGCTCTCAACGGCCTTGTCCTGGCGCCCCCGATCCGCCAGAATCACCGCCTGCTTCAGGCAAAGCTGACGATACTCCTGGGCATCGTCTCGCTGCAACTTGGCGACCAGGAACTCGCGGAAAAGCTGATGGTACTGATACCAGACTCCCTCGGCATCCATAGGGAAGGTAAAGAGGTTTTCCTGAGTCAGCTCGCGCAACAGATCCGCCGAGTTGGTGATATTCAGCAAGGCATCGCAGAGTTGGGGGCTCATCTCGTGGAACAGGGCGCTACCCAGCAAAAAGCGCTGCTTTTCGAGCGACTGGCGGGCCAAAATTTCTTCCGCCATATAGTCGAAAACGCCCCCCGTCGCGCCGGTGATCTGCAAAATGTCCCGCGCAGCGCCGGGCCAGTTCGTCTGAGCGGCCAGCAGGACGCCGGTAATCCATCCTTCCGTGCGTTCCGCCAGCGTCTGCACCTGAGCGGGCGTCAGGTCGGTTCGCCCCAGGCTGCCCAACAGGGTTTGGATCTCGTCCGGGGTAAAGCGCAGATGCTCCACGCCCAGGCCCACCACCTCTTGCCGGGCGGCGAGGCGCGTCAGGGTGAGCCGTCGAGGGATGCCGCGCGAGGCCAGCAGGATATGGCAATGTTCCGGCAGGTAACGCAGCAGGCCATCCATCACGGCGTTGACCGACTCGTTTTCGATCACCTCGTGATAGTCATCGAGGACAATCGCAAAATACTGGTGGATCTGCTCCTCGATCTCATAGATCAACAGCCGCACAAAAGGCTCGACGGCTTCTACCGGGCCGGTATGGTCGCGTAGGGCCTGCAAGATAGGCTCGCCGAAATGGGGAAAACGGCTGCGGATGGAGGCTACCAGATATTCCAGAAAGGTCAGAGGGTGGGCATCGTTCGCGTCGAGGCTATACCAGCAGACGGGCAGATCTGTGTCGTGGGCATAGTCAATCAACAGCGTCGTCTTGCCATATCCTGCCCCCGCGGCAATCAGAATCAGCTTGTGGTGGATGTTGTTGTGCAGATAATCCACCAAGCGCTCGCGGTGTAGCAGGTTTTGGCGGCGGCGCGGAGTCTTGATCTTGGTATGGATCAGGGGGTATGCGGCTATGCTATCCATAGGACCTTTGACCAGGGAGATCAGTGACCTATCGCTATTCTAGCACGCTGTAGGCGTTATGGCAACCGCGTGATGGGTTCAATTGCCGCTCATGAGGATATTATGGGTAGATAGTTAGCCACGGAATATACTACAAATGCGTAAAATGATTTCAAAGCACGAAAAAGTACGAATGCCACGAAAAAAGGAATATAAACCGCCCGTTTTGTAAGCTACCCATCTGCGTATTCCGTGGCCTGGCCTCTGCCGTTAGGGGTTCGCCTGGTCGGCGTCCATCTCGTGCGCCGCCTTGAGCGCAGCCGCCCCGCTCGCCCGCCCTAGTTCTGCGCCGGGGGGGCGCAGCCGCTCGCGGATCAGCACATAGAGTTCAGCATAGCGCGCCACCAGCCTGGGGTCGGGAAAAACCGCGCGCACGGGGGACTGCACCGTCTGCAAAGCGTCCTGCTCGTCGCGATACACGCCCGCACCCAGCCCGGCCAACATAGCCGCCCCCAACGTGACCGCCTCGGCCTGCTCCGGTATCTCTAACGCGCGACCTGTCACGTCGGCTTTGATCTGGTTCCACAAGGCGTTGCGCGTCCCTCCCCCCACGGATACTACCCGGCTAAGCGGCTGGCTGCTGAAATCCTCCAGCGCCTCCCAGAGCAGGCGCAGCTCGAATGCCAGCCCCTCGATGGTGGCACGGGCCAGGTCGGCGCGGGTGTGCTCCAGGGAGAGGCCAGCCAGCACACCGCGCGCCGTCGGGTTGCGGTCGGGTGACCCGGCTCCCGCCATGTACGGCAAGAGATACAACCCTTTTGCGCCCGGCGGGCTGTCCGCTGCCTCGCGCGCAAGTGCTTGCAGGGCTTGTTCGCGGTCCTGGCCTTGCGCGGGCCACAGCAGGCTCGCCAGCCAGCCGACAGTGCTCCCCGCGCCAAGAATACTCCCAATGGCATAGTAGCGGTCGCGGGCCACATGGCAACCCAGGCAAAAAGCCAGGTCCGCCCTCTGCAGATGCCCCTCAACGCCCTCCAACGTGGTCAACTCGGCTTCCGTCGTGCCGGTCGAATCCAGCACAATCCCCGGCTGGCAGACGCCCATCGCCAGTGCTCCGCACACATGATCGTGCCCGCCCACATAGATGGGCGTCCCCTGGCGCAGGCCCGTCTGGCGGGCGGCGTCGGTTGTCACCTGACCGACCAGGCTCCCTTCGGGTTGCAGCGCGGGCAGGTAATCGGCGGATATGCCCGCATGGGACAGCATTTCGGGAGACCAACGGCGCGACCGGAGATCAATCGCCATCGTGCGCGACGCCAGGGAGTAGCCCATACTCTGCTCGCCGGTCAGGCGATAGGCCATATAATCCGACACGCACAGCCATCGGGCGATGCGGTGGTAGAGGGCCGGTTCCGTCTCGCGCAGCCACAAGAGCTTGAGCAGGGTAAAGGTGTGCCCCAGGGGCAACCCGGTGCGCCGGTAGGTCTCGACCTCCCCCATCGTCTGGGACCACCAGAACGCCTGCGGGACGGTGCGCTCGTCATACCAGGCGATGATGGGGTACAGGGGGTTGCCCTGGGCGTCCAGCGGCACTCCCGCCTCGCCGATGCTGGCGATAGCCAGCCCGGCCACGCGCGCCTGATCGAGATGGCCCGCCACCTCGCGGATGGCGCCCGCAGTCTCCAGCCACAGAATCTCGGGGTCGTGGCTGGCGCGGCGCAGACCTTGCCGCACGGTCGGCGTGGGACGGCTGGTCTGGGTCAGCAGCCTTCCCTCCCGGCTATACGCCACCACCTTGATATTGCTTGTGCCTACATCCACACCCAGGAGTGCGTCCAAAGCTTCTCCTCACTATCCAGCGGCAATCAGCGCCCGGCTAATCGCATTATGTCGCGCTGCCAGTTCGGTCACGTCCACATCTACCAGCCGCCCATCTTTGACCACGACCCGTCCGTTGATAATGGACAGGTCCACGCCTTGAGGCTGGCAAAAGACGAGCGCCGCCAGCGGGTCCGCCTGCGCCCCGGCCAGGCCCACCTGGTTCAAGTCAAACGCGATCAAATCGGCGGCCATGCCGGGCGCTAACACCCCGATGTCGTCGCGGCCCAACACGGCCGCCCCGCCCAGGGTAGCCATCTCGAGCGCCTGCCGGGCACTGAGCGCCCCCGCCCCTTTGGTCACCCGCTGGAGCAGCATCGCGTGGCGCACCTCGGCCAGCATGTTGGACGAGTCATTGCTGGCGCTGCCGTCTACCGCCAGACTGACCCGCACCCCCGCGCGCAGATGCGCCGGAATGGGGGCTATCCCCGAACCCAGTCGCATGTTGCTGGAAGGGCAATGGGCCATGCCGGTGCCCGTCTCGGCCAGCAGGGCAATCTCCTCCGAATTCACCCAGATCACGTGCGTCCACCAGACGTCCGGCCCCACCCAGCCCAACTCGCGCATATAGGCCACCGGGCGCAGCCCCACCCGTTGCAGGCAGTATTCTTCCTCGTCGCGGGTTTCGGCCACGTGGGTGTGCAGGCGCACGCCCAGTTCCCTGGCAAGATTGGCCGAGTCGCGCATCAACTGCTCGCTCACGTTGAATGGCGCGCAAGGCGCCAGGGCGATCCGGCACATGCTATAGCGTTCCGGCTGGTGATATTGGGCCACCACCCGGCGGCAATCGTCCAGAATGGCCTGCTCGTCGCTTTCTATCACACTGTCGGGGGGCAGCCCCCCCTGCGACTCGCCCACGGACATGCTGCCCCGACAGGGGTGAAAACGCACGCCCAGTTCGCGCGCGGCGCGGATTTCATCGTCCAGGCGCGCGCCGTTGGGAAAGAGATACAGGTGATCGCTGGCCGTGGTGCAGCCGGACAGGAGCAATTCGCAGAGCGCGAGCTTGGCGCTCACATAGATGGCCTCCCCATCCAGGCGCGCCCAGATGGGATACAGCGTCAGGAGCCAGTCAAACAACTCGGCATCCTGAGCGCCGGGCAGCGCGCGGGTCAGGGATTGAAAGAAATGATGATGGGTGTTCACCAGCCCCGGCAGCACCACCTTGTCCGACGCATCAATCACCCGATCTGCATCGGCGGGCAGGTCTTCCGTCCGGCCTACCTGCTCGATCACATTCCCCCGGATAAACACCGCGCCGTCGGCGATTTCGCGGCGTTCGGCGTCCATCGTTGCCAGCAGGCGCGCATGGCGCACCAGTAACGTTTCCATCACTCAACTCCCATCCTTCGCTCGAATCATCCGTTGCACGCGGGATTGTAGCATACGCCCACACCACCGTCGAACGCAAGATGGTCGCGGCGCGCTATTCGGCAGAAGGCCCTCATCCGCCCTTTCAGGGCACCTTCTCCCAGGGGGAGAAGGCGTCCGGTTCCCCTCTCCAAGTCTGGAGAGGGGCGGGGGTGAGGGAAATCCCCCGTTTCTGCGCGCATGGCATAGACAGATGGCGCGTTGCAAGCTATAATCCCATTAGTTTGGGCCAAGGGCCATTACCCCTGCATTACCCCCCGGCCACCGCCCCGACCAAATGGCCTGTCCTCACGGAGGTTGAACGCTATGTATCGGGTTGCCCTGGAGGTTTTCGAGGGACCGCTGGACCTGTTGCTGCACCTTATCGAGCGGGAAGAACTGGACATCACGGCGGTGTCGTTGGCCGTGGTAGCTGACCAATACCTGGGTCATATCAGCGCCCTGCGAGAGCTTTCGGCGGCGAACCTGTCCGATTTCCTGGTAGTGGCCGCCAAGCTGCTGGTGATCAAATCGCGGGCCTTGTTGCCCCGGCCCCAGGACGAGAGCAACGGGGACGAGGAGGAAGAAGACCCGGCGGAGGAACTGGCCCGGCAACTCCTGGAGTACAAGCGCTTCAAAGAGGTAGCGGGACAACTCAAGGACATCGAGGAACGCGGGCTGAAAGCCTATCCGCGCATCGCTCCCCCGCCGCATCTCGAACGCCACCTGAAGCCGGGCGAAGTCTCGCTGGACGACCTGTTGGTGGCCCTCAAGCGGGTACTGGAGGCCCACCCCCCGACGCCGCCGGTGGGTGATGTGGTCTCGCCTGTCACCGTGCGGATTGCCGACTGCATCCAGCGTATCGTCACCCTGGCCACAAGCCAGACGCGGGTGCGCTTTACAACGGTCATGCGCGCCGCCCGCTCGCGGCTGGAGGTGATCGTCAGCTTTATGGCCGTGCTGGAGATGGTCAAACAGCAACGCCTGCGGGCTGTGCAGGAACACCGTTTCGGGGAAATCTACCTGGAGATGCGGGAACCGGACCCGGAAGCCGTCGCCGCGCCCGTGGACCTGAGCGAATACGGCGAGGAGTGACGCGGCAGGTCAGCCAGACTGCCCAGCATAGGCGTCCACTGCCACCTCGGCCAGCCCGGCCCAGGTGAAAACCTGCGCCATCCGTCGTCTGGCAGCGTCCCCCAGCGCGGCCCGCGTATCGGCGTCCTCCAACAATTGCCCGACAGCCTGCGCCATCGCCTCGATATCCCCGCTGGGGACGAGTAGCCCCGTCTCGCGGTGAACGATATACTCCCCATTCTGGCCCACGGCGTCGGCCACCACCGGCATCCCCGCCGCCAACAAGTCCACCAGCTTGACGGCGCACTTGGTGCGGTTGACCAGCGTGTCATCAAAGGGGTAAATGGCGACATCGGCGGCAGCGAAATGGGCGGGCAACTCCTGCATGGACACCCAGCCCGCCCGCACGACGGCACCTTCCAGATGGGCCTCGCGCACCAGTTGGTCAAACCGGGCGTCGTCCTGCTCGAAAAGCGCCTTGCCGACTACTAGCAGCCGCGCCGCCGGAACCCGCTCCCGCACCCGCTGGAATACGCGCACCGCCCGCGCCACGTCATACTCGAAAAAGCGGGTGTAGAGCAATACTACCGGCTGCGCGTCCAGGCCGAACTGCTGGCGAATACGCGCCCCCTCTCCCTGGGGGAGCAGATGCGCGCCATTGGGCATATAGCGGACCCTGTTCGGCGGCACGCCCAGGCTCCAGGCCAGGCTTTGCAGCGTGCGACTGGCTACCGTGATGGCATCGTTGTGCCGCAGCCCCCAGCGTTCCTGCCAGGCAAAGGCAGCCCGCAGCCACCAGGGATACGGCTCCAGGTCGTTCCAGCCGCCCGGCCCCTCCCAGTCATCCTCGTCCATCACCAGCCGCCCTCGGTATAGCCCCAGGCGTTGCAGATGCCAGACGATCCATCCCGCCAGGCCGGAATAGGCTTTGGGCTTGAAGCAGTGGATCGCGTCGGGCTGCCAGGCCAGCGCCGCCCGTACCAGCCGCAGGGCGATGAGCGCGTAGGACAGCAGCGGGATGCGCGGGCCGAGGGAGACGTATTGCAGCGAGATCCCCGCTTCGTCCCAGATGCGCGCGCGCTCTTCGGGGGTATGCCACGGGGGCATGATCATGCGGACGGCGTGCCCCCGCGCGGCCAGCTCCCGCGCCAGGGGCAAGGCCCGCACTCGCATAGTTCCCTTGGGGGCCAACCCGAACGGCCCAATCATGGCAATCCGCATAACTCCCCCGCCCTACCGCGCTTCCACGACCACCATGCGGTGGTCAGAGGCCAACGAATCGAGCACCTGGGCGCCCGCAGGCTCCAGGCCACGCACCCAGACATAGTCAATACGGTGTCGTGGGTTGACTGCCGGGGAAGTACATGCGCCGTCCAGGCCCGCGGTGACAAAGGGGTCCAGGAATTCCTGCCCCCGCATCGCCGCGCACACCGGCGAATCGGGCGTCGCGTTCAGGTCCCCGGCCAGCGTGGCCCGCCCCTCCCCGATGAAATCGAGGGCGGCGGCAATCTGCCGGTCGCGCTCTTCCGGCGTTAATCCGAGCCAGATGCCGTGCACCTTGACCGGCTGGCCGCCCACGTCCACCACCACGCGGATGATGCCAGTAGGTTCCCCCTCGGCGGGGAGTAGTTGGCTCTCGCTGGCCTGAATGTCCAACCGCGATAGCACGGCGATGCCCGTGGTATGCTCCACCGTGGGCAAGTAAACCACCTGCATTCCCAACCGGCGGGCCAGCCAGAGGGCATTATCCACTCCAAAGCTGGTCAGGCGGCCCGTGTCCACCTCCTGCAACGCGATCACATCGGCCCCGCTCTCGACAATGGCGCGCGCCTGTTCCTCCAAAGACAGGTTCCAGTAGGTGTTAAAGCCATAATGGATGTTATACGTGCCCAGGCGCGCGGTATCCACCGACGAAACCAGGGGCGGCCTGGCGGGCAGGCTTACGGGCAACACCACCAACAGCGAAAGGCCCGCCGTCGCCCACCAGGTGCGCGGAGCTTGCGCCCGCTGCCAGGCGGCGGCAGGCCACGGGCGCGGCTGGTAGAGCAGAGCAGGCCCCAGGGCCAGCAGCGCCGCGACGAGAAAGGTGGGCAGCCCCGCCCCTTGGAACAGGTCGAGCGTGTAGGCGTAGGTAAAGGCCAGCGCGTGCGAGATGCTCAGCAACAAAAAGAGGGTCATTCCCACGACCATGCCCGCACGCACGCCCCGCGTGCCGCTGCGCAGGCTGAGGGGCAACAGCAGCCAGAACAGGGCGACAGTCGCCAGCAGCACGGCAGTTGTCAGCCCCCCCTGCGTTTTATCAGCCACCAGCAGGCCCAGCAAGATCAGCGGGATGACCAACACCCGCGCCGCCCACACGCAACCCAGGATGCCCTCGATGACGCGCTCGCGGACAGGGCGCACCAGGGGGAGCAGGGCCGCCGCCAACAGCCAGAGCACCATCAGCGGGTAACTGCCGTCCGTCCAGCGGGCCGCCGCGTTGGGCAGGGCTACCAGCGAGGAGAGCATAAAGAGGGCCGCTCCGTAGGCGATGCCCGCCCACGCGCCCGCCGGTTGCGGCGGCTCGTCCTCTTCCTCGCGCGTTTGCCGGGCCATGTAGATCAGCCCGGCCACGAGCAACGCCTGCACGGGCAGCCACCCAAGGCGCAGGCTGGGGTCGTAGGTGAGGCCCATCGCTCGCAACACCTGGTCAGCGAACGCGCCCAGGCTCAGGGCGTAGACCAGCAGAGAAGCCCGGAGGCGCAATAGCCCGGCCACGTAGACACTGGAACAGCCGAGTACGATGATGGAGGCGATCAGGCGCAGGGCCGGGATGTCCACGGAGAGGGGCAGTCGCGCCACCGCGCAGGCGATGGCCGACAGGGTCAGACTGGCCGGAAGGTTAACCGCGCGCCGGGGGGAGATCAGCGGGACCAGCAGCGCCAGGACCAGCAGCCCCCCCGCCACCGACAACACCGGCGAGGGCTGGCCCTCGAAAGCGACCTCATAGATCTGGGCAAAGAGCATGGAGAACAGCACGCGTATCGCCTGCAAGGTAAAGAGCACCACCAGCGACGCTTCGATGATCCGGCCTGTGTTGCGTGTCACCGCGCCCTCCTGTTATGTCGTCAAGAACAGGGCGAGTATAGCACGCCGCCGCTCACCGCGTCAAAGCGCCGGTTGTTTGCTACTTTTACGCCCTCTTGGCGCAGAGGAATGTCACTCGCCTGCTGGGGGCTATGCCGCATCCGGTCGGACGATTGACAGCCCTCGTGGGGCACTTGAAATTTTTCTAAACTGATCGCAAAATGGGGTCTACATGGACGTACCCTTCAAGCATGTGGGTTTCGTCGTGCGATCAGTTTAGATGTCTCGATGTATGCAGATATCTGGCGGTCGATGCCGCCGGTAAGGAGAGGAAAACGATATGACCTATAATAGGGCATCCTATTTGCAGCACACGGCCATCCGTGTCAGGGATATTCAATGGCATATTCGTTTCTTCGAGGAAGCATTGGGCATGCCCGTCGCCAGCAGGCAAGGGTCGGAGGATGATCCGTCCCAGGTCTGGTTGGCGGGGGGCATACAGTTGATCGCTGATCCCGAGTGTGAGCAGCCAGACGGCTGCTTGGCGCACCTGGGCATCATGGCAGGGAGCCTGGATGAGGCCATCGACCAAGTCCACAAGTGGGACGTCACCGAGATGCCCCAGGGGAAGAACTGGTTCACCCTGCCCGATGGTCTGGTAATCGAGTTAGTGGAGGCCCCTCTCAAGGGCTAATTGTTCGCCACGCTGTGATGGTTCGTACGTCATCTATCGGATAGAGGGATGGCCGCGGTGGTAGCTGGTTGCGGCCCATCCCTCCCCATCATCCCGGAGGCCAACTACCCTATGTCAGACCCGGAACACCTGGAATCGGCCATTGCTCACTTCCGATCGCTGCCCGATACTGAATGGTGGCCCCAGGCAGAGGCCCTGGACGCGTTGATCCGGGAAGCCGCCCGGCTACTGTTTGCGCTCTGCCGCGCCGATCAGCGGGCCTGGCTTTCCGAGAGCGACCTCCAGGGCATGTTGTATGCCATCCTCCAGCGCGAGTTGCCCTCCCACGGGTTGCCTACCTCTGCCATACACGCCAGCTATCCCTTCCAGTTGCCCCACAAACCCACCGCCCAGGTGGGCCAGAAACGTGCGGCGCCAGAGCGCCGTCCAGCCCGCGAGCGGCGCACGCTACCCGTGGACCTGGTGCTGGTCGTGCCACAGACCATCCACACCGTGCGCGGGCGGCGTTGGGCCGGGGAGATGGTGGCCGCCATCGAGCTCAAGCGCGGCTACAAGCGGCATCGGGAGATCAAGGACGACCTGCAAAAGCTGGCCGTCATCCGCGAAACCTGGCCGCAGATTCAGCCCTATTTGCTGGTGATGGGGTATCACAGCCGCCAGGAAGACATGGCCGCCGTGAACCGCATGGCCCTCCAGGCTGGGGTGACGCTGCTGGGCGACAATTACTGGGCGCAACCCGGCCAGGTAGCGCAGCTAGAGCTGGGATAAAAGAACACATAGGGGTAGGGATGGCCCTGCGGGCCATCCCTACCCCTATGTATATCAGTACCCACGCCACCAATCTTTGCGGGAGCGAGGGTCCATAAAGCTGCCATGGTCCCGAATGGCTACGCCCACCTGATCGCCACGCGCCCGGCCAAACGCCTGTCCGGCGCGCAACGCCGGTAGCCGCTGCCGCCCGGCGCTCACCATCTCGTTGTAGAGTTGCAGCAGACGGGGTTCCGGACAAATGTTCTCCACGTGCAGGGTATATCCCTGCACGACGTTATCCTCCCGCGTGTACTTGAGCGTGATGCGGTCCGCGCCCACGTACAGCACCAGCACCTCATAGCCGTCCCCGATGGTATAACCGGACGAAGGCACGTGCAAGGTTTCCCCCACGCTGGCTGCCAGGCCCACCAGCGTTACCGGCGGGTTGCTGACTAACGCGCCGGGCCGACTGCCCGCCCAATCCCACTCGTATACTCGATAGGTGGCGGTGAAATTCGGCCCGCGCTGATTGGCAAACAACCCGGCCAACTGCGGGGCAGAAGCGTCAGATGAGCCGCCATAGTCTACCAGTTGGCGCGCTTCCCCAATAAAGGTATACCCCCGCAAACCCAGATTCAGGTCGGGGTGCGCCTCGGCGGGCCGGTCCGAGGACGGGGGATTCACCGAGAGGGTGCCGTAGGACTCGTTGGGAATAGGGCCGCAAGGGTTAGCCACCGCCATCTGCCTGTTGATCACCGGCAGGTACGCCACAGTGGTCTTGGTCAGCGTCGGGTTCTCCGCCAGGACTCCACGGGGCAGCGCCATGAATGGCGACACCACGAGGAACGTTGCCAATATCAACAAGACGAGCAAGAACACGCGCAGAGTGGGGCTGACCGCTGGGTGTTGTGGTTTCATGCCATCCTCCAATGGTGTCAAGCCTTGTCAGGTGATGGGTTGTACATACCAGAACGAGCAAGATTCGCACAGGTTACACGGCTCTGGCTATTGACGGCGCGGCGAATTGGCGTTACCATAAAGGTGAGGCGGTCGATCAATGGTGCAAGGCCCCGTTGGGCGCAAGGAAGAAGGGGAGGTACAACTACCATGGGATGCTGCAATCGGCTGCAATGGTGGCAAGAGGCCCGCTACGGGATGTTCATTCACTGGGGGGTCTACTCAATCCCCGCTCGCGGTGAATGGGTGATGTTCCAAGAGCATATTCCCCCGCAAGAATATGCTCCCCTGGCGAAAAAGTTCAACCCCAAGCGGTTCAATCCCGACGAATGGGTGGAACTGGCCAAGAGCGCCGGGATGAAGTACATGGTCCTGACCACCCGCCATCATGATGGGTTCTCGCTGTTCGACAGTCAGGTGTCCGATTTCACCGCGAGCAAGACCGCCGCAGGCCGCGACCTGATTCGCGAATACGTGGAGGCGTGCCATCGCGGGGGCATGCGCGTGGGCTTTTACTATTCCCTGCTGGACTGGCGCTATCCCGGCTATTTCCGCGGGCCTGCCAATGACCCCGAAGGCTGGAAGGCGCTGGTAGATTACGTGCACGCCCAGGTGCGCGAGTTGATGAGCAACTATGGCAAGGTAGACATCCTCTGGTACGATGGCGGCTGGCCCTATACCGCCGAGGATTGGCGTTCGGAGGAGTTGAACGCCATGGTGCGCCAGTTGCAGCCCGAAATCCTGATCAACAACCGTTCCCAGTTGCCCGAGGATTTCGACACGCCCGAACAGCACGTGCGCGCTTCAGAGCGCCCCTGGGAAGCCTGCCTGACGCTGAACGACAGTTGGGGCTATAACGCCGCCGACGACAACTGGAAGACGCCCCAGCAGGTGCTCAAGCTGCTCGTGCGCTGCGCTACCGGCGGCGGCAACCTGCTGCTCAACGTCGGCCCCAAGCCCGACGGCACCATCCCCAGGCAGTCGGTCAGTACGTTGCGGCGGGTGGGCAGGTGGCTGGAGGAGAACGGCGGGGCCATCTATGGCACGGACCGTTCGCCCTTTGGCGGCACATCCACCGGCATGACCACGTTGCTGGGCAGCACGCTCTATCTGCACGTGACGCGTTGGCCGGGGAAAGAACTGACCGTCCCGCGCATCCTCAGCAAGGTGCGCTCGGTGCACATGCTCCAGTCGGGCAAGCCGGTGGAATTCACCCAAAACGGTGACCGGCTGATGCTCAAGGGACTGCCCCGGCGCGCGCCCGACAGGCTGGACACAGTGCTCGTCGTGGAACTGGAAGGGGAATCGCGGGTGCTGAACTATTTCGAGAGCCCCGACTATTTCGCCGAGTGGACCCCGCCCGCACAGGCCAAGGCCGTGGCGGAGCCTCTGGCAATGGAACCGCCCGTAATCATGGCAGAGGAACCGGCGGCAGCAGAGGAATCCGAGAGCGTTCCCTATAGCGAGGAGGAGCCGGTGGCAACGGAAGAAGCGGAAGACGCTGAAACCGCTGGCGACAATGAGGAGGCAGCGCCGAGCGAAGACGCGGCCAAGTAACGGCTCGCTGAATAGCGACGCGGTCAAGGGCACGGCGCGTGCCCTCGACCGCATACAAAACGGGGGCGCCGATTTTCTGGCGCCCCCGCTATCCAACCTAGACCCCTTGTTCTTCTTCGACCCCTTCGTCCACCTCTTGCGGACGAGCAATCCACTTGAACAAGACCAGGGCAGAAATGCCCACGGGGAATAGCCAGATCCACGCCTGCGCGTGGAGAAAGAAGTAGGCAATCGCCGCGACGATGGTCATTACCCCGCCGCGTATCATGATCTCTCGCCAACACCTGGGATCAACCGTCATGGAACTCCCTCATCGTATCCTGCTACGTTGCTTTACAGAATAACTATACCGGGTTGGCGCGAATTGTCCAATTTCGTAACCTCTGTCACATCCTATGCCGCACAAATGGATTAGAATCGGTACAGAAGCTAGAACGAGGAGGAAGCAATGAGCGAGTACATCAACAACAACCAGAAACGCAAGGAAATCCTGAAGGGGTTGATTCGCGACCTGCACGCCGGTGGGAATCTGGAAGAGATCAAGGCCCGCTTCCATGCCCTGGTGGGACAGGTAAGCTCGGTGGAGATCGCCCAGATGGAGCAAGAGCTGATTAACGAAGGGTTGCCCGCCGAGGAAGTCAAGGAACTGTGCGATGTGCACGTGGCCGTGTTTCAGGAGGGGTTGCAGGGCGAGACAGCGCCCGAAATGACCCCCGGCCATCCGGTGCACACCTTTAAATACGAGAATTTCGCCGCCGGGGAGGTATTGTCCCTGCTGGAAGAAGCCGTCGGCGAGCTGCCAGACCCGGATGCGCTGGCACGCGCGCGGGCCTTTGCCGAACAACTGGCCCAGATCGACAAGATTTACCTGCGCAAGGAGAACCTGCTGTTCCCGTTCCTGGAGAAGCACGGGGTGAGCGGCCCCTCTTCGGTGATGTGGAACACGCACGACGATATTCGCGACCAGCTCAAGGTGCTGCGCTGGGCCTTGCAAGAAGGGGATGTCCAGCGTATTCAGGAGGCTTTTGCCCCGCTGGCGACGGCCATCCGGCAGATGTTCTACAAGGAGGAGCATATCCTCTACCCCACGGCGCTCAAGGTGTTGAGCGATGCGGAATGGCTGGCGATCAAGAACCAGAGCGACGACATCGGCTACTGCCTGATTCGCCCCGGCGACGAGTGGCACCCCGACGTGTCCGAGTCAGAACTGCCCAAGCCCAAACAGTACGTGTCGCCCAAGGGTGCCCCCACGGGGGAGCAGATCGAACTGGACACGGGCGTGCTGACGCCGGAGCAGATCAACCTGTTGCTCACCCACCTGCCGGTGGACGTGACGTTTGTGGATGAGAACAACACGGTGCGCTATTTCACCCAGACCAAGGACCGGGTTTTCGTGCGCACCCCGGCCATCATCGGGCGCAAGGTGGAGGATTGCCACCCGCCCCACAGCGTGCACATCGTCACCCGGCTGGTAGAGGAATTGCGCAGCGGCAAGCGAGATTCCGCCGAGTTCTGGATCGAGATGGGGGGCAAATTCGTGCACATCACCTACTATGCCTTGCGGGATGCCGCCGGGACGTACAAGGGGGTGATCGAGGTGACGCAGGATGCCACCCATATCCGCGCGTTGCAGGGCGAGCGGCGACTACTGGCAGAGGCATAGGTTTTGGCGGTCCTACCGCCGGCACCCTTGCCGGCCCAGGCCCAGCGCAAATTACGATGGCCGCCAGGGGTGGCGGCGCTCCGAGACAACAAGCGCCCCCATCATCACCGCGTGGTGATGATGGGGGCGTTTGACTAGATCAGGCTAATCCAACTGCTCCGCGGCCCACTCGATGTCCAGCTCTTGCAGCTTGGCCAGGGTGGGGCGGCCCGTCTCGGTGTCCCATCCCATCATCCCGTAGAAGGTGGACAGGTTCTCGTCCAGCACTTCCGGGTCGATAGGCTTCTCGTTGATCGTCTCGGTGGCAAAAGGCACGCGCATGCGGGGCGGCAGCACGTCGTCTGCCCGACCCAGGCCCTCGCGCATGTTAAACACGCGCGCCATCGTCACGCCGCGCTCGGCCACCTTGAGCAATTCCCAGCTATTGGTGTCCCAGCCAGTGATGCCCCGCACCAGGTCCACCATCTGATTGCGCGACCAGGGGATGAACATGCAATGGCCCAGGTGGTTGTGCACCCACTGCCAGTTGGTCACAACGGTATAGGCGCGCACCTTGTGGGCGTTTAGCTCGGTCTGGGGCACCGACTCGTAGACGCCCAGGCTCTGCAGATCCTCGCCTAAGGGATCCTTGGCCATGCTGCCATCCCAAAAGTTGTGCATGTGATCCGCGCCGGTGGGTGAAACCGCATAGCCCAACCCCTGGCCGTGGCGCGTGCGGCACTCGTGCATGGGGAAGGGCTGCCCCTTGACGTCGACGACATACATCTCGGCGCCGGGGCCGATCTTGGCCGCCGCGCTGCGCGGTCCCTCGGCCAGCAGGTCGCCCAGTCCCTCGCGCTCGCAAATCTGGCGGGTAATCTCGACCATCGCCGCCGCATTTCCAAAGCGCAGGTCCAGCCCACCGGTGTCCTCTTTGGTCAGGAGGCCGTTCTCATAGCACTCCATCGCAAAGGCCACGGCCATACCGGCGGAAATGGTGTCCAGGCTGTAGGCGTTGCACAGTTCATGGGCCTTGGAAATGGCCCGCAGATCGTCCACGCCACAGTTGGAGCCAAAAGCGCCCACCGTCTCGTACTCTGCCCCGCCGTAGATGGGGTTGACCTGGTACTCGTCGTCGTTGATCTCGACGACGCGCTTGCAGCGGATGGGGCAGGCATAGCACCCCTCGCGGCCCGTGAGGATGGTATCGCGCATGGTGGTGCCGGTGATCTTTTCCGCGCCCTCAAAACGACCATCCTGAAAGTTGCGGGTGGGCAAGGCGCCGATCTCGCTGAGGTCCAGCAGACCGCCGTTCGTGCCCAGGTCGTGCATGCCCCAGCTCTTTTCCTTCCAGTTATCGCGCAGCCACTTGCCCAGTTCCTTGACCTGATCCGGGTTGGCCAGGGGGATGGTCGCCTTGCCACGCGCAGCCACCGCCTTGAGGTTCTTGGAGCCCATCACCGCGCCCAGGCCAGAGCGCCCGGCGGCGTGCCGCAGGTCGTTGATCACGCAGGCATAGCGCACCAGCTTTTCGCCGCCCGGTCCGATCATCGCCAGTCGCACCTTGGAGTCGCCCAATTCGGCCTGAATGGCTTCCTGGGTATCCAGGGTGGTCTTGCCCCACAGATGCTCCGCGGGCCGAATCTCGACCTCGCCTTCCTTGATCCAGAGGTAAACGGGTTTGGCGGCCTGACCGTAGACGACCACGGCGTCATACCCGGCCTGCTTGAGTTCAGCCCCGAAAAAGCCGCCCACGTCCGCCTGACCGTAGCCGCCGGTGAGGGGCGACTTGGCACCCATGCAACTGCGGCCAGCCCCAGCTACGGGGATACCGGTGATCGTGCCCGTGGCAAAAATGAGCACATTCTCAGGCCCCAGTGGGTCAGCCCCCTTGGGCACTTCTTTCAACAAGTAGTAGCCGACGAACCCCTGGCCACCAATATACCGTCGGTAGAACGTATCGGACGGCTCCTCTGTCCACGCTTTGCTCCTGGTAAGATCCACGTGTAGTATCTTGCCGGCATAACCTTGTGCCATGAGTACCCTCCCTGAGTAGATGACATGATCGTCTGGCCGATGGGGATGGGCCGCCTCACAGATTCGGCCCCTCGATAGGGCCATTCTAAATGGGGAGTGGGTTATTGTCAAAGGCCAATGGTTTTTCTCACGGGCAGCGGAGGGGTGAGCTATGGGGAGGGTAACCACAGAATACACAGAAAACACGAAAGCCCCACCTGGGACTGAAGGTCCCCGGCCGCAGCCGCTGGCTGGGTGTCCCAACCTGCGGGTTGGGGGGCGAAACCCGCTGAAGCGGGTTGATTGTATTGTAGTGGGCTTGAGCCCACTTGAATATCATTAGCCCAGCACCTTCAGTGCTCGGCATACATGCCGCTGGCGGAGGGTCACCGCCTTGCCGCGCAAGTGTGCAACATGATCTTGACCAATACACATTTCGTGTATTTCATGCCTTTCGTGGTTCCTTCCCGCCGCCCCTTTCTGCGTATTCTGTGTGTTCCGTGGTTGCCCTCTGCCGCAACTTGCGCAGAATGCGAACCTGGGCAATAATGGCCCCAACGAGTGCTGGCCGACCTCTCCTGACGATGTCTGCACCCAGGATGACCGACGACCATAGCAAGGAAGGATGGCGCCATGCCACACATGACCGACGTCCGCCCCATCGGAGCAAAGCTCACCTTTTTGCCCGTAGAGACGCGGGTCCCCCTGAAATTCGGCCACGAAACCCTGACCTATGCCACCTGCGCGCGGGTGCGCCTCACGGTGGTGGACCCGGCAGGACGCACCGCCGAAGGATGGGGCGAAACGCCGTTGAGCGTGCCGTGGGTCTGGCCCAGTAGCCTGTCCTATTCCGAGCGGCAGGCGGCGCTCCAGCAGTTCTGCCTGCGCCTGGCCCAGGAATGGGCGCATTTCGACGTTTGGGGCCACCCGATGGAAGTGGGGCACGCCTTCCAGGAGCAGGTATTGCCCGTCTTGCTGACGCAACGCAACGCCGAGCGGGAACAGGCCGCACCAGAGAGCGAGCCGATGCCCTGGCTGGCCGCCCTGGTCTGTTGCTCAGCGTTCGACATCGCCCTGCACGACGCCTATGGCGTGCTGCATGGCCGCCCGGTGTACGAAACCTACGGCCCGCCCTGGATGCACGCGGACCTGGCCCATTACCTGACCCCGGCAGATAGCGCGGCAGTCACCTTCGCCGGGAAATACCCGCAGGATTACCTGGTCTACCCCCGCCCCGCCCGGCTCCCCGCCTGGCATCTGGTGGGCGGCGTGGACCCTCTGGACGAAACCGAGCTGACCGGCAACGAGCCGCAGGATGACTATCCCGTGCTGCTGGCCGACTGGATCACCCGCGATGGCCTGACCTGCTTAAAGGTCAAGCTGCGGGGCAACGATGCCGAGTGGGATTACCGGCGGCTGGTGCGGGTGGGGGAAATCGCTGTGGCAGGCGGCGCGGATTGGCTGACCAGCGACTTTAACTGCACAGTAACCGATCCCGCTTATGTCAGTAATATCCTGGACCGCCTGCTGGTAGAGCATCCCCGCCTGTACGGGATGATCCTGTACGTAGAGCAGCCCTTCCCCTACGACCTGGAAAGCCACCGCATCGACGTGCACAGCGTCTCGGCCCGCAAGCCGTTGTTCATGGACGAGAGCGCCCACGATTGGCGCCTGGTCAAGCTGGGGCGCGAGTTGGGCTGGACGGGGGTAGCGCTCAAGACCTGCAAGACGCAAACCGGCGCGCTGCTGAGCCTGTGCTGGGCCAAGGCCCACGGCATGACCCTGATGGTACAAGACCTGACCAACCCCATGCTGGCCCAGATTCCCCACGTGTTGCTGGCCGCCCACGCGGGCACGATCATGGGGGTGGAGACCAACGCCATGCAATTCTACCCGGACGCCTCGCTACCAGAGGAGGCTGTACATCCGGGACTGTACCGCCGCCGCGCCGGACAGGTGGACCTGACAACGATTCGCGGGCCGGGCTTTGGCTATCGGCTGGAGGAAATCCAGCGGGAGATGCCCGCCCCTGCTGCAACTTGTCCGCCTAGTGGGTAACTCTTCCTTCATCGAGCTAACAAAGGAGAACCGATGACCGCGCAAACCAGCAAGGATATCCGCCTCGCCAACGGGGGCATCCTGCGCGTGCAGGTATTGACCCCGCAGACCTTTCGCATCCGCCTGCGCCAGGATGACCGCTTCCCGGAGCCGTCCATGATCCGGTATGGCATCCTGCGCTCGGACTGGCCGGAGGTAGATGTCACTATCGGAGAATCCGAGACGACAGTCACCTTTCAGACCGCCGCCGCATCGCTGGCCGTGGACAAGGCCGACGGTCAGGCGACCCTGCGCGACGCCGAGGGGCAGGTGTTGACCCAAGACATGACTCCGCCCTGGTCGGACGCCGAGCGCGGCTTTGGGGCCGAGTTCAGCCTGGCCGACGGCGAGCGGCTGTATGGGCTGGGAGATGTGACCCGCGAGCGCATCCAAAAGCGCGGCTACAAAACAATCATGTGGGTGCGCAACGTCGCCTCCTACGTGCCGATCCCCTACGTGATGAGCAGCCGGGGCTGGGCGCTGTTCCTGAATACTACCTGGCGACACTATTTCGACCTGGGCGCGACCCAGCCAGACCGCCTGCGTTTCTTCGGGCAGCAGGGAGAGCTGGACTACTATCTGTTCGTCGGGTCGGACTATCCCGCGCTGCTGAACCTGTACACGGACGTAGCGGGCAAGCCGCACCTGCTACCGCAATGGGGCTATGCGCTGACCTTTGTATGCAACCAGCAGGCCAACGCCCGCGAGATGCTGGATGACTGCCTGAATTTCCGGCGAGAGGACATCCCCTGCGATTTGGTGGGGCTGGAGCCGGGCTGGATGGAGAAGCATTACGACTTCTCCACCGAGAAAAAGTGGCACCCAGAGCGCTTTTACCTGCCCCACTGGGCGCCCAAAGGCCCGCAAACCTTTCTAGGGGCAGCAGAACGGCTGGGCTTTAAAATGAGCCTGTGGCTGTGCTGCGATTACGACCTGACATTCGAGGAAGAGCGCCGGGCCGGGGCGGCGGGCCATCCGCCCGCGCAGATCGCCCCCCCCCATCCTGACGATTTCGAGCAGGACAAGCACTTCCGCGAACGACGCATGGACCCCATCACCAAGCCAGAGGAGCCCTGGTTCGAGCACCTGAAGCAGTTCGTAGATCAGGGAGTTTCCGCGTTCAAGCTGGACGGCGCGAACCAGGTGCTGGCCCATCCCGACCGCAAATGGGGCAACGGGATGGACGACGAGGAGATGCACAACCTGTTTCCCACGGTGTTGAACAAGCAGATGCATCTGGGCTTCAAAGAGCAGACCGGGCGGCGACCGATGGTCTACAGTTCTGGCGGGTACGCGGGCATCCAGCAGTATTCGGCCACCTGGGCGGGAGATACCGGCGGCGAGGCCAAGCCGCTGACCTCCATGCTCAACCACGGGCTGTCGGGGCATGTGAACACCAGTTGCGACATGCACGTCTTTTCCGCCGAGGGCATCCACTTTGGCTTTTTGCAGTCCTGGTCGCAGGTCTGTAGCTGGGCCTACTGGCGGCACCCCTGGCTGCTGGGGGACAAGCTGCTGCCCATCTTTAAACACTATGCCGACTTGCGCTACAAACTGCTGCCCTATCTCTACTCCACGGCGCACGAGGCGTCCCACACAGGCATGCCCATCATGCGAGCCATGCCGTTGGTCGCGCCAAACGATCCCCGCTCAGACGAATTGCTCATGCAGTACATGCTGGGGGATGCCTTCCTGGTGGCCGCGTTTACCAATCAGGTGCACCTGCCGGAAGGGGAGTGGATCGACTATTGGACGGGGCAGCGCTATCAGGGGCCGCAAGACGTCACCTGCAACCTGCCGGAGGATCGCGGCGGGCCGCTGTTCGTGCGCGCCGGGGCCATCATCCCGATGGGGCCAGTGATGGACTATGTGGGGCAAAAGCCGGTGGACCGACTGAGCCTGCACGTCTACCCGCAAGGTGAGTCGCGCTTTACCCTGTACGAGGACGACGGTATCTCCTTTGCGTATCAGCAAGGGGAGGTGGCCCGCACCGAGTCTGTTTGCTCCGCGGACGGGCAGCAGGTAAAGCTGACCATCAGCCCGCGCCAGGGGGAATACGAAGGGATGCCCGCCGGACGCAGCTATGACGTGTACCTGTATGTGGGAACAGCGCCCACACAGGTGAGCGTGAACGGCGCGGCGCGGGAGCGAGGTTGCGGCCCGCAGAACTGGGAGTACGACGCCGATTCGGGAGCCGTCCATCTGTGGGTGGCCGAGGATGCGGGCAGAAGCGAGGCCGTTATCATCCGTTGCGAGGGGTAAAACCCGCGCCACAGGGCATACGACGAAGGAGAATCTACGATGAGCGAAGGTAAAATCCGTTTTTCCGTGTTCACCAAGCCCTGGAAGATGCCCCTGCACGAGCTGGGCGAGTTTGTGCGCGGCCTGGGCTTTGACGGGATCGAGTTCCCCGTGCGAACCGGCTATCAGGTCGAGCCGGACAACGTGCGCGACCTGCCCAAGGCGGCCAAAATCCTGGCCGAGCATGGGGTCGAGATTTCCAGCGTGGCCGGGCCGACCAATGAGGCCACGATGGCGGCCTGCGCCGAGGCCGGGGTGCCCATCATCCGCATCTGCCCTGGCATTGACAAGCAGTTGGGGTATATGGCAACGGAGGCCAAGCTACAGCGCGATTATGACGCGCTGGTGCCGCTGCTGGACAAATACGGCGTGACGCTGGGCATCCAGAATCACTGCGGCGTCTCGGTCACGGATGCAATGGGCATTCGCCACCTGATCGAGAAGTACGATCCCAGACATGTCGGCGCTGTGCTGGACGCGGGCCACAACGGCTTGCAGGGCGAGGAGCCGGAGCTGGCCATCGACATCGTCTGGTCACACCTCTGCCTGGTGAATTTCAAGAACGCCTTTTGGCGGCAGGTCACCGGCCCGGAGGCGGAATGGGCGCGCTGGCAGACCTATTGGACGTCTGGCCGCCAGGGGTTGGCCTCCTGGCCGCGCTGGGCTGCCGAATTGCAACGACGCGGGTATGCGGGGTATATTTGCCTCACGGCGGAGTATAGCGACCATGAGGCGGTGGATCGGCTGATCGCCGAGGATATCGCTTTCGCCAGGTCGCTGTTCGCTAAATAGCTACGAAGGAGACGAGATTGTGATTATCATCGACACGCACACGCATTTTTACGACCCCTCGCGGCCCCAGGGAGTGCCCTGGCCGGGGCCTAAAGAGACGGCGCTATACCGCACCGTGCTGCCGGAGCATTTCCGCGCGCTGGCTGAACCCGAAGGAATCACGGGCACAGTCGTGGTAGAGGCCAGCCCCTGGGTGGAAGATAACCAGTGGATTCTGGATCTGGCCGCCAAGGACAAGATCATCGTCGGGCACGTGGGCAACCTCACGCCGGGGAGCGAGGATTTCGGGAAGAATCTGGCCCGGTTCGCGGCCAACCCGCTCTATCGCGGAATCCGCACGCGTTCTCTCAATGTGAACGACCTGTCGCAGGGCGCGGCCATTGCTGACGTCGCCAGGCTGATGGACTATGACCTGGAACTGGACCTGATGGCGCGTCCTGATGAACTGCCGATGGTCCGGGCGCTGTCCAAGCGTATCCCTGACCTGCGCATCGTCATGCCGCACCTGGCCCACCAGCGCATCAACGGCCAGGCCGCTGATCCCGTCTGGGTGGAGGGGTTGCAGCAGTTGGCCGACTGCCCCAACGTCTACATGAAGGTGTCGGCCCTGGTGGAAATGACCGGCCAGCGGCCAGCGCCCACGGACCTGGAGTATTACCTGCCTACGCTGGACGCCCTGTGGAACACCCTGGGCGAAGATCGGCTGATCTATGGCAGCAACTGGCCCGTGTGCGGGCCTTTTGCCGAATACTCCACGGTCAAGCGGATCGTGACGGAATACTGGGCCACCAAGAGCGAAGAGGCCCAGGAGAAATTCTTCTGGAAGAATAGTCTAAAGGCTTACCTGTGGGACCAGAGTCGCATCTAAATGGCATACGTCGTGGTCTGGCCATTGGGGATGCCTCCGCCGCAAAGAGGCCCCTTTCTATAGTATAGTTGCATGATTGCTCATGCTGTTCGCAGGTGGTGGAATATGGCGTTCCGTGTCCCGCAGGCCGCATTATCCCACCCCCACTGACCCAGTAGCCAGCTTACCACAGGCAATTCAGATACACAAAAACCGGGAGCCATATAGGCCCCCGGTTTTTTCCTGCCCCTCTGTTGTCCGACTATCAACGTTCTATGCCGTCGCTTTGCTTTGCGGTGAACTAGGGCTGGGCTCCACAATGCCGAGCATCACTCAACGCTACCATCGCTAAGGCCAGCAGTGCCATCGCTCTGCCTCACAGTACCGCTGCGTTACCTTGCGCCATCCTGCTTGGCGTCACTTCACGCAACCGTTGCTTGGTCAAACAGCACGCTACCCTAACCTCGCACAGCTATACCTTCGCGAGTAGCAGGCATTGGGATAGAACGAGGGGATGATTGCTCACCCCCTCTACACAAATCACCACGGAGGTTCGAAGTCCGTGATAACACAATTATACACATGTCGAGATGGTGCGCAAACTAACTCCGCTCCTCTCCCACCTGTTTTTGCTCTGCATCCAGTATCTCGCCCGCCACCTGGAGCATTCGCTTGGCATAGGCCAACTGCCCGCTATCTGATCTGCCCCCATACCCTAGCATCCCCCGAATATTCTGGATTGCCTCACTGCCGAGGGTCGCGAGTCCTGCCGCAAAAATCCCT